>Ga0070680_100002064_pt1 | contig 14820 bp, 13 predicted proteins | sample KBSC73BmetaG_FD_64672 | JGI IMG/M metagenome (GOLD analysis project Ga0070680, IMG submission 64672) | Corn rhizosphere microbial communities from Kellogg Biological Station, Michigan, USA - KBS C7-3B metaG | ecosystem: Host-associated > Plants > Roots > Rhizosphere | place: USA: Michigan...
CTATGCCGTGATGGTGCGCAGCCAGGTGGCGCACGGTCTCCTCAAGGGCATCGACATCGACGAGGCCAGGAAGATGCCGGGCGTGCTCGGCGTGTGGACCGGCAAGGATCTCAACGAGGCGGGCTACGGCGCGCTCAAGACCGTGATGATGGTGCCCAACCGCGACGGCTCGCAGATGAAGACGCCGACGCGCTATTCGCTGGCCACGGACAAGGTGCGCTTCGTCGGCGACCCGGTGGCGTTCGTCGTGGCCGAGACGGCGGCCCAGGCGAAGGACGCGGCGGAAGCCGTCGTGCTCGACATCGAGGCGCTGCCCGCCGTCACCGAAGCGCGCGCGGCGGCCCAGCCCGGCGCGCCCAATGTGTTCGAGGACGTGCCGGACAATGTCTGCGCCGACTTCCTCTACGGCGACCCGGCCAAGGTGACCGAGGCCTTCGCCAAGGCCGCGCACGTCACGAAGCTGCGCCTGATCAGCAACCGCATCGTCGTCTGCGCGATGGAGCCGCGCACGGCGATCGGCCACTACGACAAGGCGACCGACCGTTCGACGCTCTACGCCGGCTGCCAGGGCGTGTTCGGCCTCAAGCACCAGATGGCCGCCCTGCTCGGCATCAAGCCTGCACAGATGCGGGTCGTGACCGGCAATGTCGGCGGCTCGTTCGGCATGAAGGGCTCGCCCTATCCCGAATATGCCGGCCTGTTCCACGCCTCGAAGATCCTCGGCCGCCCCGTGAAGTGGACCGACGACCGCTCGGGCAGCTTCCTCAGCGACCAGCACGGCCGCGACCATGATTTCGACGCCGAGCTTGCCCTGGACAAGGACGGCACCTTTCTCGCCGTGCGCCTCAAGGGCTACGCCAATCTCGGGGCCTATCTCTCGAACGTCGGCGCGGCGATGGGCGCGCTCGGCGTCTCGCGCAATCTCGCCGCGATCTACCGCACGCCCCTGATCCAGGTCGAGACCAAGGTGGCCTTCACCCACACCTCGCCGATCGGCGCCTACCGCGGCGCGGGCCGGCCCGAGGCCAACTACTTCATGGAGCGGCTGATCGCGGCCGCCGCGCGCGAGATGGGCATCGACCAGGTGGCGATGCGCAAGCGCAACCACATCAGGCCGGAAGAGATGCCGTACAAGACGGCGTCCGGCACGACCTACGACAGCGGTGAATTCTCCGTGCTGCTCGACAAGGCCCTGAAGCTCGCCGACGTCAACGGCTTCGCCAAGCGCAAGGAAGAGAGCAAGAAGAAGGGCCTGCTGCGCGGGCTCGGCATCGGCGACTATCTCGAAGTGACGGCGCCGCCGACCAACGAGATGGGCGGGCTGCGCTTCGAGCCCAACGGCGACGTCACCATCATCACCGGGACGCTCGACTACGGCCAGGGCCACTGGTCGGCCTTCGCCCAGGTGCTGACGACCAAGCTCGGCATCCCGTTCAACAGGATCAAGCTGAAGCAAGGCGACAGCGACCTGCTGATCGCCGGCGGCGGCACCGGCGGATCGAAGTCGATCATGGCTTCGGGAGCAGCCATCGTCGAAGCCTCGGACAAGGTGATCGACAAGGGCAAGCAGATCGCGGGCGTGGCGCTCGAGGCCGCGGCGGCCGACATCGAGTTCCAGCGCGGCCGCTTCACCATCGTCGGCACCGACCGCGGCATCGGCATCATGGAGCTGGCCGGCAAGCTGCGCGCCGGCATGAAGCTGCCCGAGGGCGTGCCCGACACGCTCGACGTCAGCCATGTCCACGAGGCGGCGCCGTCGGCCTATCCCAACGGCACGCACGTCGCGGAAGTCGAGATCGACCCCGAAACCGGCACCGTCCAGGTCGTGAAGTATTCGATGGTCGGCGACTTCGGCACGGTGGTCAATCCGCTGCTGGTCGAGGGCCAGAGCCACGGCGGCGTCGTCCAGGGCATCGGCCAGGCGATGTTCGAGCGAGTGGTCTACAGCGAGGAAGGCCAGCCGCTGACCGGCAGTTTCACGGACTACGCGCTGCCGCGCGCCGCCGACACGCCGTTCTTCGCGATGGACTATCATTCGGTCCCGGCGAAGACGAACGTGCTGGGCGCCAAGGGCTGCGGCGAGGCCGGCTGCGCCGGTTCGCTGCCGTCGGTGATGAACGCCATCATCGACGCGCTGGGCGGCAAGGAGATCGACATGCCGGCCACGCCCGAGCGCGTGTGGGAGGCTTTGAACGCCTAGCTGGGGGCGCGCCCCAACACTTACGCCGGCGTGAACATCGGCAGTGGCGGCCCGCCGTCGCTGGGCTTGAACACGACCTTCACCGCCTGCTCGCACTTCAGCTTGTCGAAGTCGCAGTCGACGATGTTGGTCACCATGCGCGGGCCTTCGGCCAGGGTGACGTAGGCCATGGCGTAGGGCACCGGCGCGCGGCGCATCACACTGTAGGAATAGATCGTGCCCTTGCCGGACGCCTCGACCCACTCGGTCTTGTCGCTGAAGCAGAACGGACAGATCGTGCGCGGATAGTGATGCGCCTGGCCGCAGGCGGTGCATTTGCGCACCAGCAGCTTGCCCTGGGCGGCGGCGTCCCAATAGGCCTGCGTCTCCTGGCTGATCGCCGGGGCCGGCAGCTTGCGTTCCTTACTTTTTCCCTGGGTGTCGGCCATGGCTTACTCCCTCTCCAGAATGACGGTGGCGCTGCCGTGGCGCAGCCCGAGCGACCCGCCGGTGCCGTGGGCGACGGCGAGGTTGCAATTTTTGACCTGCACCTTGGGATGCGCCTCGCCGCGCAACTGGCGCACGGCTTCCAACACCTTGGTGAGGCCGCCGCGGTTGCCCGGATGGTTCGAGCACAGCCCGCCGCCGTCGGTGTTGAACGGCAGCTTGCCGGTGCCCGCGATCAGGTTGCCGTCCGATACGAACCGGCCACCCTTTCCTTTCTCGCAGAAGCCCAGGTCTTCGAGCTGCATCAGCACGGTGATGGTGAAGCTGTCGTAGATCGAGGCGTACTTGATGTCGGCGGGCTTCACGCCCGCTTCCGCGAAGGCCGCCGCACCCGAGAAGCGCGCGCCGGAATAGGTGAGATCGACCTTGCCGCCCATCTGGGTCTTCACGAACTCGCCGGCACCCAGCAGCTTGACCTTGGGGCGCTTGAGACTGGCCGCGATCTCCGGCGCCACGACCACGATGGCGCCGCCGCCGTCGGTGATGACGCAGCAGTCGAGCCGATGCAGCGGATCGGAGATCATCGGCGAATTGACGACCTCCTCGACTGTGACCACGTCCTTCAAGAGCGCATGCGGGTTGTATTGCGCGTGACGCGAGGCCGCGACCTTGATCCAGGCGAGTTGCTCGGACGTCGTGCCGAACTCGTGCATGTGGCGCATCGCGCACATCGCATACATGTTCACGACCGTGGGGCCGTAAGGGAACTCGAACGGCTCGTCGGGCGTCGGCGTGCCGCCGCGGCTGCGCGGCACGGTGCCGGTCGCCATGCCCTCGGCGCGCGGCCGGCCGGCGAGCGTGATCAGCGCCACTTTGCACTTGCCCGCCGCGATCGCCTCGGCGGCGTGGCCGACGTGCAGCACGTAGGATGAGCCGCCGGTGTCGGTCGAATCGACGTGGCGCGGTTTCAGCCCCATGTACTCGACCATCGACATCGGCCCCAGCCCGGGCGCGTCGCCGGCGCAAAAGTATCCGTCGACGTCGTCCTTGGAGAGGCCCGCGTCCTCGAGCGCGCCCTTGGCGCACTGGGCGTGGATCTGGGCCAGCGAGATGTCGGTGGCGAGCCGCGTCGGGTGCTCGTAGATGCCGGCGATATAGGCCTTGCCCCTGATGCTCATCGGCCGCCCTTCTCCTTTTGTTGCAGTGCATCGTGGGCGATATGTCGCTCACGGAAAAGCGACATCTTTCGCCCTGAAGAACCGTGCTAACGTCGGCAAAATTTGGGAGGAGACAAAATGTTCTTTCGCTTTTTGGCCGCCGTCGCCGCGGCGTGCCTGCTCTTTGCCACAGGCGCCAATGCCCAGGGCAAGATCCAGCTGCAGTGGTTCGCGCAATCGGCGTTCAAGCTGACGACGCCCTCGGGCAAGGTCGTGATGATCGACCCGTGGCTCACCGGCAATCCCAAGTGCCCGCCCGAGTTCAAGGACCTCGACAAGCTCGGCAAGGTCGACGTCATCATGGTCACCCACGCCCATGGCGATCACCTGGGTGACTCCATTCCGCTGGCCAAGAAGAACAACGCGCCGGTCTGGGGACCGGCCGGCATGGACCAGATGCTGTCGGTGATGGGCTACCTGCCGGCCAACCTGGCGCCGCGCTTCGGCAAGGGCGGCACGATCGAGCCGGTGCCCGGCCTGAAGATCACCGCCGTCCATGCCGAGCATTCGTCGGAGATGATCCTGAAGGACCCGACCACCGGCAAGGACGTGAGCATTGCCGCCGGCGAGCCGGTCGGCTTCATCTTCCAGTTCGACAACGGCTTCACGATCTACCACATGGGCGATACCGCCCTGTTCGGCGACATGAAGTTCATCGGCGAGCACTACAAGCCCGACCTGCTGCTGATCCCGATCGGCGGTCACTACGTCATGAACCCGAAGGATGCTGCCTTCGCCACCCGGGAATGGATCAAGCCCAAGATGGTGCTGCCCATGCACTACGGCACCAACCCGTTCCTCAAGGGCACGCCCGCCGAGTTCAAGGCGGCCCTCGGCCAGACCTCGATCAAGGTGCTGGACGACTGGCAGCCCGGCCAGACCAAGGAATTCTAGTCCGGACACTTCGACAAGGAGAAGAGCGCGCTTTCGGGCGCGCTCTTTTTTTGCGCCCTCCCCGTCCATGCAAAAACGATCATCCTGAGCGAAGCGAAGGATCCTTCGCTTCGCTCAGGATGACAAAATGCGCATCAATCGCCTTCGACGTCGCGCGCGCCGACGGTGCGCGAGCGGAACTCATCGGGCACCTCGCGGCCGGTGTCGGTGAAGGCCTTCTTCACCGCGGCCACCGTGGGGCCGAACACGGCCTTGCGGTTCTCCCGTGCCCAGGTGTTCGATCCGACGACGGTGTCGAGCGAGCCCTGGAAGCGCGGCATGACGTAGCGCGCGAACAATTCGTAGGAGCGCTTGGTCTGCTCGCGGTCGGCCCATTCGTGGGCGCGGAACAGGATGCCGCCGAAGCCGCCCTTGGAATAGCCAAGCAGCCGTTCGATGCCCTTGGCCACCGTGTCGGGTGAGCCCACCAGGGTCGTGCCCTGCGCCACGCCCTCGCGCAGCGGATCGTCGGAGCGGCCCGGCGGGCGGCCCAGCGTATCTTCGAAATAGGTCACGGTCTCGAGGCGCTCGCCGGCGTTGACCTCGCGCAATGCGCGCTCGTCGTCCTCGGCCACGTGCGCATTCACCACGATGCGCCACTTGCCGCGATCGGCGGTCTTGCCGTGCTTGGCCGCCGTCTCCTCGTAGATCGCCCACTGCTTGGCCATCGCTTCCGGCCCGCCCGGCAGGCCGGCGCCGATCGACAGCACGCCCACGCCATGCTTGCCGGCCGCGATCATGCCCGAGGGCGTGATGGTGCTGGCGCAGGCGATCGGGAAGTGCGGATAGGAGTATGGCGCCAGGTGCAGGCGCGCTTCCTTGAGCTCGAACCAGTCGGTCTTCATCGTGACCGGCTCCTTGCACTCGAGCAGCCGCATGATCGCCTCCAGCGCCTGCTCCATGCGCGTGCGCTGGGTCGAGGGCTCGATGCCCATCATGTAGGCGTCCGACGGCAGCGCGCCGGGACCGCAGCCCAGCATCGTGCGGCCGCGCGACATGTGGTCGAGCTGCACGAAGCGGTTCGCGACCATCAGCGGATGGTGATACGGCAGGCTGGTCACGCCCGAGCCGAGGCGAATGAAGCGCGTGCGCTCGATCAGGGCGCCGATGAACACTTCCGGCGAGGCGATGGTCTCCCAGCCGGCGGAGTGATGCTCGCCGATCCAGGCCTCGTCGTAGCCCAGCTCGTCGATCCACTCGACCAGCTCCATGTCGCGCGCCATCGACAAGGTCGGGTTCTCGCCCACGCGATGGAAGGGCGCGAGAAAGATGCCGAACGTCAGGCCCTTGTGGTTGCCGGTCTGTGCCATGTGATCCTCCGTAGATCGAAACGGTAGCATAGGCGTCCGCATTGACCGAAGCTTTCCGCCGCGATACGCGAAGAGCCTGCCATGAGCCCATCCGACACCCTGCCGCTTCAACGTTTCACCATCGTCGAGGTGAACGATCGCGACGTGCCGCTGTGCCTGCGCCTGGCGACCTCGCTGGCGGGCAAGATCGCGGCCGATCTCGGTGCGACCGTGCTGAAGGTCGAGCCGCCGGGCGGCGATCCGATGCGCCGGGCTCCGCCGCATCTGCCGCAGGGCGAGAGCGCCCTCTTCCAGTTCCTCAACACCTCCAAGCGCTCGCTGGTGCTCGATCTCGCCGGCGACAGCGGGCGGGCGGCGCTGGCCAAACTGCTCGACACGGCCGACGCAGCCCTGTTCGAGGAGCCGGCCTCGATCGCGGCGCTGGTCCGCGCCGGCAAAGCCACGCCGATCGAGATCGCGGCTTTCCCGGTCGAGCTGGACGCCGCGGCCCGTCCGGTGAGCGAGTTCACGCTGTTGGCGCTGGGTGGCCTCCTGCACATGGTGGGCGAGCCCGACCGCAAGCCGCTGCGCCTGGGCGGTCATCAGGCGTCCTATGCCGCGGGTCTCACCGCCTTCACCGGCCTTGCCGCCGCGCTCGCCGCCCGCGCCGCCGGACACACGGCCCCGTCGGTGCGCGTGTCGCTGGCCGAAGTGCTGCAGTGGGTGAACTGGAAGGCTGCGTCGGGCGCCGAAGCCTCGGGCACGTCGCCCGGCCGCGAGGGCAGGAGCTCGGAATTCCAGATCGTGCCGTGCAAGGACGGCCACGTCGCCGTCGTCTACACGGTGACGCAATGGCCCGCGACGCGCGCGCTGATCGGCGATCCGCGCCTGATGGATACGAAGTTCAACACGCGGGCCGGCCGCCGTCAGAACGTCGCCGAGCTCTACGCGATCCTCACACCGTGGTTCGCCGGCAAGACGCGCACGGAAATCCAGACGACGGCACAGGCCAAGGGCGTGCCGTTCGGGCCGATCTTCTCACCTTCAGAGTTGCTCGATACCGAACAGTATGTGGCGCGCGGCTTCCTGGCGAAGCTGGGCGACTACAGGATGCCGCAGCTGCCCGTGCAATGGAACGGCCGCTCGTTTGCACCCAAGCCTGCGCCGGAACTCCCGGCATGAGCACGCGTCCTCTCTCCGGTGTGCGCGTCCTCGACTTCGGCCTGCTGACGGCGGGCGCGAACACCTCGGCCATGCTGGCCGATCTCGGTGCCGACGTGATCAAGATCGAGTCGGGCGCCTATCTCGATCCGTTCCGCGTCGTCGGCAAGCCCGACGACAACGCCGGCTGGTGGAACCGCTCGCCGCAGTTCCGCTTCACCAACCGCAACAAGCGCGGGCTGGCGCTCAACCTCAAGGACAAGGACGGCCAGCGGGTCATCCGCGAACTGGCCACGCACTGCGACGTCGTGGTCGAGAACTTCCGTCGCGGCGTGCTCGACCGCGCAGGCCTGGGCTATGCGGACCTGAAGAAGATCAATCCGCGCATCGTCTTCGCCGCCATCTCCAGCCAGGGCGACACCGGCCCCGAGCGCATGAACGTCTCGTTCGGCAGCACGCTCGACGCCACCTCGGGCATCGCCGCGATGACCGGCTACGAGGGCGAGGAGCCCCGCATCTCCGGCATGGACGTGAATTATCCCGACCAGATCGTGTCGCTGTTCGCCACCGGCATCGTCATCACCGCGGTGATGGAGGCGCGCCGCACCGGCCAGGGCTGCTTCCTGGACTTCTCCCAGCGCGAGGTGGCCTCGTTCACCCTGGGCGAGGAGATCCTCGCGGCTTCCGCCGATCCCGCACGCGCGCAGGCCCGGCGCGGCAACCGGCAGGACGGCGTGGCGCAGCAGGATACCTACAAGTGCCGGGACGGGCGCTGGATCGCCATCACCCGCGACACGGCCGATCCCGCGCTCGAAGCCTTCTGCGCCGGCCACGACAGCACCGCCGCCGTGGCCGCCCTGTTGGCCAGGGGTATCGCCGCCGCGCCGTGCAACGACGGAGTCGATCTGCTGAAGGACACCGCGCTGGCCGGCGTCACCTTGGCGCGCGATGACAAGGGCGGGCTGGTGAAGGGCCTGCCTTACCGCCTGGACGGCCGCGGCATCACCATCGAGCGCGCAGCGCCCGACCTCGGGCAACATACGGAGGCGGTGTTGCGCGAGCTTCTGGGCTACGACGACGCAGCGCTGCGGCGCCTCGCCGATGCGGACGTCACCTCGACGACGCCCAACAGTGGAGAGACCTGACCATGGCGCGTGCCGACGTACAGCGGCTGATCGACCGCCTCGCGATCCCGGTGATCGCCGCGCCGATGTTCCTGGTCTCCAATCCCGCGCTCACCCTCGCCTGTTGCGCCGAGGGCGTGATGGGCAGCTTCCCCGCCCACGGCACGCGCAGCCGCGAGGAGTTCCAGGGCTGGCTCGACGAGATGCAGGACGGCATCAAGCGCCTCGAGGACGCCGGCAAGAAGCCGGCGCCGTGGGCGGTGAACCTGGTCGTGCACGCGTCCAATCCGCGCTACCAGGGCGACCTCGAACTGGTCGAGAAGTACAAGGTGCCGGTCGTGCTGACCTCCAAGGGCGCGCCCGGTGACGCCATCAGGCGCATCCACGGCTGGGGTGCCGTGGCGCTGCACGACATCGCCAACCGGCGCCATGCCGAGAAGGCACTGGAGGCCGGCGTCGACGGCGTGATCGCGGTCGCCGGCGGCGCCGGCGGCCACACCGGCACGCTCAACCCCTTCGCGCTGATGAACGAGGTGCGCCAGCTCGGCGAGGACTTCGCCGTGGTGCTGGCCGGCGGCATGTCGACCGGCCGCGACGTGCTGGCCGCGCAGGCAATGGGCGCCGACCTGGCCTACATCGGCACGCGTTTCATCGCCACGCGCGAGGCGATGGCCGTCGACGCGCACAAGAAGATGATCCTCGACACGCGCGCGACCGACGTCTTCCTCACCGCCTCGATCGACGGTGCGCCGGCCAACTGGCTGACGCCCAGCCTGCTGGCGGCCGGCATCGACCTCGACGTGCTGCGCACGACCCTGCCCGGCAAGATCGTGGCGGCGCAGGAGAACAAGAAGCGCTGGAAGGACATCTACACGGCGGGCCACGGCGTGGGGAACATCGACGACATTCCCGCCGCCGCCGAGCTCTGCCGGCGGCTGATCGCGCAGTATCGCGAGGCGAAGTCTCACATGGCCGCCCCCGCCGCCGGCAACGTCGCGGCATAGACTGAGGCCCTCGCGCTGGCCTAGGGTTCCGCTCTCAAACCGGGAGCGCACGTGAAGACAAAGGCAGCGATCTGCTTCGAGGCCGGCAAGGACCTCGAGATCGAGACCGTCGACCTCGAAGGCCCGAAGTTCGGCGAGGTGCTGGTCGAGATCAGGGCGTCGGGCGTCTGCCACACCGACGAATTCACGCGCTCCGGCGGCGATCCCGAAGGCCTCTTCCCGGTAATCTTCGGCCATGAGGGCGCCGGCGTCGTGGTCGACGTCGGCCCCGGCATCGTGTCGCTGAAGAAGGGCGACCACGTGATCCCGCTTTACACACCGGAATGCCGCCAGTGCAAGTCGTGCCTCTCGGGCAAGACCAACCTGTGCACCGCCATCCGCGGCACGCAAGGCGCCGGCGTGATGCCGGACGGCACCTCGCGCTTCTCCTTCAAGGGCAAGAAGGTCCATCACTACATGGGCTGCTCGACCTTCGCGAACCACACGGTGCTGCCCGAAATCGCGCTGGCCAAAATTCGTCCCGACGCGCCGTTCGACAAGGTCTGCTACATCGGCTGCGGCGTCACCACGGGCATCGGCGCGGTGATCAACACCGCCAAGGTCGAGGCCGGCGCCAACGTCGTGGTGTTCGGGCTGGGCGGCATCGGCCTCAACGTGCTGCAGGGCGCGCGCATGGTCGGCGCCAACATGATCGTCGGCGTCGATCTCAATCCCGATCGCGAAGCGCTCGGCCGCAAGTTCGGCATGACGCACTTCGTCAATCCCAAGACACTTGGCGACAAGGATCTCGTCGCCCACCTCGTCGAGCTGACCGACGGTGGCGCCGACTACTCCTTCGAGTGCGTGGGCAACACCAGGCTGATGCGCCAGGCGCTCGAGTGCTGCCATCGCGGCTGGGGCAAGTCGGTGATCATCGGCGTCGCCGGCGCCGGCCAGGAGATCGCCACGCGGCCGTTCCAGCTCGTCACCGGCCGCACCTGGATGGGCACGGCCTTCGGCGGCGCCAAGGGGCGGCGCGACGTGCCCAAGATCGTCGACTGGTACATGGACAAGAAGATCGACATCGACTCGCTCATCACCCACGTGATGCCGGTCGAGAAGATCAACGACGCCTTCCGTCTCATGCACGAAGGCAAGTCGATCCGCAGTGTCGTGACGTTCTAGGGAGGCACGCGATGACGGTGCGCAAAATCGGCGGCGCAACCATCGAGAAGGTCGAGGAACTGTGCGCCGCGGGCTTCCGCCCCAGCCGCATGTTCCCGAAGTTCGACCAGCAGGCCTTCGACGCGCAGAAATCGTGGATGGTGCCCGAGCATGTCGAGGCCGGCTCCGACCGGCTGGTCGGCTCGGTCCATACCTGGATCGTGAAGACCGGCCGCCATACGATCCTGATCGACACCTGCCTCGGCAACGACAAGCAGCGCCACAACGCGGCCTGGAACAAGCTCGACACGCCGTTCCTCGGCCGTCTCAAGGCCTGTGGCTGCCCGCCCGAATCCGTCGACTTCGTGATGTGCACCCATCTGCACGTCGACCACGTCGGCTGGAACACCAGGCTGGAGAACGGCCGCTGGGTGCCGACCTTCGCCAACGCCAGGTACCTGTTCGCCAAGCGCGAGTACGCGCACTGGGAGAACGAGCGCAAGACCAAGGAAGGCGTGAACGACGGCTCGTTCGACGACTCGGTGCTGCCGGTCGTCGAGGCGGGCAAGGCGGTGATGATCGACAGCGACCACCAGCCCGACCCGCTCATCACCATCAAGGACTACCCCGGCCACACGCCGGGCTCGATCGCGATCAACCTGAAGGACGGCGGAAAGCAGGCCTGCTTCTCGGGCGACATCATGCATCACCCGATCCAGGTCTATCACCCCGACTGGTCGAGCCAGTTCTGCACCGACCAGGATCTGTCGGCCCGCTCGCGCCGCAAGCTCCTCGAGGACTGCGTCGAGAGCAACGCGCTGCTCTGTCCCGCGCACTTCCCGGGCGCCAACGCGGGCTACATCAAGCGACGGGGCGAGTCGTTTGCCATCGACTGGGATGTCGTGTCGTGACGCGCCCCGTCGCCCCGAGCGCAGCCGAGGGGCCTCGCCTGACACCGGCAAGGTCTCTCCACTCCGCGCTACGCGCTCCGGTCGAGACGACGGAGGAAACATGAAACTCGACCCGTTCGTCGACGGCCTTTCCTTCGGTGAGGGCCCGCGCTGGCATCAGGGCAAGCTCTGGTACTCCGACTTCTACGTCCATCAGGTCCGCACCGCCGACGAGAACGGCAAGACAGAGACCATCGTCGAGGTCCCGGGACGTCCGTCCGGCCTGGGCTGGCGCCCCGACGGCACGATGCTGATCGTCAGCATGACCGACCGCCGCCTGATGCGCTTCGCCGGCGGCAAGCTCTCGGTCGAGGCCGAACTGAAACCGCTGGCCACCGGCCATTGCAACGACATGATCGTCGACGGCAAGGGCCGCGCCTATGTCGGCAACTTCGGCTTCGATCGCCATGCCGGCGAATCACCGAAGCCCGCCGTGCTGGTGCGCGTCGATCCCGACGGCTCCGTGCACAAGGCGGCCGACGAGCTGCAGTTCCCCAACGGCACGGTGATCACACCCGACGGCAAGACCATGATCGTGGGCGAGACCATGGCCAAGCGTCTCACGGCATTCGACATCGCCCCTGACGGCACGCTGTCCAACCGCCGGCTGTGGGCCGAGACGCCCAACTGCAATCCCGACGGCATCTGCCTCGACGCCGAGGGCGGCATCTGGGTCACCGGCGCCTTCACCCATCACATGGTGCGCGTCCTCGAGGGCGGGAAGGTCACGCACGACCTCGATCTCGGGCCGCGCTCGGCCTACGCCTGCATGCTGGGGGCCGCGGACCGCCGCACGCTTTACGTCATCACCAACACCGGCAGCGGCCCCGACATGGCCAACAAGCGCGACGGCCGCATCGAGACGATGCGGGTCGACGCGCCCGGCGCCGGACTGCCTTGAGGGAGAGAAGCGATGAAGGGACCTGAGGACGATCTCGGCCTCGCCGGCAAAGTCGCCATCGTGTCGGGGGGCGGCGCCGCGGGCGACGGCATCGGCAACGGCCGCGCCGCCGCGATCCTGCTGGCGCGGGCCGGCACCAAGGTGCTGGTCGCCGACCGCGAGCTGAAGCTCGCCGAGCGCACCGTGGAGATGATCAAGGCCGAGGGCGGCACGGCCCTCGCCCACGGCTTCGACGCCACGCAGGAGAAGGACTGCCGCCAGCTCATCGACGCGGCGGTCGACACCTGGGGCCGCCTCGACTTCCTCGACAACAACATCGGCATCGGAAGCCGCGGCAGCGTCGTCGTCGAGCAGCCCGAAGAGTATCGCCGCGTCATGCAGGTCAACGTCGAGACCATGTTCCTGGTGAGCAAGCACGCCATCCCGGCCATGATCAAGACGGCCAAGGGCGGATCGATCGTCAACATCTCGTCGATCTCGGCGCTGCGCCCGCGCGGGCTCACGACCTACACCGTCTCCAAGGCCGCCGTCATCGGCCTCACCCAGGCGATGGCCGTCGACCACGGGCCGGACAAGATCCGCGTCAACTGCATCTGCCCCGGCCCGATGTACACGCCGATGGTCAATCGCGGCAACGGCATGACCGAGGCCAACCGCGCGCAGCGCGCCAAGGCCTCGGTGCTCAAGATCGAGGGCACCGGCTGGGACATCGGCCAGGGCGTGCGCTTCCTGCTCAGCAACCACGCGCGCTACATCACCGGCCAGGTCCTGGTGATCGACGGCGGCGTGACCCTGCAGGGGCCGGAGCGCGACTCGCAGGCTCAATAGCCAATACGGAGAGAACCCAAATGGCCCGCCTTCCCTATCTCGACGCCGACCAGTTGCCGGCCGAGCAGCGCGACCTGCTCAAGCGCCCGATCAACCTCACGCGGTTGCTGGTCAATTCCCCGGGCATGGCCAAGGCGTTCCATGGCGTCGGCGGCTACATCCGCAACAAGAGCACGCTCAACCCGCGCCTGCGCGAGCTGGCGATCCTGCAGGTCGGCTGGATGGAGAAGTCGGAGTACGAGTTCACCCACCACGTGAAGATCGGCAAGGAGTTCGGGGTCACCGACGAGGACATCCGGAACCTCTTTCTCGAGACCGAAGGCAAGACATCGACGCTCGAGCCGCTGGCGCGGACGATCCTCAAGGGCGCGCGCGAGATGGTGCGCGAGCTGGCGATGTCCGACGCCACCTTCGCCGAGATCAAGAAGGAGCTGTCCAACGAGCACATGGTCGACCTGGTGCTGACCATCGCCTTCTACTGCGCCGTCGTGCGCGTGCTGGCGACCATGAAGATGGACAACGAGCCCCAGTACAAGGAAGTGCTCAAGCAATATCCGATCCCGGGAGTGAAATGACATGCGCCTGAAAGACAAAGTCGCCATCGTCATGGGCGCCGGCCAGAGCCCGGGTGAAGGCATGGGCAATGGCCGCGCCACCGCGCTCACCTTCGCGCGCGAGGGCGCCAAGGTCGTCTGCGTCGACCACAATCTCGCCTCGGCGCAGGAGACGGTCGACATCATCGGCCGGAACCAGGGCACCGCCGTCGCCTTCAAGGCCGACGTCACCAAGGACGCCGAGATCAAGGCGCTGGTCGCAGACACGCACGCCCGCTGGGGCCGTATCGACATCCTGCACAACAATGTGGGCGTCTCGCTGTCGGGTGGCGACGCCGAGCTGCTGGACATCACCGAGGAGGCGTTCGACCGCTGCGTGGCGATCAACCTCAAGAGCTGCATCCTCGCTGCCAAGCACGTGATCCCGATCATGCGCGAGCAGAAGGGCGGCGCGATCATCAACATCTCGTCGATGGCCGTGATCACGACCTACCCCTACGTGGCCTACAAGGCGACCAAGGCCGCGATGGTGTCATTTACCGAGCAGCTCGCCTACCAGAACGCGCAGTACGGCATCCGCGCCAACGTCATCCTGCCCGGCCTGATGAACACACCGATGGCCGTCGACACACGCGCCCGCACCTTCAAGAAGACGCGCGCCGAAGTCGAGGCTGAGCGCGATTCCAAGGTGCCCCTGCGCGGCAAAATGGGTACCGGCTGGGACGTCGCCAATGCCGCATTGTTCCTGGCCTCGGACGAGGCCAACTTCATCACCGGCATCACGCTGCCGGTCGACGGCGGCGCCAGCGTGCGCCGGGGCTAGTAACTTGGGGGACCATATGTTCGCAAAGATCTCGATCGCGGCCGTTGCCGCTCTTGCCATCGCCGGCACTGCGTTCGCGCAGGACGCCGACCACCCCAAGGCCAAGACGATGGTCGTGGGCTCCGACTTCGGCGTGGCGCCGTGGATGGTGCGCGGGGCCGGCGGGCCGGAAGGCTTCGGCGTCGACATGATCAGGGAAGTCGCCAAGCGCGCCGGCCGGCCCGGCGTCGAGATCGTCGACATCAACTTCTCCGGCCTGTTCGCCGC
>Ga0070680_100002069_pt1 | contig 14805 bp, 17 predicted proteins | sample KBSC73BmetaG_FD_64672 | JGI IMG/M metagenome (GOLD analysis project Ga0070680, IMG submission 64672) | Corn rhizosphere microbial communities from Kellogg Biological Station, Michigan, USA - KBS C7-3B metaG | ecosystem: Host-associated > Plants > Roots > Rhizosphere | place: USA: Michigan...
TGCCGATTTCCAGGCCGGACTCTCAGGTCTACCCTGCGTTCAAGCGGATCATGAACAATCCGCTTCGGGAGGGATCATGATCCGGACACCAGTTTGCGACCTGCTTGACATCGAACATCCCATCGCACTCGGCGGCATGGGCTCGGCATCATCACCCGAGATGACCGCGGCGGTGTCGCAAGCCGGCGGTCTCGGCGCGATGGGCTGCCACTACCTCACACCGGAGCAGATTCGCGAGCGGGTCGCCGCAACACGGGCGAGGACCAACAAGCCCATCGGTTTGAATTTCCTTCTGTTCGATGTCCGTGAGGATGGCTTCGCCACGGCGCTGGAGCTTGGTCCTGCGGTGATGCAATTTGCTTGGGCCCGGCCTGAGCAGGATCTGAAATCGTTCTTCGACCGTTCCCATCAGATTGGCTGCAAGGTCACTTACATGGCCAGCAGCGTGCCGGAAGCGGTGCGCGCCGCAAAAGCCGGCGCCGACATTATCATCGCGCAGGGAAGCGAAGGCGGCGGACACGTCGGCTGGATGGGGAGCATGCCGCTCATTCCGATGGTGGTGGACGCCGTCGGACCAAAGCCGGTTCTTGCGGCGGGCGGCTTCGCCGACGGCCGCGGACTGGTCGCCGCGTTGGCGCTGGGCGCGCAGGGAATCCTGCTCGGCACGCGCTTCCTGGCAAGCATCGAGTCGCCGCTGCACCCGAATTTCAAGCAGGCCATCGTCGATAGCGACGGCCATGACACCCAGCTTTCCGAAATTCCCGACATCGCCGCAGGCCTGGTGTGGCCCGGAGCGATGACGCGATCCCGGCGCAATCGCTTTGTCGAGCGTTGGGCCGGACGCGAATGGGCGTTGCGGCAGAACCGCGCCGAAGCCATCGCAAAACTGCGCGATGCACGGCAGAGCGGCGATATTGATGAAGGTCCCCTTTCGATGGGACAGGATGCCGGCCTGATCCACGACATTCCGCCGGCCGGCGACCTCGTCCTTCGCGTCGCGAAAGAGGCAGAGGAGATTCTCGCACGCAGGCTGCCACGCCTGTTGTCCTAGCGGGGACCGGCTTCCGGGTGTTTTCGGAATACGATGAAATGCGAGAGCGAGAAGTTGACCAGGAAGCTCACCCCAATTGCAATCAGCTTGGCGACCAGCACCGGCACCACATAGGACGCGATCAAAACCGTCGCGGTGTTGGCCACCAATCCGGCCACCTGCGAGAGGGTGAAACTGAAATAGGATTTCAGGCTCAACTCGCGGCCGGACTCCTTCGCAAAGGTCGTCAGCGAGTTCATGACGTAGGATCCGCTGACCGCAACGCTCCATGACATAACGTTGGAGGGCACGATCGACAGGCCGAGATAGTAATACGCGAAGGAAAACACCCCAAAGTCGACCGCCGAGTTCACCACGCCTACAATCGCGAAACTCGCAGCCTTCAGAAGCAGGGCGCGTTCGTGCCAAGCGGCGGTCAAGCGATCGACGAGATGGGATGGCCGGTCCATCGGCACCGATTAGCGGTTTTCGCCCGCCCGGCATAGCGGGAACGTGCTGCGGGCCGGACCGTTTGGCCCCCTGCGGCGACACAATTCCTCATTTGCGCTATACGTCGCCCCGTGATGAAACGGTGCGGTTCGACCCTGGACTAGAGCGATGACAGCGGCCTCCCTTTCAAGCAATGCCAACGGAACGGCCGAGCCGCTCGCCCGGACCGAAGGCGGGCTCTCGATTGTGGTGCCCGTCTATAACGAGGGCCAGGGCCTCCCTGGATTCCACAACCGCCTGGTCGAGGTCGCCCGGCAGTTGCGCCGCGACCGGGGACTCGCGGTCGAGGTTGTCTACATCGACGACGGCAGCAGGGACGACAGCCTGAGCGTCGCCAACAGCCTCCCGGCCGATGTCGTCGACGTGCAGGTCGTGGCGCTGTCGCGCAACTTCGGCAAGGAGGCCGCGCTGATGGCGGGCCTCGATCACGCCCGGCTGGGCGCCATCCTGTTCATGGACGGCGATGGTCAGCACCCTCCCGATTTGATCCCGACGCTCGTGAGCCATTGGATTGACGACGGCTACGATGTCGTCTTTACCGCGAAGGCGCATCGCGCCAATGAACCGCGTCTGCGCCGCTTCGGCGTGCGTATCTTCTACGATCTGATCAACTGGGGGGCCCGGCAGCGCATTCCCGAAGACGCCGGCGACTTCCGGCTGTTGTCGCCTCGCGCTGCCAACGCCCTGCGCCGCCTGCCCGAACGCAATCGCTTCTTCAAGGGTTTGGCGAGTTGGATCGGCTTTCGGCAGTTGCGGGTGGATTATGAACCGGCCGCCCGCGCCCACGGCCGCACCAGCTGGAGCCTGTATTCCTTGATCGGTCTATCGATCGAGGGACTGACGTCGTTCTCCGTGGCTCCGCTGCGAGTCGCGAGCCTGCTCGGCCTGGCGCTGGCGGCTATCGCGCTTTTTTTTGGCGCCTCGATCCTCTGGGAAACGCTGTTTAACGGCGAATCGGTCCCGGGCTATCCGTCGCTGGTGGTCGGGCTCATGGTGCTCGGCGGCGTGCAACTCATCATGATCGGCATCATGGGAGAGTACATCGGCAAGATCCTGTCCGAGATTAAAGCCCGCCCGGTCTATTTCGTGGCCGAACACAGCCTGCGCACGGCACAAGAGCGCGCCGAAACGTCTCCGTCCCGCAACGCCGCGGAGTAGCATCCGGGCTCGGAGCCGCGTTTCGCACCGGCGATAAACAGGCTATCCTTCCGGCAGAGGCCGGTGGGGTGCATCGTGGTGGCCGAGAAGCAGATCGCCGTCGCGGGGGCAGCGGAAGCCCGCCCCATCTGGCTGTGCGCCGACGACTACGGCATTTCGATTTCCGTCAACAAAGCCATTCGCGACCTTCTGGTGCGTGGCCGCATCAACGCCACCTCCGTGATGGTGGCCGCTCCCCATTTGAATCGCTCCGAGGCTGCATCGCTGAAAATGCTCGTCGCCGGATCGCACCGGATCGCGATCGGTTTGCACGTGACACTGACCGCACCGTTTGCACCGATGAGCACAGGCTTCGCGCCGGTGCGCGACGGCGCATTCCTGCCGCTCAAGCATATGCTGATGCGCGGAATGCTGCGGGCGCTGGATCGCTCGAAGCTTGAGGTCGAAATCGCCACCCAGTTCAAGGCGTACGCCACAATGTTCGGACGCGTGCCGGACTTCGTCGACGGCCACCAGCACGTCCATCTGTTCCCGCAAGTGCGCGAGGCGCTGCTCGATGTGGTGAAGGACGTCGCCCCCCAGGCCTGGGTTCGTCAATGCGGACGCGCGGCGATGCTGCGGCATCGGACGACAGACCGCAAAGCCCTCGTGCTGGATGCGCTCAGCCGTAAATTTCGAACGCTGGCATCCGCGCGCGGCATCCGAACCAATCCGGCATTTGCCGGCACCTACAACTTTGACGCTGATCCCGAGACGAACTTCGCCGATCTGTTTCCGGGCTTTCTCAAACATCTGCCGCCGCAAAGCGTGGTCATGTGCCACCCCGGCTTCGTCGACGCCGAGCTTGAGCGGCTCGATCCGCTGACCGGGTTGCGCGAGCGCGAATATGCTTACTTTATCGACGATGCCTTTCCAGAGGTCCTGCGGGAACACGGCGTCAGGCTGTCGTAAGACTTTCGCCGGCAAGGGCTTGGCAGTTGCCGGACGAATATTTTTTGCCGGCCATTCCGCCGCCCTTGTGCACCCCCTACATGGGGCGGGACGTCGCGAACCGACGTTCAGAGGCGACAGAGAGGACACCATGACGCCGCAGGAACGTAAGCTGATCGGGGAACTGTTCGACCGGCTCGAAACGCTTGAGGACGATCCGCGCGACGACGGCGCGGTTGCCGCGATCAACGAAGGCCTCGAACGCGCGCCAAACGCCATGTATCCGCTGGTGCAGACCGTGCTGGTGCAGGACGAAGCGCTCAAGCGGGCCGATGCCCGCATCCGTGCGCTGGAACAGGAACTTGGCGTCGAACAGGGGCAACCGGCCCAACCGGCTGGCTTCCTCGACAACATGCGCGACGCGCTTTTTGGCCAGCGCGCAGGCCAAGGCCCGGCGCCGCAAGGTTCGGTGCCGTCGGTGCGCCCCGGTGTCGCGGCTCCAGCCGCGAGTCCGTGGGGCGGCGGTGCGTCCCGCGCAGCTGAAGTGCCTCCGGCCGAGGCGCCGCCTTCGGGTGGCGGTTCCTTCCTGGGCACGGCCGCCGCGACCGCGGCCGGCGTCGTCGGCGGCGCATTGTTGATGAACAGCGTTCGCGGGTTGCTGGGCGGAGGACACGGCTCGGCGCCCTCCGCGTTCGGGGCCGGCGGCGGCACCGGAGCCCCCTGGGGCCAAAATGCCAGCGGCAGCGATCTGGCGCGTGACGCCGGGATCAACGACGTCAACAGCGGAGGCCGAACCGCGGCCTACGATGACTCGGACACGTCACAGCGCGCCGGACTGCTCGACACGTCGGACAACGATACCGATGATGACGACGACGCCGATGACGATGCCGACGATGGTGACTTCGATCTCGGCGATGACACCGACACGGCATAGACAACGTGCCATCTCGATAAAGAAAGGCCGCCCCAAAGGGCGGCCTTTTTATTGTCCAGCGAAAAGCCGGTGGCCCGAGATCAGATCACCATGACCGAGGTGCCGACCCGGACGCGTTCATAGAGATCGATGACGTCCTCGTTGCGCATACGGATGCATCCGGACGAGACCGCCTGCCCGATGGTCCAGGGCTCATTCGATCCGTGAATCCGGTAGAGCGACGATCCCAGATACATGGCGCGTGCGCCCAATGGATTCTCCGGGCCGCCTGCCATGAAGTGCGGCAGGTCTGGCCGACGCTGCAGCATCTCCGGCGGCGGCACCCAATCCGGCCATTCCTTCTTCGCCGAAATCTTCTTTTCTCCAGCCCAGGCGAATCCCGGCTTGCCGACGCCAATGCCGTAACGCAGCGCTGTGCCATTGTCCTGCACCAGAAACAGGAAGCGCTGCGGTGTGTCGATCACGATCGTGCCGGGCTTGGCTGGGCCATGATACTCGACGACCTGCTTGAGGAATTTCGGATCCACCTGCCGGGAGGAATCGGTCTCCGCCGTGACCGGCGCCGCTTCCGGTTCGCCGCGCGCCATTACATCCGACGGCGGCCGCGGCGCCATCGCCGGACCGCCGTTGAACAGAAATTCGATAAAACCACCGCCGAGGTTTGAGTTGGAACGGGTGGCGTATCGCGCGGGAGGCATCGACCGGTCATCATCGGACGTGGCCTGCGGCGCGATATAGGCCGGCGTGCTGGAATAGCCGGCGGTACGCTGGGAGACAAACGATGGCGGTTCCGCTTGGGCCGAACCGATTCCCACGAGGCTTATAACGAACGCGGTGAGCACATGACGTTGCATCGACAGACTCTGTACTGGTTTCGGTGGCGGGATTGCCCCTGCCGTCACCGCACTACATGGTGAAAAATGTACTGATCCGTAAAAGCCGCCGATAACCACGCATCTCACCAAGCTTCGGCGCCGCGGTTCCTCCAAGTACGGTTTATTTTCAATAAACAGCAGCGGGTCATGGTTAACCGGACGTTTCCACCCGCCATATCCGAGGCACACATTCTGTGACAGGCAAGCAACTGCCGATGAACCTGATCTTAAGCGGTGCAACCTAGAGAGGCTCTCAAACGAGAGCACCATGCCGGTTCAACGAAAAATCTTCAGCATCGAACAACTGACGCAGTCGCGCGAAGCGCTTGAACAAGCGGAGATTCCCGATCGCGCGCCCACACACGACAAAGTCGGACAAAATTGTGCAAGCGAGATTGTCCTGCTCCAGGAGACGGTGGGCCGCGTCAGAGCCGAAATTGCGGGATTCAAACCCGCAGGCGGCAACGGCATGGCTCGCGCAAGCCGCGAACTGCAGGCCGTGGTCACCGAGACCGTGAGCGCGACACAGGCGATCCTGCAGGCTGCCGAAGACATTGACGATGCCGCAAACACACTCTCAGCGGCCGTAAAGACCAGCCACGAACAAGAGCTGGCTCACGACATCCGGGATGCCGTCATCCAGATATTCGAGGCTTGCAATTTTCAGGACGTCAGCGGGCAACGCCTTCACAAGGTGACGACGACACTGGCGTCGGTCGAAACACAACTCGCCCGCCTCATCGACGCTTGTGCCGGCGGGCCGTTCTGTCCGCACGAGACAGCCGCCGATCCCGCGACCGACCGCCGGTTCCTCAACGGCCCAAAACTCCGTGACGAAAGCGGGCACTCGACGCAAACCGATATCGACCGGATATTTCGTCGCGCTTAGCGCCGGTCGCTTCGTGCAGGACTTCCATTTCAAACGACAGCCGCACTAGACCGGCATCTTGGTCGCGGCAAAGGCCGGGATCTGCGCGGCAAAGCGGTCATGCCACGCTACAAGTTTGGGATGGCTCGCCCGCCAGGTGCCCTGGAACCGCAGGTCGCGATATCCCAACACGCACGCGAGCGCGATCTGCCCGACGTGAGGCGTGGCATCGATCGGCGGCGGATCGGCTTCCAAGACCGCAAGCGCGCGCTCGCATTTGCCGGCCTGGTAATCGAGCCATTTCGACTCATGCTTCTCGGCAGGCCGCCATCGCGCCTCGTAAACCTGCAGGATCGAGGCATCGAGGATGCCGTCGCACAGCGCCTGCAAACGAAGCGCGCCAAAACGCGCGGCCGGTTCGCGCGGAATGATCCGGCCACCGCCGGCACGATGATCGAGATATTCGAGGATGACGCGCGAATCGAACAGCGTCGTTCCATCCTCCAGGATCAGGGTCGGAATTTTGCCGATCGGGTTTTGCTGTCGCACGGTATCGGCGGCATTGGTGGGATCGGCCGTCTCGATCTTGATGTCGGCCGCAAGCCCCAGCACGCTCGCGGCGATACTCACTTTGCGGCCGAAGGGAGAGGCCGGCGTCGAACGAAGGATCATCATCGGAATTTTCTCGATCAAGCACATTACGGACGCGGCCGTCGAACGGCCACGGTGGGCATGCAAGGCCATCGTTACGCAAGCGTGGCACGAACCAGTCCACGCTTGAGGCAGAAGTCGCCGTCAGCCGGTGATGACCAGATTGACGGCTTTCGGGCCTTTGCCCTTCTTGTCGGGCTCGACCTCGAATTGAATCTTTTGCCCTTCGGTCAGTGACTTCAATCCGGCGTGCTCGACGGCGGTGATGTGCACGAACACATCACGTCCACCGTCGTCCGGCTTGATAAAGCCGTACCCGCGCTCACCGTTGAAGAACTTGACCGTACCACTCATGGCCATCGGGAAACTCCTTCCCCCGCAATTGCTTTGCCGCCGCCCACGCGACAGCTCGGCCGGACATTCGCGATCGGAGAACGTGTCAGCCCCCAAAGGCCTCAGTCACTCCGCCGACCCCCAACTCGGAGGCGGAACGTCAAAGCCAGCCCCCAAGCGTAGACGCAATTGTGGCCGGCTGGAAAGAGGGCGGAAGGGCTCAGGAAGCGGATTCGCCGGTCAGCCACTCAAGTGTCACCGAAGGGGCGGTGTCAGCCGCGAGCAGTTTTGCCAGCGCAGGGAGCAGGATCTTGAGTTCGCCATACAACGTCCACGGCGGATTGACGATGATCAACCCGCTCCCGCGCAATCCCGTCGCGCCATTGCCCGCAAGGGACAGTCCCACCCGCAGCATCTTCGCGATGCCGAGACGGGCCACCCGCTTGGTGAAGATCGCGACCTCGGCCATGTCCTTGATCGGATACCAGAGCAGATAGATTCCGCTCGGCCATTTTCTATGCGCCGCCTGCAGCCCTTGCGCCATGCGGGAAAATTCTCCGGGCTGCTCGAATGGCGGGTCGATCAGCACCAATCCGCGGCGCTCCTTCGGCGGCACGTAAGCCAGCAACGCGGTCCAGCCATCGATTGCGATGGACTTGGCGCGCGCGTCGCCGCGCAAATGGCCCTCAAGGGCAGCCGCAGCTTGCGGCTCAAGCTCGCAGGCGATCAGCCGATCCTGTGAACGCAGCAGCGATTGCACGATGGCCGGCGAACCGGGATAGGCCGCGAGTCCGCCCCCAGGGTTGCATGCAGCAACCGCATCGAAATAGGGCGCGAGCAACGCCTGGACCGGCGCCCCGATTTTCGCGTTCATCACGCGGCCAATGCCGCTTTTCCATTCCTGGGTTTTGCCGGCTTCGACGCCGCCCAGATCGTAGCGGCCTGCGCCGGCATGCGTATCGATCACGCGAAATGCCGCGGGCTTTTCGCGCAGGTGCATGAGTATGCGGCACAACACGGCGTGTTTGACGACGTCTGCGAAATTTCCTGCGTGATAGGCGTGACGATAATTCATTGCCGTGTTCGCGCCGCCATTAACGATGCCGCTGTTCTCTCTAATCGTCGCCCACAACTTTTGGTAGATTATCTGCGCCGGTGGGGACCGGCTGTTTGCCAGGGGCGGTGGTTATGGGACGGATCGTTTTCGTCGGAGCACTTGCATATGCTTGTTCGCAACCCGCCCTGTCACAGTGGCGGCCGGCGGCATTGAACCAATCGATCGTTGAGTTTCGTCGCACGTTTGCCGAAACGACGAATGACGGTTACCGGACGATCGAAGCGTTCAAGGATTTGTGGTCGATGCGCCGCGTGGACAGAGCGTTGCGGGACTTGAACTCCGCACTTTAACCAGTCGGCGTCCCGGCCGTCACAGTTAACCGCCGCGCACCGGCGGCATGAACAGCTTTTCACGCCGGCAGGCATTGCGGTCCACCTCCATGCAATCGCGGAAGCGCAAATCCTTGCCCATGCAGATCCGAACCTCGCTCAGTCGCGTACCGCCGCACGTCACCGCGATACCGGCTCGCGAGAGACCGGGGTTGGCTTTCACGAACGATTCTTCGACCTCGTTCGGACTCACCGTCAATGTGGAACCGGGCGACTTATAAACCTCGGGAATTTTCACTGTCTCGCGCGCCTTGCGCACCAGATCGAAATAGGCCTGAGCGTCCAGACCCGAACAGGTGCCGTGGTTGTCCCACTCGTGAAAGACAAGCCGCGGCGCCGGCATCAGATCCAGCATCGACGTCATGATGTTGCGGTTGAGCCGCGGCGACGGCACTTGGCAATCGCGCGGAAACCCGCGCTCGTATTGTGGCCACAGCCCGTGAACGACAAACGAATAAGGGCGCCCGCTGCATTGCGCGCCACCTTGGCGCCCACGCTCTTCCGTGTCCCTACAGAACGATGGCGACCAGGACAGCGACAGGACGTAGAAATCAAACTGCCCCGGTTGATTGCGACGCTCTTGCGCGGAAGCGGAGCCCAAGGCCACGGAAACCAGAATGGCCGCAAGCGAAGCGATACGAAGAACGACACCCATCATGACAATGTCCCCACGCCCAAGATAGCCTTGCGGAACTTTTCCCTACGACCCAGAACAAGTCAAGAACAAATCAGAAATGAACAGGGACGGGCGGATCGTTGACCCCGCCAAGCCTTTGCAGTGCCCAAGGGAAACCGGATTACGGCGCCGCAGCTTTGCAGGCCGGGCTCGAGGCCCAGTTGCGATCGACACCGACAACGCACCACTGCACGCCCCAGCTGGCGCTAATCATTCCTCCATCCTCGACGATCGAGTAACGGACCGCGCGCCATCGTCCATCGGACGTATGCACGCGACCGGTGCAAAAGCGCCGGGGGATCGTGCCATCCGCCCAAGGCCGAAACGCAACCTCGCGAATCCGGTCAAACTCCACGATCTGCAAATCGGAGTTCCAGAACCGGCCCTCTTTGGTGGCAAAGCGATTCTGAATGGTGGAGAGCGCTGACGGCTCGTCGCAAGCTGGGATTTGCGAGTCGAAACGGGGACCGATCAGGTAAACGTTTTTCTCGAACCAATTTGCTGCGTTGGCTGACATGCTCGCAGTAGCAAGCACCATTCCGAGTGCCGCCGCAGCCGTCAGACAAAAGGCCCGTGCCCGAACGCTCATCTGACCCTCCCGGTTTGGCCGATCCCCACCGTCATTTTGACGCCCACTCGCGCGCGCCAAAAAAAGGCTCGATGAACGAGCCATAACGATTTACGGGATGGACATTACCATAGCTGCGGCGGCTTTTCCGCCGCCGCAGTCGGTTGGCCACAATTTTAGCATCGGGAAAAACGGCCCGGGAAACCGTGCCTCCCCGGGTGGAACAGCTGATACTCAGTCCTTGCCGTGAGCCACGGGCGCCGCGGACTGCGATTTCCATTGGTTCATGCTATCGGCGATGATCTTCATCGAAGTCATAGCCGCCTGGCTCAGCGAAGCGTAGCCCGCGATCTCGCGCTGTACGCGCTCGCCTTCGTTACGCAGCATGTCGCGCACGCTGACAAGTTCCGCAATCACGCGTTCGATCTCGGCCACAGAGGCTCCCGATGCCCGCTCGATGAGCGAACTGATTCCTTCCGGCGTCGTTTCGCTGCCTTCCGGCCGCGTGCGACGGAATGCCGACACGTCGCGGCGAACAAAGGCGCGAATCTCTCCCTCCACCTGTTCCACTGCGGCTGTTGCCGCCGCGGCCGCCTGGTCGGCTTCACCCATACGTTCAGGTTTGGTGACAGTCATACTTCGCTCCTTCTCTCGCTATGTGGCGATCACGCTCCCCAAGAGCGCGCGGATTGCGACACGGCACTGGGGCGGCAACGTGACGGTTCCGCGGCATTGCCGGGAATACAACGATATCGATGGTGGCCGCCTACCAAGTCCGCTTGAATCCCGCCGTGATACTCTGACGGCTTTCGGACGTGCCGGTGTCTTCCAGAGAGGTTGTGACCTTCAACGGTCCAAACAATGTCTGCTCCAGACTGACCTTGTTGTGCCACAGCGTATCCGCGGTCGATGTCCCCGCGCCCACCGACACTGTGGTGCCGGACGGGTTGATATTGAAACGGAGCGATTGGTCGACAGCCCAGGTGGCCGATGGGTTTGCGACAGGAGCGGCCGATGAAGCATCCGCCGCAAGCGGCACCATCGGGACCGCCGGCGTAGCCGTCGCCAACGTCTGCGTAACCGAATAATCGTTCTGCAGCGTCATCGACAGATTCTGCCCAAGCGGCACCGAGCGGCTCAGTGTCGCTCCGATCTGACCTTTGTCGCTGCCGGCATCGAGGCGCGCATTGACGAAGGTCTTGTCGAAACCCAACGCCGAGACACCCGGCATCGTCAGCGTGCCCCAGACCGCTCCCGAGGATTGGTTCGGCGTCACGCCGCGAAGGAGATTTTCCGAGAGAACCGGACTCTCCGGCGCAGAGAGATTTACATCGGCGCCGACCTTCGCATCCCATTGCAACGGCAACGACCGACCCATCGTCACCGCAGCTGATCCGTCCGGATTGTCGGTTCGACTGCCAAAGGTCGGCGCGCTGTTTGCGGTCGATTTTCCCCCGTCGGCCAACGCCATGCGGGCGGGCAGCGCCAGGGCCAACGCGACGGCCACACACAATGTTCGCAAGAACATGGATCGAAGCATGGGTCATCCAGCGAATGGGGCCGCGCGGCGCAGCCGTCATTGATGGTCAGAGTTGTTACGCGAGCGGGTTAAGCGATCATTGCTGCAATGCAGGACAAATACGGCGGCGATTGGGTATCTTTGTGACAGCCCAAACGTGTCACACCCGTCGCCGCGCCGCTGGCTTCAATACCCAATCAGGATTTCGCCGATAGCGGGCTTGACCGCACGCACCTTCGCGTCGTTGGAAAGCAACTCCTTGTCGCCGGCGACCGCGCTTCGCGCCTCGGCTGGCGCTTTGGCATCCTCGAACAGACGCATGCCGACCTTGCAGCCTCCCGGCAGAGCACTCAGCGCGCCGCCCTCCCATCCGATCACCGAAGCCGAACCATCCGGGCTGAAACCACCGAGCTTGAACGGGCGCTTGTTCAACTTCTCCAGGGTCGCGATGGTGAGCCCAAGCTTAAGACCGTTCGGCGCTGCCCATTGTGATTTGCCGTTGATCGCAATCACCGACGGATCTGCGTGGGCGGCATCGTTGTTCCAGAGGACTTCCAGCCGTCGCCGTGGATCGCTCGGGAACAAAATGGACGCGTTGAGCTTGCTGCCGTCCGGCCCATCGACCTGGCCAAACACGATGTTGCGGGAATCGTATTTGAGCGCGAGCTTGAGATGGGTGGTGTCTTTGGCGAAAACGCCGCTGCAGACGACAATATAGGCCGGCGCTTTCGGCGCGGGCTTGCGTGCTGGTGCGCGTTGCAGAGGTTCGGCTTGCGGATTCTCCGCCTGCGCAGCCGGCGGTTTCACCGCAGCTTGCGGCTGCGTCAGCGCCCGGCCCGGACGCGCCTGTGGCTGCGCAGGCTCGGGCCAACGATCCTGTACCGTCGGTTGGCTGGTTTCGGGCCAACGATTCTGCACGGTCGGCGTTGCCGCGCCGGGAGGCGGTGGAAACTGCGCGAACGCACCCGTCGGGCAGATCACAAAGATGGCTGCGGCCAATGCAGCAGGAACTCTCGGGCACGTCATTGCATCCTCCCGACGGATGGGGCTGGACCATGCTTACGCAAGCATGGAGTCCGGGCCAACAATAAGCAGTTTGACCCGGCACGATCCAGTCATGCTCGGAAGGAATCCATCACGTTGTCTGGAGACTTTCAAAACACGCGCCAACCTCGCCGGCTGCGTGGCAAAGTATTTATCCCCATCCCGCCAATATGAATTATCGTCGTGTGCGACGTTTCGTCGAACGAGGCCCGGTGTAGAACGGATTGGGGCGGCAGAAGCCGCCGACGCCGGAAACGGCGGCACGACACTGACCCTCGGTCATGAAATAGCAGTTGGTGGCGCCGCCGCCGCCGCGGCCGCCATATTGCGCGCACCAGCGATAGGGATCGGCTTGGGCCGCGGCAGACGCAAGGCCCAAGATCGAAACGGCAAGAATTGCAATGGCGAGACGCATTGGAATTCTCCTTTCGTGCGCAACGATAGGACGCGCTGTTGACGCCGCCGATCAGCGATGACGCCGCCGGCTGTGCCTGACGGGTTCGCCCGGTGTCGTCACCGGCCGGCCGTCATAAAACAAGTTCGGCGCGCAGAAACCACCCACGCCGGACACCGCCGCGCGGCACTGCTCCAATGTCACAAAGTAGCAGTTTGTTCCGCCATCGTCGCCCGCCCCGCCCCCGTACATCGCACACCAATGGTAGGGATCGGCACGGGCGGTTTCGAGCGTTGAACCCCACAGCAGCAAGGCAAGAAAAGCCAGGACAGCGGTGCGCATCGGCGTCTCTCCTTCCCGGGGTGAACGGAAACGGTTGGCCATTCCGGAGCCTCAGGCCGCCCAACGGCACGGTCCGCGGCCTTCATCCATCAACAACCGGGGCGGCGCCTCTATTCCGCGAAACACGGCCCGTTCCTCTGCCGCGGCCGATGCCGCGCCGGGACCGAGCCTACAATTGCCCGGCGACGCACTTGTCCACGAAGGCAATGCGGCGGTCGATGTCGCGGAGGCCTTTTTCCCGCTCGACCTTCATCCAGCAATCCGCCCGCGCCTGGATGGCGCGCTCGGAGGCCGATCCGGGCGGCGGCGCGGCGCTCGCAACGTCCTCCGCCGGTGCAGGCGCAGCCGCCCTCGCGGGGACGGCCGATGTTGCCGACGGCGCCGGCGAAGCGGGAGGAGCCGCCTCCGCGAGACGCGGGGCCGGCTGCTCGCCGGGAAGCCTCCCTCCGGCGCAGGCCGGCAGAATGAGGCAAAGCAGAACCGCGGCTGCTTTCGGTGCGCCGCACCGCAGATTCAGCATCGAGATGGCCCGCACGGATGTCATGAGGACATGCTCATAGCCCAAGCTTCTGAAAAGTGCGAAGCGGTTTTCTGGAAAACCCCGTTCTTGGAAAACCTCGTTCTTGGAAACGCATGCAAGACACTGGAGCGAGCCATCCGAGGATTCGTCCGCGACCGAACCCGCGAGCAATCGCATGACCGCCGGACGCCGACGCAGCCGATGCGCGCGTCCGCAAAAAATGCTGTAACCATGCCAACGACCGCGCCAACCCTCGAAGGAAAGAAACCCGTGAGCCAGCAACCCTCCGCCCCCGGCCCCATCGCGTCCGACATCCTGAAGGCCTTCGCTCCGACCGGCACGCTGCGCGCGGCCATCAACCAGGGCAACACCGTCCTCGCCCAGAAAGACCCCAAGACCGGCGCGCCTTGCGGCATCACGGTCGATCTGGCGCGCGAACTGGCGCGGCGGCTCGGCCTGTCCATCGAACTGATCACCTTCGACGCCGCCGGCAAGGTGTTCGCCGCACTTCAGCGCGGCGCCTGGGACATCGCCTTTCTCGCCGTCGAGCCGGTGCGCGCCGCCGAGATCGACTTCACCGCACCCTATGTGCTGATCGAGGGCACCTACATGGTGCGCAAGGATTCGCCGCTGAAGTCCATCGAGGACGTGGATCGCGCGGGCGTGCGCATCGCGGTCGCGACCGGCTCGGCCTACGATCTCTATCTCACGCGCACCATCAAGAACGCGACGCTGGTCCGCGCGCCGACCGGACCCGATGCGATGGCCATGTTCGTGCGCGACAAGCTCGAAGCGGCGGGCGGCGTGCGCCAGCCACTGGTCGAGTTCGCTGCGGCCAACGCCGATCTGCGGGTGATGGACGGCCGCTTCATGGCGATCCAGCAGGCGATGGGCATGCCCAAAGGTCGCACCGCCGCCACGTCCTATCTGCGCGGCTTTGTCGAGGAGATGAAAGCCTCGGGCTTCTGCGCCGACGCGCTCAAGCGCAGCAATCAGCCGGATGC
>Ga0070680_100002070_pt1 | contig 14805 bp, 11 predicted proteins | sample KBSC73BmetaG_FD_64672 | JGI IMG/M metagenome (GOLD analysis project Ga0070680, IMG submission 64672) | Corn rhizosphere microbial communities from Kellogg Biological Station, Michigan, USA - KBS C7-3B metaG | ecosystem: Host-associated > Plants > Roots > Rhizosphere | place: USA: Michigan...
GCGACGGCTTTCGCAAGATGGGTCGCATCATCCGGAGCCGCAGTTTGCAGCCTTTTGACAAAGGCTTTCAGGATCAAAAGCTCATTGTCGCCATGCTCATCGCCGGGGTTCCACGCCCAAATGCGACTCCAATCCTCGACGAGCACGTCCTCTTTGCCGTTGACGTTGAAGGTCCAGGTCTGCATCCCTTCGCTCGGCGGATGTTCGCGCGCAACGTATCCTGCCATGACATCCATCAATGCGGTCACGGCATCGCCAGGATGCTCGGCGAGGAACGTCGCGAAGTACTCCTTCAGTTGCCACTGCGCTTGCTGATAGTCCTGCCGGCGATTGCTCGACAGCGGCAGGATTTGGCTGGCGCCCAGCGATGTGGTCGACGTATCTGTTATTTCGGCTGCGAACGACTTTCCGTAAATTTCGGCAACGAACGCCGGATCAACGGCGGCGATCGGCTCGAGCTTGCGCGCGAGCCAAGGCACTTCTGCATGCGCGTATCGCTCGAAATGCTCCGGGATGAAGATCATTCTTAGCAGTTCGCGCGATGCAGTCGCATCACTCGCATAGGTATCGGCGACGAACCCCACAGCCGATGACATCAAGTGCGCCAGTGAGGGATTGTCGATCGCATGCTTGAACAGGCTGCGCGACGCAACACCAAGTTCGGCCCGTTGCTCGGACGTTTGCGCGCGCTCGACAGTGAGGAAGAGAAGCGCGCGAAGCGACCACACCACTTGGCCCACGTGCCGGCTAAGCCCTGCAGCCAATTCGCACCACGGATCAAGCGACAGCGATTGCTTGTCTTCGGCGCGCACCGATAATGCGCCGACGATGCTTGAAATTGCCGCGCTGACATTCTGATTTGCGCTCGCTCTCCCGGGGGCCGCGACAAGCCCTGCGAAATCGCCTCGTTGAGCTGGCAACTCCGCCGCAGTTCTTGCCGCAACACTACGAGCAACAGGATCGCAATCGGCATTACCAGTAAATGCGATGACCGCGTCCCAGAACGCGGAGTGACCAGCTGTGCGCGCTGACCAAAGCTCCTGCAGCGCGAACACGAGAGCTGGCCCCAGCAGCAAGCCGAGGCCTTTGTCGCGCTTCAGGATGTCCGTCATGGCCTCGAGATTTGAAGGATCGAGGTAGACCCTGCTTGCTGCATAGTCGAATAGGATGTGATGTCTGAAGGAGACGAAGCGGTCTCCCGACACAGGAACCAAAACGTTCTCCCGCATCAATTCATCGAACGCCCTTGGATCTGGCTTGGCGCTAACAAGACGTTCCGCGCGTAAGGCGCGCGCGGCGATCATCTGCCCGACGGCTGCCGCCAAGCACAGTTCTGCTCCAGCTCCATGCTTCGAGACGCGGTGACGCCAGTAGAGCGCTAGCAGCTGGACTTGAGAGCCAACGCCCCCAAAATCCTCCGGCTTTATGCCGGTGCTGATCAGGTCGGCCAACAGACGCGTGTTGAACGGCACCAGCGCCAATTGGCGCAAACGCCCTCCGCCGCTGGTGATGGCGGTTTCAAGTGCAGGTGCGCGCTGCAGCAAATCCGCGAGTTCGTGCTCCGTCCACGGCGGTATCAGAAGGTGCCTGACATCCGGGAAGCTCGTGTCAACATAGTCGCTGGATGGCGGGGCGCCCTGAAACAATCGGCGGAATTCTTCACCGAGGCGAAGATCGAAACTTCTGATCGAAGCAACGACGCGCCATCGGCGGTCAGGAAGAGCCACCACATCGGCGATGAGGGTCCGAAACACCTTCTCGCTGGCGCCGCCACGGGTCGCATCAAGAGCGTCGATGAACAAATAGGCAGGGCCATGACCCGGCCAGTTGCGAAGCACTTCGTAGACTGAGTGGGTCAAGTCCAGTTCGGCGCGCAATCCGTCCAACGTCTCAACGGGCAGGCGATCAACGGCCAGTTCCAAGACCTCATTGCCTTGGATCTTCAGCCTTGCGGCCGCCGAACTGACAACTGCGCTTTTTCCCGCGCCTGGCTCGCCCACCAGGAGCAACGACGCTTCCGCTGCGGAAGCCATAACAGCGACGGTGCATTGCCGGTCGATGCGGATTTCTGTGCCGCCGACCCTTGTCTCTTCGTACTCCTCCAGATGCCTGCGGGTGCGATCGCTATAGGCACGCAGTGCTTCCACGTCAGCGCGGTAGCTCGGTGCTGCGCGAAGCCGAATGCCATTCGATGCCAGCGTGGTTCGAAACCCAAGCGCGTCGCTGCCAAGCCGCGCTGCCATCAACCGTTGGCAGTCCTGAACCAGAACGGCGAACGCTGCGCCCGTGGCATTCGCGTCTTCAAGGATATCGCGGAGGGAAGCGTCAACGACCGCTCGATCAGGCCCGCCAAAATCCAGCTGGACCACGGTCGTCAATTCCACAAGCGAGTTCAGCTCCGTGGCGTCAGGTTCGCGCCCGTCAATGGATTTCCAGGCAGCCGCAAGCAGGTCTTTGAACCTCGCAAGTGCCCGCTCCTGATCTTGCGGCAGCGGAGCCGAGGCGGCAGCGTGCACGGATGCCAGAGCAGCCGCGAGATCGCGGGTAACGGCATCGGATGATCCGGCGCCCGTCGCCAATACAAATCTGTCCTTCGACCGATCGAGCGGACGATCCCAGCCGCGCTTTCCATCGCCGCTTTGGCTCGACAACCATTGTCGAACGAACTGACCTGCGACCTTGCCCAGCGGGCTCTCAGCATCGCTCGAGAGATTGACGGACGTCTTGGCCTGGATGAAGACAAATCCGCCAGCATCGGTCCGCACCAGAATGTCATCAATCGGCGCCTCTGTTTCGAGGCGCAAGAGCGCCGCGCGCGCCGATCCCAAACGCAGGCGCGCATCAAGCTGGCGTTCAGAGATAAGATCAGACGCCAATAGTGCTGCGACCTGGGTCTGGAACTCTACGCCAGCTGCCGTCGCTTGCCCGCCGCCTCTTGCGGTCGATGCGCTCTGGTTCTTCGTTGGTCTCGCAGTCGGCAAGGGATCAATATCCTAGCATCTGGCGTGTCGACTCAAGTCCACCCCAAAGGAAAGCGCGCGGATCAGTGGTGTCAACGGCATGACGAACTCGGCGCCGAGAACTGAGGCGCGTCGTCGTGCCTTGCGGGGGGTCACCTGAAGCTGCAAGGCAGTCTAGCGACGATAGCTCATCTGATCTGCCGACGCGATACCTCCAACACCGGACACGTCCTCGCCGTCATGCGCGGCGCAGACTGCACGTCTCCGTATGTCGGCTTCTATATATCCGCCGACATCCCGATAGTCTCTCAATACTTCGATGTCGAAATAATTCCCACCGGTTTCTTGGCTCTGGGAGTCTTTTTTCCGGAACGATTGTTGGCGGCCGGTTTGGGCGTTGGCCCTATCCGACCAGATGCCAGGCCTTCGATGTGACTCAACATCTCCGCCTTTGAGCGCACCAGAATATCTTTGTCGTGAGGGTCGGCCTTCTTCAAGAGCGTGATGCGATCGGTGTCAGGAGAATCGGTAAGTAACTCGGCGAAAGCGGAGTAGGCACCGGCCTTATGGACGGCACGGAGCTGCTGGAGCTTGGCGCTTTTGATGAACTGGGCGGTGAACCAGCTGGATAGCGCCTTGCTAAGTGCCGCTTGTGACTTTTCGCTTACGACCGCTAGCCGCGCCGCTGCCGATGCCGCTTGTGCCAGTTTCATTTGCCGCTCCCTCGCCCTCTATCCATCCGAGAAACTTCCATAGCTCACGCGTGGCGGCGAGCACGTCAGAATCGACGCTCGATCAAACCTCTTCAAAGCGCTTCGTACGCGAAATGTCCATCGCCTCCTTGAAGGCGACCTTTGCCTTGTACTGGTTTTCAAACACCCTGTAGGGGAAAATCGGTAGCTTCGACTCGCGCCGGATCGCCTCCGCGTAGGTCTCAGCGACATCGGTACGGACGTCGAACATGTTGATAAAGACGACCGTGCGGTGCGCAACGTCTGAGAGCTCAAGGTCTTCCTGGAAATATTTCGCGTAGCGTTGTAAGCCCTGCGTCGAGAGACGGTCAGGGATTTGCGGGACGACGATGAGGTCGGCTGACTTGATTGCCGACTCCGCTAACAGGGAAAGCCCAGGTGGCGTGTCGCATACGATGAGGTCGTAGTGCTGGCGGGCGGTGCGGAGTACGTCAAGCATCCAGAAATTTACGCAGTTGCGCGCCTCGAACACCGTGTCGCGCCAGACCAGTACCCGGCGTTCAAAGAACGTGATGCTGGGGCTGCCAGACAGCAGGTGAACGCGCTGGGAGCGGTCGATGTAGTTGAGCGGGGTTGGGACGCGCCCATGCCAGCGTTCCTCAAGGTAGTCCTCGATGGTCTGGCCGCGTCGCCATGGCAGCATGTCGTCGATGCAATCGCCAGCCAGGGTTATGCTGGCGTTTATCTGGAGATCGAGATCAATCAACAGGGTGGTCTTGCCGAGGTAAGCCGAGGCCTCCGCCATCGACAGGGCTAGAGTGGTCTTTCCGACGCCGCCCTTGGCGTTAGCAAACGCGACAATTTTACTCATCGGTGCACCCACTTGCGAAGGGCGAGGCGATTGGCCTCGTCAAAGCGCTCTTCAATGAACCCATCGATCTTGGCAGGAGAAGGCGACTGGCGTTGAGCCGCCAATAGTAGTGTGTAACTGGCCTCGTCGCGCGGGTCGCCGATACGGATGACGCCGACGCCATGATGCTGGGCCTGCTCCAGCATGCTCGGGAGGTTCATCTCCTCCCGACTGCCTTTTGGCAGGTAGAGGCCAAGATAGGCGAAGTGCGCGGCGGCGGTATGCGACAGCGCCTCGTGAACGGCCAACATGTTGCAGCCGGCGGCCATCTTCAGCTCGAAAGAAAACAAATCGAAGCTAGGAACCGGCGCGTAGTGGTAGCGGGAGATGCAGGCCATGGAAAGGTCGGGGCGGGTCCATCGGCCAGATGACGAGCCAACCCGTGCGGTGTTCTGCACAACGATGCTTAGGCTCAGTGGCGGCGGCTCGTAGAACATTCGGGCGGCCCTCTTCCACACAAAGCGCTCAAACCACCCCTCGATGTCGCGTTCGGTTTCAATGGTGGAAGGCAGCTGCGGAACGCCGGTCCCCAGCTGGCGACACACCAAGCGGTCATGCGGGTTCCAGGCCACCCGCTCGCCGAGCAACCAGATCAGACGATCGAAATCCTCAGCGGAAATCTCTCGACCCAGCCGTTCGCTCAGCGCCGTCCAGCCAGCGTCGCGGCTTATCCAATCGCCCTCGGCCGGAAGTAATTCATACAATACGTCTTGCTCGGGCACGCTTCCCCCTCGGCCCCTGCTTGCGGTTTCGTTTTTGGGTATCAGTCGCGCGACGGCCGCACAAGGACAAACGGGTCAGAGGTCCTTTAAGACCGGAACGTGAACGCTATGGCGGCCAGCGTGTTGTCCCACCCTGTCCGACGTCCGCAAATGCATAGGAGCGTTGACTGGGCGGGGAAGCCGCAAAGCGTAGTGCACGTCTGTTGGCATGACCCTGAAGTGCTTCGGCGCTGCAGTGATTCCGTCAGGTTTCTCAGGCACTTGACACGTGCGTGGCCAAGCCGCAGCGCTGGCGAAGATGATCCGACTTGGCGCGCAGCGCCATGCTGACCGCGAAATGGGTACCAGAATGCCCCTGAGTGCGCGCTTTACACAGCGAACGCGGCAATCGTGCCGCTGTGCCGTCCCACCTGCCAACGTGCCGAGATAGGGAGGAGGTCAACCGCGCGAGATCTCACTGGAGGGAGACGCCTGGCGTGGACGATCAGGAGCGGGCCGACCGCTCTTGCCGGGATCAAGGGCAAGCGCCTCACCTATCGAACGACTCATGGGGGAAGAACCCGAGGCAGGAAGCAAGGATGAGACCCCGTTCTGAGGCTGGTGCTCAGCTTGCGTGGTTCCCCGAATCGGCTTCTAGAAAAAGCCCGATGAAAAGCAACCGGGAACCAAGCAGCGATGTCCGAAGCCTGGGAAGAGATAGGGGCCGGTAAGAAATATTGGCGCCATGACGGTTGGCAGGTGGTGGCCTCAGTTGACGGTGCAATCCACGTCGTTCCGCCCGATAAGTCAGATGCCCGCGACGAAGAAGGGCAAGTTCGGCGAACGTTCGACAGCATCGCAGCGGCGATGGACTTCGCCGACCAGCATCACCCTTCTTAGCCTGACAGCACACGTCAAACAGGCGCAGGTAGGTCTGTGCCCAAGCGCAAGACACCTAGCTGCCGCCAGAAGAACAATTCAAGCGGTTCAAAGAAGCTGGAAAGAAGGCTGGCGTGCAACCTCTCGTCCCTGCCAATGGACCAGCAGGACAGCGCCCAGCCGGTCACCCTTCCGATCTTCCACGTCTGTTCGCGTCCGAGTTCAAACGCCGGGCGCATCCCTCTGGCCGGATATGAGCAGGCGGGATTTCCGATGTCTAGAACGCCTTTTCGGAACAAATACGTCCCTCTGAACAAAGCGTACTGGAGCTTTGCGCCACGTCGCTTGAGGGACGAACTTCGGTACTTGGAGCAGCTACCTCCTCCTAAGGTTCCCGACGCGAGTTCCATGAACTTAGCTGAAGGGCTCCAAGCGCTCAGCGCTGGGATCCAGCACGCATTCTTGCGCACCGGGCCGGCGATCGGGGACATGCGAGAGCACCTCGTCGAAATGCTTCGTCAAGGGGATTTAGAGGCGAGAGGACTTAGGACTTTGCCCAACGTGGGCGAGATGCTGGAGGCTATCCCACTCCACTACTTCGACCACCCGAAAATTGTCTGGGAGAAGAACACCGTTGAAAAATTTGGTCGCCGGTATGAGGCCGTGGAGGTCCGTCGTGCGAAGGTCATAGAAGTCAACGGGGATAACCGACAGTCCCCTCACGCTCATTCTAGCGAGTCGCGAATTGGGAAGAAAAAGGGCAGACCCTCAACACGGGAGGCGATCGCGGCTGCAATTGCAGAGCTGGAGCGGGCCGGCATTGACCTCGGAGCCCGCGATAGGAAAGATGCATATCACTTGATCAAAGAGTGTGCGCGGAAAGCCGGGCAAGACACCAGAAGGGGATTTTCCGATCCTGTCATCAATACCCATTTGGGTCGGCATCTGCGCCAAAATTCAGTGCCTTAATCTCCGAAATTCTAAAATCATTTTGGAATTTAGATATTTTGACAAGCGCCCTCTGACGCACCCATAGGGTTTGGCACGCGCTTCAGCGCGCGTAACAGCCAACCCATGGGTTACTGTCATGGCCCGCAAGCCACGCAACTACGCAGCCGAATATGCCCGCCGCATTGAGAAGGCCCTGGCCAAGGGCTTCACACGATCACAGGCCCGAGGCCACGCGAGGGCCAACGAAGCGCCTGTATCGGCGCGAAGGGGTCCCAAGCCGCTTGAAGACAAGCGGCTACAACGCGCCCTGAAAGCGCTTCGCGAGAAGAAGGGCCTGACCGCAGCGGCGAAGGCTGCACGAGTGTCGCCGGAGCGGTTGAGGGCTGCCGCCATTACCAAGGGCGCGATCGAGAAGCAGGGGCGACGCTGGACGGTCAAAGCCGACTTGCCCCGGCAAGTGCTGATCTACAGCGCGGACCGCGAGCACGTCATCACGGTCGACAAACTCGGCGAGGCTCGCATTGCGGGCCAGTACATCGACGCCGTCGGCCGGTTCCTGACAACCGCTAATCGCGATCTCCTCACGCCGTTTGAGGGCGCGTCCGTCACGGACCGTGCTGGCCGCGTCTACCCCCTTGAGGCCAATCCCAACGCCCTCTTGCGTCTTCGCAAGCGCGCGCGAACGACCTTCGAAGAGGTCTACCGCATCGTTGTTTGAACCCAAGATAGGAGACCACGGTGAAACGCACGGAGACCAATACCAAACGGAAGCAAACGTATCCCGACGCCGAAGCTCGGCGTCGCAAAGCCGAGGAGCGGCTTGGCGACGGCAATCCGAAATGCATCATTTGTCCCGAGAGCGACCCCATAGCGCTTGAGCTGCATCACGATTGGCAAAAGCAGTACGGGAAGGACACGATTCGTGTGTGCAAGAACTGCCACGCGAAGCTGTCCGATGCGCAGAAGGATCATCCGCCGCGGATCGATGACAAGCCCCCGACGACCCTCGAGCGGATCGGCCATTATTTGCTTAATTTGGCCGACCTATTGCGCCTCGCGGCCACGAAGCTCGAAGAGATTGGGCGGTCGCTCATTCAATACGCGGCGGACATCGCCGCCAAATGCGCTCCTGTGAATGGAGTGGCGTCATGCTGAGCAACGGTGCGGTCAAACCGAGAGACCTGACCATTGCAGTCCGCGCCTATGCTACGCCGCGTGGGAAGCCAAAGCAGCACGAAGCATCGGAGGCAAAGAAGCCTGCGTATACAGACGGCCTAAACAAGCCCTCGAAATGGACCGTCGTCTTCGACACCGAGACGACGGTCGACGAAGCCCAGACTCTGCGCATTGGAGTCTATCACGTCTACGACGGCCATACCCTGCATGAAAAAGGCGTACTCTTCGAGCCGAAGCCCGAGTCATCGAAGATTCTGACGGCGGCGGAAATCATCCTGATCGAGGCTTACGCCAGGGAGAAGAAGCTCACCATCCGTACAACCGCCGAGTTCATCGATCAGGTCTTCTATCGCTACAGCTATCACTACGGCGGCTCGGTCGTCGGCTTCAATCTGCCGTTCGATCTCGGCCGGCTCGCCGCCCATTGTGCGAGCGCACGCGGGAAGATGCGCGGCGGCTTCTCGTTGAAGCTGCATCCCGACAAAAGGAACCCGCCCGTCAGGATCAAGCACCTCAGCAGTCGCGCCGCGCTGATATCCTTCGCGGCGCCACCCAAGGCTCGCGATGGCCGTGGCCACCGCAAGCGTAATCTCAGGCTGCCGACACAACGCGGGTTCTTCGTCGACGTGAAGACGCTGGCCGCGACATTGACGGGTGCCTCGCACACGTTGGCGTCGCTGGCTCAACATTTGGGGATCGCGGCGAAGCTCAATGCCGAGCAACATGGCGGCAAGATCACCCGCCGCTATCTCGACTATGCCGCTCGGGATGCTGAGGTGACAGCTGAGGCCTATTTCAAGCTCGTGGATGAGTTCAAGGCCTACGGACTTACCAACACGCAGGCGCATCAGCTCTACAGCGAGGCGAGCCTCGGCAAGGCGCATTTGCGTGAGATGGGCATCAAGCCTCTGTTGGAGGTGCAGCCGGATATTCCCCCGGAAATCTTCGGCAAGATCATGTCGAGCTATTACGGGGGGCGCTCGGAGGTCGCGATTAGACGTGAGATGGCCCGCGTGCTCTACTGCGACTTCCGGTCCATGTATCCGACGGTCTGCACGTTGATGGGCCTCTGGCGGTTCGTCATCGCGAAGGGGTTTGGTTGGAAGGACGCCACAGAGGAGACGATCGCCTTATTGGAGCGAACCGATCTCGATGCGCTTTTGGCCCGCGACTTCTGGAAGAAGCTGACAATCCTCGTCAAGGTTCAACCTGATGGCTACCCGCTCCCGGTGCGTGCCGCCTACAACGAGCTGACCCGGAGCATCGGCCTCAACCCTCTCGTCTGCGAGCAACCCTTGTGGTTCACGCTCGCCGATGTCATCGCAGCGTGGTTCCTTTCGAGCAATGACCCCGACAAACGTCGGGTGCCGCGCATCATCGAAGCGATTCGGTTCGAGGCAAAGGAGCCGCAGGACGGTCTGCAGCCCCTCAAGCTGCAAGGCCTCGCAGATCATATTGTTGACCCACGACAGGCTGATCTGTTCCGCGAAGTCATCCTGCGTCGCGGCAAGGTGCAGCGCGAGGCAAAGTGCGCGACCGAGCCGCTTCGCAAGCAGCAGCTTCAAGGAAGAGAGAAGAACCTGAAGCTGGTCGCAAACTCGACAAGCTACGGCATTTTCGCCGAGGTGAACGTCAACAAAGGGGATCGGCTGCAGGACGTGACCTGCTTTGGCCCCGCCTCCGAACCCCTCCACGCACAGTCCAAGGCGATTGAGGAGCCCGGCTCCTTCTTTCATCCGCTGCTGGCAACCCTGATCACCGGGGCCGCCCGTCTCATGCTGGCGATCGCCGAGCGGCTGGTTATCGACGAAGGCCTTGATTGGGCATTCTGCGATACGGATAGCCTTGCGATCGCCAGACCTGAAGGCATGACGGAGGTCGTCTTCAACGAGAAGGTCGCTCGCGCCCGAGCCCGACTTGCGGCGCTGGACCCCTATGGGGACGGCAAGGACCTTCTGAAGCTGGAGGATGCTAATTTCGATCCGGCGGACGGAAGGACCATTGTCGAACTTTACTGCTTCGCAATCTCGGCCAAGCGCTATGCGCTGTTCACGATCGACGCTGACGGCGAGCCTATTCTGCGGAAGGCTTCCGCTCACGGGCTCGGTCATTTGCGACCGCCCTACGACGACAAGGAGGCGCCCGACCATCTGCCAAGGCCGCAGCGCCCCCTGCGCGAGATCGGCGTCGAACGCTGGCAGCATGATTTGTGGCTGAAGATCATCGAAGCGGCTCTTGCCGGCCATCCAGATCAGGTGGACCTCTCTGACCTGCCCGACATCGATGAGCCCACTCTCAGCCGGTATTCGGCGACGACGCCTGACCTGTTGGCTTGGTTCAAGAGCTTCAACGCCGGCAAGCCGTGGGAGGCTCAGGTGAAGCCGTTCAACTTTCTGGTCGCGTTCCAGGTATCGCCGACTGCCCGCGGCAAGGCGATCGCAGACGGCACGTTCGACTCGGACTGGATCAAGAGCGGCGGACCATCACCGGTTGCCCCCTTCGACAAGACCCCTACGAAGGCCGCGAAGCGCTGCTTTGATCGCGTCACGGGCCAACCCGTGCCAGCGAGCCTGCTTGCTAGCTACGGTGAGGCGCTCTGCGACTACCATCTGCACCCCGAAGCCAAGTTCCTGAATGCCGAGCCCTTCGACCACGGGCACACGGTGCGTCAGCCGGTAAGAGCGACAGGTGTCGAGCTGATCGGGAAGGAGGCGAACCGCTGGGAGGAGCAATTCTTCCTCGGCGAGGACGAAGACGCCCAAGTCCCCTATGGCCTGCTACCGGCTTCGGATGATTTTCACGGGCAGCTCGGCCGATTTGTAGAAAGCTTCGGGCTATCCCGCGTCGCGGGCGCTGCTGGCGTGTCGCGTCCGGCGCTCACGAAGCTCGTCAAGACGAAGGCGCCCCCGACAAAGAAAATGCGGGCCAAGCTCGAAGAGGCCTTCGCCAACTTGGCCGAGGTCGAAGCCAGGGTACACTCTCAGGCTATCGATACGCTGGCCCGGCTCCAGCAGCGGGCGACCGATCGGGGAGAAAGTCAACTTGCCGCGGACCTCGGCATACATCGCAGGAACCTCTACGCGATGCTTGCGGGCAAGCGGCCGGTGAGCCGGAAGGTCAGGCTGGCGCTGAGATAGGGCTCCGGCGGTTGATCTGTTGGGGGGCGGCGATCTGCTGTATTTCCAGGATTGCTGGCCCCAGGGGGGCAGGACAACCCGTCGTTGCAGCCTTGCATCGTTCAATCTTGGGGTAGGCGATGCGTCAGAAAGTGTAAACTTTCCCGGCGATCGCTTTACCCCTTTGGCTGGGGGACTAGGATTCGAACCTAGATTAACGGAGTCAGAGTCCGCTGTTCTGCCGTTGAACTATCCCCCACCTGGGGCCTTGGTCGGCGGGCCTTTTCAAGGCGGTCTTACATGCAAGGGGCCGTGGCTTTACATGTCCGCGCCGTCGGCGGATTCCTATAGGCGGTCTGGCGTTCCCGGTCTACCCCGTTCTTTTCTCTTTTCAAGCAGCCGCAGGCGCTTAAGGCGCTTGGCGCCAGCCGCGCCCGCTCCCGCGCCCTCATTCCACAGCACAGGCCGCAGCACAGGCCGGCAGCACAGGCCCGCGGTTGCCTCGTTTCGCGGCTGCACCTTTACCGGGATGGCCGACCTGATAGAGTGCACAAAAATGTAGGGGGGCTTCCCGACCGCCTTGCCGGCTTGTCCGACGCCGGGGGAGGACGGTGGAGGGCAAAGGGAAAACAAGGGCATAGCCCGCATGTCGCAGACCGGAGGACCGGGCGAGGACGCCGCCGCATCGGCCGGCCCAGCATCGACCGCGACATCGACATCGACGGCGCTCGTGGCAAGTCCCGCGATCAACGGCCATGGCGGCGCCTTCGACGCCGTCGCCAGTTCGGGCGCCGGCCCCGCCCGGCGCGACGCACAGCCCGACCTCGCCCGCGTCTATGCCGCGCTCGACCTTGGCACCAACAATTGCCGCCTGTTGGTGGCCCGGCCGTCCCGGCGCGGCGGGTTCAAGGTGATCGACGCCTTCTCCCGCATCATTCGGCTGGGCGAGGGCGTGTCCGCCAGCGGCCGCCTCTCCGAGGAGGCCATCCAGCGCACCATCGAGGCGCTCAGGATCTGCGCCGACAAGATGCTGCAGCATCGCGTGGAGCGCGCCGGGCTGATCGCTACGGAGGCCTGCCGGCTGGCCGACAACGCCCCCCAGTTCCTGAACCGGGTGCGCTCTGAGACCCGGCTCGACATCAAGATCGTGAGCCGAGAGGCCGAGGCCCGCCTCGCCGTATCGGGCTGCGCCTCGCTGATCGACGCCAGGAGCGACGTGGTGCTGGTGCTCGATATCGGCGGCGGCTCCTCCGAGCTCATCTGGCTCGACCTCGCCCGGCATAAGCGCGCCTCCAACGGCGAGCCGCCGGACCGCCTCCAGGCCCAGCACTGCATCGTCGCCTGGACCTCGCTGCCGGCCGGCGTGGTGACGCTGGCCGAGCGCTACGGCAGCCGCATCGTCGATGCCGGCATATTCGAAGCCATGGTGGCCGACGTGACCGCGCTGCTCGGCCCGTTCGTGGCCGGCAACCGGCTCCGCCAACGCATGGCGGGCAAGCGCACGCAGCTGCTCGGCACCTCCGGCACGGCGACGACAGTCGCCGGTGTGCACCTGAGGCTGCCGCACTACGACCGGCGCCGGATCGATGGCTTCTGGCTCAACGTGGACCAGGTGCGGGCCGTCACGGCGCAACTGCTCGCCTCCAGCCACGCCCAGCGGGTGGCACAGCCCTGCATCGGCAGCGAGCGGGCCGGACTGGTGCTGGCCGGGTGCGCCATACTGGAGGCGGTGCTGCGCGGCTGGCCGTGCGAGCGTCTGAGGGTCGCCGACCGGGGCCTGCGCGAGGGCATCCTGGCCACGCTGATGGCGGAGGACGGCATCTACGTCCGGTCCAGGCGACGGCGCGCGCAGGGGCGCTGGTGAGATGGCGGCCGGCAGGCGAGGCGGCACCTCCGGTGGGATCTCGGGCGGGATCTCGGGCGGCCGGCGGCTGGCGCGGCAGCGGCTACGCTCCACCAAGCAGCGCTCGCAATCGTCGCGGCATTGGCTGGAGCGGCAGCTCAACGACCCCTACGTGGCCGCCGCCAGGCGCGAGGGCTACCGCTCGCGCGCGGCCTACAAGCTCGCCGAGATCGACGCCAGGTTCCGCATCCTCAAGCGGGGCCGGCGCGTGGTCGATCTGGGCACCGCGCCCGGCGGCTGGGCGCAGGTGGCGGCCGAGGCGGTACGGTCGGGAGGGGGACAGGGCCCAGGGGGACAGGGCCCAGGGGGACAGGGCCCAGAGGGACAGGGCCCAGAGGAGCCAGTGGGGGGCCAAGGAGGCCAGGTGGTGGCCATCGACCTCCTCCCGGTGGACTCGATCCCCGGCGTGGATTTCATCCAGCTCGACTTCATGGACCCGACGGCGCCGGAGCGGCTCAAGCGCATGCTGCGCGGCGGGAAGGCCGACGTGGTGCTGTCGGACATGGCGGCGCAGGGCACCGGCCACGCCCGCACCGACCATCTGCGCGTCGTCGGCCTCGCCGAGGCCGCCGCCGAGTTCGCCTGCGAGGTGCTGGAGGTTGGCGGCGCGTTCGTCTGCAAGGTGTTCCAGGGCGGCTCGGAGCGTGCGCTGCTCGGCCTGCTCAAGCACGCGTTCACTACGGTGAAGCACGTCAAGCCCCCCGCCAGCCGCGCCGAATCCGCCGAGATGTACGTGGTGGCCACCGGGTTCCGGGGGACCGCGGGGTAGGGCTTCGGCGGTGAGGTGCCCGCTACGATAGCGTGCCCCACGACACCAGAGCTGCGGTGCTTGCGGTCGGCATTCGGCCCTCTTGGTCGCTTGGCTGCAGCACACCTCTGTCACAATTAGAACAAACATAGAACATTATAAATCATACTGCCGATGATGCGCGTTGGCTGTCGCAGATGTCACTCCCCGTCACTTGCAAACGAGACCGGCTGCCCGTGACGGCGGGAGAGGAGAAGGGTAACCCCCAGAGGCGGGCGCAGTAACGCCCACCTTGAGTACCACTTGAACTATAACGCGCTGCTCTATATATATCGTGTAGGTGACGACTGTGCGAGTCTTCACGACGAGGAGGTTCTCACGGTTTGCGCGCAATGAAGGCATTGGCGACTGGGCTCTGTGCGAGGCAATAGATCGGGCAGAGCGCGGACTGATCGATGCAGACCTCGGGACCAGCCTCATCAAGCAGCGTGTCGCCCGGCCCGGACAGGGCCGCCGGGGAGGGCATCGAACGATCATCGCCTATCGAGCGGAGAAGCGGGCAATCTTCCTCCACGGTTTTCCCAAGAGTGCACAGGAGAACGTGGCACCTGACGAGCTTCGCGCGATGAAGGCGGCGGCAGCTGAGCTTCTAGGAGCCTGTCCGAGTAGTCGTGCACGGAGCAAAATCGAGGAATCGTTTTCTCTTCGACCCTTCAGCCGCCCGCCTTCGCTGGTTCTCAGATCGACCACAGGTGCCATCCGAGGGCGT
>Ga0070680_100002074_pt1 | contig 14795 bp, 14 predicted proteins | sample KBSC73BmetaG_FD_64672 | JGI IMG/M metagenome (GOLD analysis project Ga0070680, IMG submission 64672) | Corn rhizosphere microbial communities from Kellogg Biological Station, Michigan, USA - KBS C7-3B metaG | ecosystem: Host-associated > Plants > Roots > Rhizosphere | place: USA: Michigan...
CGCGCTGTGTGACGCGCACGCGCGCTTCTGCAAGCTGCCGCTCGAACAGGTGCTGGCGCCTGCGATCGGCCTCGCGGGCGGCGGCTTCCCGATCGGCGGCGGGCTGCTTCGCATGATCGGCGAGGAGCGCGAGCTGCTGGAACGCGGCGCGCCCGGCTGGGTGTTCCTCGATCCCGAGCTGCGGCCGGGGTCGCTGGTGCGCCAGCCCACGCTCGCAGGTCTGCTCCAGCGCATCGGCCGCCACGGGGCGCGCGCGTTCTACGAGGGCCACTGTGCCTCCGCGCTGGAGAAGGCCCTGGCAGCCGCGGGCGGCTCGCTCGTCGCTGCCGACCTCGCCGCGCACGCCAGCGTGGTGCGCGATCCGCTGCGCGACACCTACAAGGACTTCGACGTGGCCGTGCAGCCGCCGGTGTCGCAGGCGGTGCTGCTCCTGCTGGCGCTCGGCGCGCTCGCGCGCAGCGGGGTGAGCTCGGCGGCCGAGCGCGCGCACGTTTCGGTGGAGGCGATCGAGGCTGCCTTCCAGCACAAGCACGAGCTGGCCTCGGACGGCACGGCCGAGCGCCTGCTGGGCGAGCCGATCGAAATCGACCCGTCGGCGCGCGCCGGGAGACGCGGCGGCCCGCGCGGCGGTCTTCACACCACCTCCGTGGCCACCGCCGCGGCGGACGGCCAGGTTGTGTCGATGCTCGTGAGCGTGTACGACCTGTTCGGCTCTGGCGTGCTCGTTCCGGAGTGCGGCTTCCTGCTGAACGACCGCCTGGCCGGCTGCTCCACGGACCTGGAATCGCCGAACGCGGTCGCCCCCGGCAGGCGCCCCGTGCACACGCTGTCGCCCGCGCTCGTCTCGGACGGGCGCCGGGTCTTCGCTCTCACGACCCCGGGCGCCGACGGCCAGGTGCAGACGCTGCTCCAGCTCATCGACGCGATCGCCAGCGACGGCGAGAACCTGCCGCGCGCGCTCGATCGCCCGCGCTGGCGCTCGAGCGAGGGGCGCCTTGCGATCGAGTCGGACTACGAGCCGGAGGTGGTCGCCGAGCTCGAGCGCCGCGGCCACGACCTCCACCGCATGGAGCCCGGCGACCCCACCTTCGGCGCCGCCGTGGCCGCCGGCATCGACTCGCGTACCGGCACGCCCTTCGCCGCCAGCGACCCGCGCGGCGGAGCCTGGGCCGCCGCCTGCTGAGTTAACTCCCGCACAGCCCCGGGTATTCGCCCGCCGAGTCCACTGGGGAGGAGGGCGAAAGCATGAATGGTTCGAACGATGCCCGGCGGCGGGGCTGGTACGTGCTCCTGCTTGCACCTTTCGTCGGGCTGCTGTTCCCGGGCTGGTACGCGACGAAGTCGCCCGAGCTCTGGGGCATCCCGTTCTTCTACTGGTACCAGTTCGCGTGGGTGATCGCGGCCGCGCTGATCACGGCGCTCGTCTACGTGCTCACGCGCGCGCGTGACTCGGAGGACCGCTCATGACGGTTCCCCACAACACCGATGCCGTCGCACTGACGATCTTCGTCGTCCTGTTCGCGGCGGTGGCCTTCATGGGCTTCATTGCCGCGCGCTGGCGCCGGGGCGATCTCAACGTGTTGGACGAATGGGGACTCGCCGGCCGGCGCTTTGGCAGCGTCGTCACCTGGTTCCTGCTCGGCGGCGACCTCTACACGGCCTACACCTTCATCGCCGTGCCGGCGCTCGTTTACGGCTCCGGCGCGGCCGGCTTCTTTGCGCTGCCCTACACGATCATCATGTATCCCTTCGTGTTCGTGGTGATGCCGCGACTGTGGGCGGTGGCCCACAAGCACCGCTACGTCACGCCGGCGGACTTCGTCCGCGGGCGCTACGGCTCGCGCGGCCTGGCCACTGCCACCGCGTTCACGGGGATCCTCGCCACGATGCCCTACATCGCGCTCCAGCTCGTGGGCATCCAGGTGGTACTCGGAGCGCTCGGCGTGCACGGCGACTGGCCGCTGATCATCGCGTTCGCGGTGCTCGCCGCCTACACGTACCAGAGCGGATTGCGCGCGCCCGCGCTGATCGCGCTCGTCAAGGACGCGCTGATCTACATCACGATCATCGTGGCGGTGATCTACATCCCGTCGAAGGTCGGCGGCTTCGGCCACATCTTCGACGCGGCGGAGAAGGCTCTGCCCGGCCACACCACGCCCACCGGCAAGCCGGGCGCCTTCCTGCCGGGCACCGCCGCGGCGCAGCAGGCCTACGCCACGCTGGCACTCGGCTCGGCGCTCGCGCTGTTCCTCTATCCGCACTCCGTCACGGGCGTGCTCAGCTCAGAGAGCGCGCAGGTGATCCGCCGCAACTCGGTTGTGCTGCCCGCGTACACGTTCCTGCTCGGCCTGATCGCGCTGCTCGGCTACATGACGATCGCAGCGGGCATCACGCCGTCCAACCCCAACTACGCGGTGCCGGATTTGTTCGTGCACTTCTTCCCGAGCTGGTTCACGGGGGTGGCGTTCGCGGCGATCGCGGTCGGCGCGCTCGTGCCGGCGGCAATCATGTCGATCGCGGCGGCAAACCTGTTCACGCGCAACCTCTGGAAGGAGTTCGTGCGCCCGGACATGACCGGCAGGCAGGAGGCGACGGTGGCCAAGCTCGCTTCCCTCGTGGTCAAGGTGGGAGCGCTGCTCTTCATCATCCTGCTGCCGAATAAGTACTCGATCGACCTGCAGCTGCTCGGCGGGGTCTGGATCCTGCAGACGTTGCCGTCGATCGTGATCGGCCTCTACACCCGCTGGTTCCACCGCTGGGCACTGCTCATCGGCTGGGCCGTGGGGATGGGCATCGGCACCTGGATGGCGGCGGACATGGACTTCAAGACCTCGGTCTATCCGCTCAACCTGTTCGGCTGGCACTTCTCGGCGTACGCCGCGGTGTTCGCCCTGGTGGCGAACCTGATCGTGTCGGTCGCCCTCACCCTGGTGCTGAAGCTCGTGGGCGCCCGCGACAGCGCGGAGGACGAGACACGCCCGGAGGACTACTCGGAGTTCCGCCGCCGGCCCGCGCGGCCGACCGCCGGACTGGCGCACTAGCCGGGGCTGTGGTGTCGCTTACCGGGGTGACTAATTCGGTGGTGATGGCCCGCTTGGCCGTCACTCTTCACCTTAAGCACCGCGTGGGTGCCTAACGTGAAGAGCGGGGTAGAAGTCCCGGCCGCGCTGCCCTCATTGCTGCCGTAACCGCCTCGCTCGGCCGCTCCGCCCAAGGACGCGCTCAAATCACCCCGGTACGCGACACCAGCGCAGCGGCTACAGACCAGACACGAACTCGTGGATCGCGTCCGACACCCCGTCGGGCGCGTCCTCCACGAGGTAGTGCCCCGCTTGCAGCTCGACCTTGCCGGAGTCCGGGAAGATCGCCTGCCACTGATCGAGGAATGCGGGCACGAACACGCGGTCGCGGATTCCCCACACGAGCTGGAGCGGCACATTCAGCCCGGGCAGCGACTCGTGGATGTGGCCCATCAGCGCCGCGCTCACGTCGTTCTCCGTCAGCGGGATGTCGCGGATGAAGGCGAGCGTGCCGATGCGCGACCAGTAGTCCGGGAACGGCGCGCGGTACGCGTCCATCATCACCGGGTCGATCTCGCGCTTCGACATCCCGCCGGGGATCGACTCGACGACAGCGTTGTTCGCGAGCGCGAGTATCTCCCCGAGACCTTCTCCCCGGAACTGACGCAGGAAGCCGGGGAGGAAGCTCGGCAGCTCCCAGGCCCAGGTGTTCATGGCCACCACGGCTCTGATGCGGTCGGGACGCTCCAGCGCGGCGGCCAGACCGATCGGCCCGCCCCAGTCGTGGCACACGAGCGTCACGTCCTTCAGGTCGAGCCGGTCGAGCAGCCCGATCGCGTTCTGCACGTGCGACGAGAGGATGTAGCGGCGCGGCTCGGGCGGCTTGCTCGAGCGCCCGAAGCCCATGTGGTCGAACGCGATGCAGCGGTGGCCGCGCTCGGACAGCGACGCGATGGGCCGCCGGTACATGTAGCTCCACGTGGGGTTGCCGTGCAGCATCAGGATCGGAGGCGCGTCGCGCGGCCCCTCGTCCACGTAGTGAATCCGCACGTCGTCCACGTCGACGAAGTGCGCCTCGTAAGGGAACGTTCCTCCGAAATCCCCGCCCAGGTCTGCTGGCATCCGGGCGGGGTTATACCTAGCCGCGAGCGTTCGGGTAGCCTCCGGCGCCCTCGATGTCAGCTGAAGCACAGGCACCCGGGAGCGGTCAGGTACACGGTGGGCGCATCGTCGCACAGCGTCTCGCCGTCCACGGCGTGAGCAAGCTGTTCACGCTCTCGGGCGGGCATCTTTTCTCGATCTACGACGGCTGCCGCGAGGAGGGCATCGACCTCATCGACACCCGCCACGAGCAGGCAGCCGCCTTTGCCGCCGAGGGCTGGGCCAAGGCCACGCGCACGCCCGGCGTGTGCGCGCTCACGGCGGGGCCCGGCGTGACCAACGGCATGAGCGCGATGGCCAGCGCGCTGATGAACAACTCACCGATGGTCGTGCTCGGCGGGCGCGCGCCCGCCATGCGCTGGGGGCAGGGCTCGCTCCAGGAGATCGACCACGTGCCGTTCGTCGCGCCCGTGACCAAGTCCGCCCGCACCGCGGACGCGACGGCTGACATCGCGGGGCTCGTGGACGAGGCGCTGGTGGCGTCGCTCGAGGCGCCGAGCGGCCCCACCTTCGTCGACTTCCCGCTCGACCAGGTGTTCATGGAGGGCGATGTCCCGGCCGTCGGCCCCGCCGCGCTTCCCGATCCGGTGGGACAGCAGGTGGCGTCCGGCGTTGAGCGCGCGGCGGAGTTGCTGCGCTCGGCGGAGCGCCCGGCGATCATGGCGGGCACCGGCCTCTATTGGGGCCACGGCGAGGGACCGCTGCAGCGGCTCTGCGAGGAGCTGCGCATCCCGGTCTTCCTGAACGGCCTCGCGCGCGGCTGCGTGCCCGCGGACCACGAGTGTTTCTTCTCCCGCGCGCGAAGCACGGCGCTGAAGGGCGCCGACGTGGCGTTCGTGATCGGCGTGCCCATGGACTTCCGCCTGGGCTTCGGCGGCTCGTTCGGGGACGACACGCAGATCGTGGTGATCGGCTCCGCGCCGCCTGCCAACCCGCACCCGCGCCAGCCGGCGGCCGAGCTCTACGGCGGCATCGCCGCCACGCTGGACACGCTCCGCGAGGAGGCGGGGGGCGGGCCGGATCGCAGCGAGTGGCTCAGCACGCTGCGCGAGACCGAGAACGAGAAGCGCGCGGCCGAGCAGGAGGAGCTGAACGACTCGCGCTCGCCGCTGCACCCGATGCGCGTGTACGCCGAGCTGCAGAAGGTGATCGAGCGCGACACGATCGTGATCGGGGACGGCGGCGATTTCGTCTCCTACGCCGGGCGCGTGATCGAGACCTACGAGCCCGGCTGCTGGATGGACCCCGGCCCGTACGGCTGCCTGGGCTCGGGGCCCGGGTACGCGATCGCCGCGTCCGTCGCGCGGCCGGACAGGCGCACGCTGCTCCTGCTCGGCGATGGCGCCTTCGGCTTCTCAGGTCTCGAGTTCGACACGATGGTGCGGCACAACCTGCCGGTCGTGGCAGTGATGGGCAACAACGGAATCTGGGCGCTCGAGAAGCACCCGATGGAGTTCCTCTATGGCTACTCGGTCGCGGCCGAGCTGCAACCGGAGCTGCGCTACGACAAGATCGTCGAGGACGTGGGCGGCCACGGCGAGCTGGTGCGCGAGCCGGACGAGCTTGCGCCCGCGCTGGAGCGTGCGTTCGCCTCCGGCAAACCCGCGCTAGTGAACGTCCTGACCGATCCCTCCGTCGCCTACCCGCGCAAGGCCAACCTCGCCTAGCCCGAGCTTCCCGGGCAGCGACTCTGCCCAGAGGGCGATCGCGTCCCAGTCGCGGGCATCCGAGGCGGGCATGCGGTTGAAGGGGAAGCGCAGCTTGGACGGGTCGATCACGCCGCCGAAGATCGCGACATCCGCCGGCGCGAACCCGTGCAGCTTGCGCAGGCTCGCGTCGACCTGATGCCTAGATCCGGCAATGTCCTTCTCTTCGGACGTCTTCGGACCCATCCCGAAGATGGCCACGGGGAGCTTTTCGAGCTCCTCGCGCTGCCTCTTCAGGAGCGCCAATAGATCCGGATGTAGACGGCCTGTGTAGATCGAGCCGCCGAGCACCACCGCGGCATAGGAGCCGAGATCCTTCACCTCTGAGACGGGTCGCAGATCGGTCTCGAAGCCCTGCTCGCGCAGGATCTCCGCGACCTTCTGTGCGACCTCTCCGGTGGAACCTTTCTTGGTGCCGTAGGCGACAAGAATCTTCATGCGGCCAGTCAACCGCCCGGCGCCTCCGCGGCCAACCGAGCGAACCACGTTGCCGGCTACGTAGTTGCCCGTATTGCTTCGCCCACGTAGCGCATGAGGTCGGCGTCCACCTGTCCGCGGGAGGCGCGCTCCGGCCCTTCCTCCTCGTACATCGTCTTCAGCGAGTCGAGGATCTCGGGGTCGCCCTGGGTGAAGAGCTCGATCAGCTCGGTCCAGCGGCGCGCCACCTCCTGCATCTCGGGATCGCGCGGGTCCGTGCTTTTTTCATAGTGCGTCTTCGCGGTCGCGATCAGCTCGTCCCAGTCGCGGTGGTAGCGGGCCTGTGCTTCCTCGCCCAGCTCCTTGCGGTGGCGCTCGAGCTTCTCGAGCTGCTCCGGCGTGTAGTACCTGTCCATCATCGTCATGGCTTGAATCGCCTCCATGTAGTCGTGCCCCGACGCGTCATCCACGCGCCCGAGGATCCCTTGGAGAAGCGACTGGAGCCGGCGGCCGCGTTCCACGTCCTGCTCGACCCGCTTGAGATGTTCCGCGAGCGTGTTGCGGGGATCGCCGTCGAGCGCGACCGGGATGTCCTGCAGCGGCAGGCCCAGGTCGCGCAGCGCGCGGATCTCGTAGAGCCGGCGGACGTCGTCGTCGCCGTAAAGCCGGTAGCCGGCCTGCGTCCGCTCCGACGGTCGGAGCAGCCCGATCTCGTCGTAGTGATGCAGGGTCCGCACCGTGAGTCCGGTGGCCCTTGCCAGCTCGCCGATCTTCCAGAGCTTCTCATCCATGACCGCGACCGTAGGCCCTCACGTTACGTGAGGGTCAAGCTGGCGGGCTGCAAACCGTCGCCTGGCTACGTCCTCGGTCGGCCGCGGGCTAGTTGCCCTGCGGCCTCCCTGCGTCCTTGCCAGCCTCGGTTTTCGCAGCCAGCACACAAAAGAACCGCCGGTCCGAAGACCGGCGGTTCAAGTGGCCCCATCAGGACGGGCAGGGGTACGTGCCATGAAAGGGCCTCAGCGGTTCGAGCGGCGGGAGGCGCCGATACGATGCGGCTTCGCCCGAACCTATGTGCCGAATCTTCCGGTCAGTGCGCCAAGGCACGCTGACCCGACCCGGCGAGGCCAGTATAACCACAGCGGGGTACTGAAGGCAAGCTAGAACATGCGCCTAGACGTACTCCAAAACGTCCAATTAGCGGGCAGCTGAAAGCGCCATTCCATAGAGGATGTCGTGCTCGCCGACTTCGATCGAATCGAGCCCGAAAGCCCGCATCGATTCGACCAGAATCACCGCTCCCGCGACGATCGTCGGCGCGCGGTCCGGATGGAGCCCGATCACCTTCCTCCGCTCCGGCTCTGGCAACGCGGCCAGCATGCCGAGGATCTGCTCGCACGCTTCCAGCTCGAGCCGATAGCCGTGCACCTTGGCCGAGTCGTACGGATCGAGCCGCTGGTCGATGGCTGCAAGCGACGTCGGCGTGCCCGCCACCGCCACGCCGTCGCGTACTCCGCTGCGGACATCCGCGGGCACCTGCGCCTCGATGATGCCGCGCACGTCCGCGGCCAGCTCCTCCACCTCAGACGGGTCCGGCGGGTCTGAGTCGATGTGGCGCTCGGTCTGCCGCACCGAGCCCGCCTGCGTAGACACGTGGAAGCCGGGCTCCTCGCCTGGGATTCCGACCACGAACTCCGTGCTGCCGCCGCCGATGTCGAGCACGAGCAGGGGATCGCCGTCCGGGGAGCGCTCGCTGGTCGCGCCCGCGAAGGTGAGCCTGGCCTCCTCGTCGCCGCTGATGATCCGCGCCTCGATGTCGAAGCGCTCGCGCAGCTGGTCCTGGAAGTAGTCACCGTTGCTCGCGTCGCGGACGGCGCTGGTCGCGACCGCAACCGTGCGCTCAGCCTGAAGCTCGTCGATCGCCTCGCGATAGCCGGCCACCGCCTCGAACACCCTCTGCATGGCGGGCTCGATCAGTTCGCCGCCCGAGTCCACCTTCTCGCCGAGTCGCGTGACGGTGTTGCGCCGGATGACCTCCTCAACCCGCCCGTCGACCACATCGGCCACGAGCAGCCGCGTGGTGTTGGTGCCGAGATCGACGACGGCGATCCTCACGCCACCGCCCTGTAGCGCGCGATCGCGCGACGCCGCTCCTCGGCGTGGTCCACGATCGGCTGCGGGTAGTCGCGCCCGATCACGCAGCGCGCGGCACGCTGCTCCTCGCCCGTCATCTTCCAGGGCTCGGCCAGGTGCTCGACGGGCACATCGCGCAGCTCCGGCAGCCAGCGGCGCACGTACTCGCCGTTCGGGTCGTGCCGCTGCTGCTGGGTCGTCGGATTGAGCAGGCGACGGAAATACGGCGCCGGATCGGCGCCCACCGAGGCGATCCACTGCCAGTTGCCGTTGTTGTTCGCCTCGTCACCGTCGAGCAGGTGGCGCATGAAGTGACGCTCGCCGGCCCGCCAGTCGAGGTGCAGGTCCTTGGTCAGGAACGAGCCCACGACGAGCCGCGCGCGGTTGTGCATCCAGCCGGAGCCGCGCAGCTGGCGCATGCCGGCGTCCACCAGGGGATAGCCGGTCCGGCCCTCGCGCCAGGCCTCGAGCAGCTCGTCGTCTTCGTCCCACTCGAGCTCCCGGTAGCGAGGCTGGAGCTCTTTCGTCGCCGCCTCCGGATGGTGGAGAAGGAGCTGGCCATAGAAGTCGCGCCACGCGAGCTGGCGGCGGAACTCCGGCGCGTGCACGGTTCGCTCCTCCACCTCGCGCGCGGACACGCAGCCGAAGTGGAGGTACGGCGAGAGGCGGGAGCTGGCCTTCGCCAGGTCGTCGTGTGTGGTGGCGTAGTGCTGGGCGCCCGCGCGCGCCCAGGCGGCAAGTCGCTGGCGGGCGGCTGCCTCGCCTGGCTCGAAGTCGCCCGTCTGCCCCGGGCTTCGCGAGGGCAGCCGGCCCTTACGCATCTTTGGCATCGGGATCGCGCGCGGCGCGCGTCCGACCTGCCGCCGCTCGGCCCTCAGCCAGGCGCGGTGATACGGGGTGAAGACCCTGTAGGGCTTGAGCTCGCCGAGGTCGGCGCAGAAGTTGCCCTGGGTCTCATGCAGATCCAGTCCTTCGAGGGCGGCGGCCACCTGAGCGTCCCGGCGCGTCGCGAACGGCGACACGTCGGCGGCCCAGTAGACAGCGCTCGCGTTCGCCTCGGTCGCCAGCTCGGGCAGTACGGTTGCCGGGTCGCCCTCGCGGATCACGAGCCCGGCGCCGCGCGCCCGTAGCGCCGCGTCGAGCTCCTTCAGGCAGCCATGCAGAAACGCGGCCCGCAGCGGAGAGGCGAAGCGCCCTTCGAGCAACCGCGGGTCGAGCACGAACGCCGGCACCACCTGGTCGTGGGCCGCGAGCGCGGCGCGCAGCGGCGGGTGGTCGTGGACGCGCAGGTCGCGCCGGAACCAGACGATGGCGGTGGACGGCATCAGTGCAGAAACCTAGTCAGCGGATCTGTACGCTGCCCCGATGCCACGGATCCTCGGCGCTTCGCTGCGCCGCCAAGAGGTGCGGCCGCCCGAGGACGCGGGCGGCCTGGCCGATCTCGTGGTCAAGGACCTCGATGGCAACGACGTCCGGCTCGGCTCGCTGTGGGAGGACGGGCCGGCCGTGCTCGTCTGGCTTCGGCACTACGGCTGAACCTTCTGCCGCTCGCACGCGGTGCAGTTGCACCGCGACCGCTCCGAGTTCGAGGCCAGCGGCGCTCGGCTCGCCGTGATCGGGCAGGGCACCCCCGCGCACGCGGCGCAGTTCCGCGACAGCCAGAAGCTCGAGATTCCGCTGTACGTGGACGAGGGGCGCGACACGTACAAGGAGGCCGGAACGAAGATCGCGACGGTGGGGGAGCTGCTCGGTCCGGCCATGATCGCCAAGGGCGCCAAGGCCAGCCGCCGCGACGGGGTGGTTCAGGGCCGAACCGTCGGGCATCCGGCCCAGCTCGGCGGCGTGATGGTGGTGCGGCCGGGGAACGAGATCACCTACGTCCACCTGGCCGGCGACGCCAGCGACAACCCGCCGAACGACGAGGTTTTGCGCGCTGCAAGGGCGGCCTCAAGAGGTTGACGACGCCTTCACACGATTGCTACATTCAGCAGTCGCGACGCGGGGTGGAGCAGTCAGGTAGCTCGTCGGGCTCATAACCCGAAGGTCGCGGGTTCGAATCCCGCCCCCGCTACTACCGAAGCCTCGGAAAACGAGGACTCCCGAAAGCCCGCAGGGGCCGGAAATCGAGTCTGACGCCCGGGGCTTCGGCGTGTCTGGGCGTTTGTCGTGACCGTCTCAGACTGACGCGCTGCGGGCCCAGTGCACGTGAACCCGCATTCGGCTGAGCCGATGGCGCGGTGAATGGCAGAACTCCCGGATTCCGCGACCTTCTGCTGGGTCCGGCAGAAGGCCCGCAGCCAGCCGAGTCGTTCGGGGCCGTACTCGCGACCGGCTGTTGCCAACGGTGGCTTCAGGCGAATGGTGCGGTCAGGTCGCGGCAAACTGAATCACCGGCCCCGTCGACTTTGGGCGAAGGCTGGAGGAGCCTCGCTCGCTCAGCTCGAGCGGGTCGGCTTCGACCGGCGCGGACTCCTCAGGTGTTCCGTCCGCGCTCCACGGGAGTCACGCGACTGCTGCAGATCGTGTGTAACGACTGCCTAACGCCGTAGCACGCCCTGCGTTGTCTCCGGCAGGCCCTCAGCGCTCACCAGCGCATGCCCGCTGCCGCCCCCAACCATCCCAGGCCTGGAGGCGCCCAGACCGGTGAAGAGCTCCGCGGCCGTGGCCACCAGCAGGATCCAGATCGCCGCAGTCCAGCCGTGCGTGAAACCGTGGACGAGACCCACGGCCAGAGGACCGACGGCGGCGAGCAGGTAACCAACCGACTGCGCCATCCCGGACAGCGCTGCCGCGTGCGGACCGTCGGGCGCCCGCACCACGATCAGGGTAAGGCTGAGGCCGAACGCCGTGCCCTGGCCGAGGCCGAGCGCGACCATCCACAGGAGCGTTGCTCCGCTGGCGGCCACGAGCAGACCCACCAGCCCCACCAGCCAGCAGGCGGCGGCGGCCACGACGATGCTGCGCTGGTTGGCGAGCCGGGCCGCTGCGATCGGGGCCAGCAACGCGGCGGGGAGGCCGAAGAGCAGGGCGATCGAGAGCATCAGCCCTGCCTGGCCCGCGGTGAGTCCGCTGTCTCGCAGGATGTCCGGCAGCCACGAGATCAGCACGTAGAACAGAAGGGACTGCATGCCCATGAAACCCGTCACGTACCACGCGGTGGATTCGTTCCAGAGCCGGACCGACGGGGTGTCTGCATCAATGTTCGAGCCGGTGCCCGCGCGACGAACCGTGGGAAGCCAGATGAAGATCGCGAGCGCGATCGGCAGCGCCCAGACCGCAAGTGCCCACTGAAACGAGCCGAAGGCGTGCATGAGCGGCACCGTGAGCCCCGCCGCCAGTGCCGCGCTGCCCGTGAGGACCATCGTGTAGAGCCCGAGCATCGTGCCCGGCCGCGCGTAGTCGCGTTTGATCACGCTCGGCAGGAGCACGTTGGCGATGGCGATCGCGACTCCGAGCATCAGCGTGCCGGCGAACAGCAGTGACACGTGGGGCAGCGCGCGTACGGCCGTGCCGATGATCACGGCCACGAGGCAGGCGAGCAAGATGGCCTGGTCCCCGAAGCGACGCGCGAGCAGCGGGGCCGCCGTCGCCATCACGCCGAAGCACACGAGCGGAAGCGTCGTCAGCACGCCGGCGCCGGCGTTGCTGAGGCCGTCGCCGCGCCGGATTTCGTCGAGAATCGGCCCCACGCTGCCCACCGGGAGGCGCATGCTCATCGCGACGAGCAGCAGCCCGATGGCCATCCAGAGTGGCGCCTTCGAGCGCTTGATGGCCTTCGCCGCGGGCCCGCCGGGGGCGCTCACGCGGCTGGGACGGCGGACAGGTATGAGATGACGCCCTCGAGCTCCTCGACGTCGCCGTACTTCGAGTCCATGTCGAAGAGCGCGGCCTGGTGGACGCCGGCGGAGCGATCGCCCACGGCCTCGAGCGGAATGATCGGCCGGTACCCCTGCGAGACGGCGTCGACGACGGTGGCGCGGACGCAGCCGCTCGTCACGCAGCCGGCAACGATCAGCGTGTCCACCCCCTCCGAGACGAGGAAGGGGTGGAGCGGCGTGCCGAAGAAAGCCGATGGTGCGCGCTTGGCCCACACGGGCTCGTCCCCAAGCGGCGCAACACGTGAGTCGATCTCGCTCCACGAGGAGCCCTCGACCAGGTTGTCCATCCCCGGCATCTTTCGAAGCCAGGTGGTCCCGTCGCGCAGCGACGGGTGGAAGCGCACGGCGGTGAAGGCGATCGGCAGCCGGGCGGCCCGGGCGGCGGCAAGCAGGCGCGCCGTGGCGGCCATCACCCCATCGAGGTTCGAGCCGCTCGGGCTCTCGGGATCGGTGAAACCGTTCTGCAGGTCCACGACCACGAGGGCGGGGCGGGACCCGAACCCCACGCGCCCGCCGATTCCGCTGCGCGCGTAGACCTCGGGCGCGTCCGGATCGATCCCGGCGGCATCTGTCATACGTCGCACGCCATAGCAGAGTTACGAAGATATAGGATCGAAAAGTGCGCACGCAGGTGGCGATCGTCGGTGCGGGTCCCGCCGGGCTCGTGCTCGGGCGGCTGCTCTCCGCCGCGGGTGTGGAGAGCGTGATCGTCGAAGCTCGCGACCGCCGCTACGTGCAGCAGCGCGTCCGGGCAGGACTGCTCGAGCCGGGCACGGTCGAGGTGCTCGCGGAGTGCGGCGTCGACGGTCGGCTGCGCCGCGAGGGCATGCCGCAGGACAGGTTCGACCTGCGCTTCGCCGGGCGTTCGCACCGGGTGGAGGTGGCCGAGCTCACTGGCCGGGGGATGACGGTGTACGGCCAGTCGGAGGTGGTGAAGGACCTGATCGCGGCGCGGCTCGAGGAGGGAGCGCCGCTCCTGTTCGCGGCCGAAGACGTCCGGCTCCACGGCGTCCAAAGCGCGAGCCCGCACGTCACCTTCCGGCACGCTGGCGACGAGCGGCGGCTCGACTGCGATTTCGTCGCCGGCTGCGACGGCTTCCACGGCGTGTCGCGCCGGACGATCCCGCCGGACAGGCTGCGCGTGGTCGAGCACGTCTACCCGTTCTGGTGGCTCGGCATCCTGGCTCAGGTTCCGCCGCCCGCGAACGAGCTCGTGTACACGCGCCACGACGATGGCCTCGCGCTCCTCACCCTGCGCACTCCCGAGCGCACGCGCCTCTACATCCAGTGCGGTACCGACGAGCAGCTCGAGAACTGGCCCGCAGAGCGCATCTGGCAAGTGCTCAGGCAGCGCCTCGCCACCGACGATGGCTTCGAGCTGCGCGACGGGCCCGTGCTGGAGAAGGGATTCACCCACCTGCGCTCCTTCGTCACCGAGCCGATGCAGTACGGGCGACTCTTCCTCGCCGGCGACGCCGCGCACATCGTGCCGCCCGCCGGCGCGAAGGGGCTCAACCTCGCGATCGCCGACGTCAAGGTCCTGGCCGCGGCGCTCGCCGGCTTCTTCGCGAGCGGCGACGAGACGCTCCTGGGCTCGTACTCCGCAACATGTCTGCGGCGCGTCTGGCAGACGCAGCGCTTCTCCTGGTTCATGACCTCGCTGCTCCACCGCTTCCCGGGCGCCGACGCGTTCGAGCGCCGGCTCCAAGTCGCGCAGCTCGAGCAGATCGTGAGCTCCCCGGAGACGCAGCTGAGCTTCGTCAACAGCTACATCGGGGCCTACCCAGGCTGACCCGCCGTGGCGGGCGCTCATTCGAGCGGGATGAGCAGGGTCAGCCGGTCCGCGTCGCCGACCCGGCGTGTGATGTGGCCGGCGCCGTCGACGTCCTCGAGCAGCAGCACGGAGCCCGGCACGAGCCGGCGCCGATCGCCGTCGGAGGTCTGGATCTCGCACTCGCCGGTGAGCTGGACGATGAACTGCCGCCGCGGCGTGTTGTGCGGGTGCTCGGCGCTCGCCTCCTCGACCACGTGGCGGAACAGCGCGCGCTGCGCCGGGAAGGGATCCGAGAAGATGGCTCGCAGCTCCGACTCCGCCACCCCTTGCGAGCCTCCGTCGAGGCGCACGTCCTCGAAGTGGGACTCGCCGTCGTCGCCCGCGTAGAGGCGGAAGTAGGCGACGGGCGCGTTCACGCGTCGTTCTCCGAGCGCTCCGAGCGCCAGCGCGTGAGGCCAGGATCGAGCAGCACGGACAGGTCGCCGTGCGCGGCCCAGGCGAGCGACTCGAGCTCGAGCGCGTCCAGCTCGACCGCCACGTGTGCGCGCAGGTCCTCGATCCGCAGCCGCTCGCGGCCCGGCCCGCCGCAGATCTCGATCGCGACGACGGCGAACTCGTTGCGCACGACGAGCCGCCTGGGCGGCGTCAGCCCCGTGTCATCCGGCATGCGATCGTCGCGGTAGGCGCCTCCCGGAGCGTGTCTGCGGCC
>Ga0070680_100002077_pt1 | contig 14783 bp, 11 predicted proteins | sample KBSC73BmetaG_FD_64672 | JGI IMG/M metagenome (GOLD analysis project Ga0070680, IMG submission 64672) | Corn rhizosphere microbial communities from Kellogg Biological Station, Michigan, USA - KBS C7-3B metaG | ecosystem: Host-associated > Plants > Roots > Rhizosphere | place: USA: Michigan...
CCCCCCCGGTGACGCGAAATCGAAGATTTTATTTCAAGTCGATTCAGTTATTTAGGAACCTGCGGGGCAAATTACGAAAAATCCGGCTGTTAATTTTAAATCGCAAGAGCGAGTTCGGCCCGCAGTAATTTTCCCCTTGCAGACCTTAAATCCTACCTGGAAATCCTTCCCGCCTCCACAGTGAGGCGTTCCTCGCCTGAAACTCCGGACTCGCTCTCGTCAATAACATCCCGGTAAACACCCATTAATTCACGGATATCCGCGACGTCCGCCGGCCGGCAATTCATCAACGGCGGCCGAACCGGTCCCGCGCTCATTCCGAGAATCTCCATCGCTTCCTTCATAACCGCGACTTCGTAGCCTTTGGCGCGGTCGCGAATTGCGTAAAGCGGGTGGACGTAGCGCGCCATCAACCTGTCGAGCGTGGCGAAATCGCGCTTCATGCCGGCTTTGGCGAGTTCGAGCGAAAGGCGCGGAGCGATGTTCGAAATGCTCGACGTGAACGCCTGGACGCCGGCGGCGAAGTACGTAGGCACGCAATCATCGCCGAGGCCGCCAAACCATGCCAGCCGATCGCCGTTATAGTTCATAATGCGCTGGTACTTGCGGCCGTCGCCCTGGCCATCCTTCCAGCCTGCGAGCGTGGGAACCCGGTCGGCCAGCTTCGCAACCTGCTGGGGCGAGAAGATGGCCCAATCCCGGCTATAGACCATCAGCGGAAGCGGGGTTGCGCCGCCGATCGCTTCGTAGTACTGGAAAAGGCCTTCTTCCGGCGCATGATTGTAATACGGCGGCAGGGCGAGGATGCATTCGGCGCCCGCGCGATGCGCGCGGCGCGCGATATCGGCCCCGAGCGTGACATTGTAACCGGTTCCGGCGACGACCGGCATACGGCCATTCACTGCTTCCACCGTCACTTTGACCACGCGCTCGATTTCCTCGGGCGTCATGGAATAGACCTCGCCGGTTCCGCCGGCCGCAACCATGGCGCAAAAAGGATTACGCGCCATTTCATCGACATTCCGGGCCAGAGCATCCGTATTCAGAGACAGATCCCGATGGAACGGAGTTATTGGAAAGCCAAAAACGCCAGTGAGGCTGGCGGCGAATTGTCGCGGGGTCATAGGTATGGTTTTATCATGCGGCGATTTTCACGCGGTTCGGACGGGCGGCTGGGGTGTGCTGGAGAACCTGTGCGGTACTTTGCGAAGCTGCGAGCGCTGGCAGCGGCGCTGTTATTATCCGCGGCGGCCGCTTTCGCGGCGGACGTCACCGGCACGTGGACTCTCATGGTGGAAACGCCCGGCGGGACGAGGCAATCCATCGTGGAATTCAGGCAGGATGGGAAGAATCTGACCGGAACCATACGCAGCCGCATCGGGAATGCGCCACTTACGGGATCAGTAGACGGCGATCGGGTTTCCTTTTCGGTGACGCGCGAGCGGAATGGCCAGCAGTTCAAAATCGATTATTCGGCGAAAGTTGAGGACGCGAGGATGACCGGCACGATCAGGCTCGGCGATAACGGCGATATTCCATTCACTGCCGCGAAGAGATAGTCGAGCGGCTGCGGCTGTTTGCGATGCTGCCACACGCGCGTGCCGGAACAGACCGGAGAATTTCCGGCTCCGCCGCGCTAAACCAAAGGTGTCCCAAAATTCTTTTGGCGACGCACTCTACGTGGCCTGTACCGGCTGCCGTCGTGGGGGTGATTGCGGGTGGTGAAGCTTGCGCGCTCCTGGCTCCGAACGCGCCGATCGAACGGATCGCGGAAGTGATCTCGGCATCTCCGGCAAATCCCATGCTGACCCGACGGATCGCAAATGCCGATCTGATCACGCGCCTGGCGCGTGAAATCGAAATGGCTCCCGTGAGCACGCAGCTCGCGACGCAGCCTGAGCAGTGGCCGTTTCGAGCGCGGCGAGCGATTAGTTCGCGCCGGTTTTCAACAAACGCGAGGGGTCCCAGATTTCGGCGGCGCAGGCGAGGAGTTCACGCGGATTTCCAGCCGTTTGCTGCACCGGCTGATTCAAGAAACGAAGAGCGGACTCGAGCTCAGGCATGGGATCGCCCAGGGGCGGAGCGTTGGTTTGCTTGCTCAATTTTTCGCCGGCTTCGTTGGTCGCGATGGGAATGTGCAGGTAGCGTGGCGGCGGAAGTCGCAGCAGGCGCTGCAGGTGGATCTGGCGCGGAGTGGAATCGAGCAGATCGGCGCCCCGGACCACGTCTGTAATGTGCTGCGCGGCGTCGTCCACCACGACAGCGAACTGATAGGCGAAGATACCGTCAGCGCGCAGTATGACGAAATCCCCGACTTCACGAGCCAGGTTTTGTTCATAGGGGCCGAACAGCCGGTCATCGAACCCAACGGGGCAGGCATTGACGCGCAGCCGCCATGAGCGCGAGCCGGAGGCGCGGCGCGGGCCAGTCGCGCAATATCCCGGATAGACGCCATCACCGGCTTCGCGACGCGAGCAGGAGCAGGGGTACGCAGCGCCTACCCGCCGCAGGGTGGCCAGAGCATCGCGATACGCGTCTATCCGGCTGCTCTGATAGAGCACCGGCTCATCCCATTCGAATCCGAACCGCTCGAGCGTACGCAGGATGTCATCTGCCCATTGCACGGAACACCGGGGAGTATCGAGATCTTCCATCCGTACAAGCCAGCGGCCGCCATTCGCGCGCGCATCGAGCCAGCTTGCAAGCGCGGCTATCAGCGACCCGAAATGCAGAGGACCCGTTGGCGATGGAGCGAAGCGCCCGCGGTAAGCCGAAGCCATTTTTTCGATCGTAGTCCGTTTGCGTCGGCCGTCTGCGGGTCGAGCGTTAAAATCGTCGCAGCATGGCTGTGGTGCGGATGAAGGATATCGCCCGGGATCTCGGCGTGTCCGTGGTTACGGTCTCAAAAGCGCTGCGAAACCACGACGATATCAGCGCGGAGACTCGGGCCCGGGTGCTGCAGCGCATCCGCGATCTCAACTACCGGCCGAACCTGGCGGCGCGAGCGCTCGTTACGGGGCGTTCGAATATCGTCGGGCTGGTGGTGCCCGGGCTGCTCCATTCCTTCTTCGCTGAGATCGCCAAAGGGCTTACAAACGTGTTGCGGAAGCAGGGTTACGGGCTGGTGATCGCGACTTCCGAAGAGGACCCGGAGCTCGAAGAGCGGGAAATCGAGCAGCTTCTGGCGCGCCGCGTGGATGCGTTGATTATCGCGACCACGCATCTGGCGCCCGAGCGCTTCGAGCGTCTTAAGCAGCAGGAGATGCCGTACGTTCTTGTGGACCGGCGCGTGGAGAATCTGCACGCTTCATTCGTTGGCGTGGACGACAGGACCGTAGGATTTATGGCGACGGAGCACCTGATTCAGGTGGGCTGCAAACGGATTGCATACGTCTACGCGAGCAACATGAGCACGGCGCTGGGGCGCATGGAAGGCTACAAAAAGGCGCTTGCCAAATACGAGCTGACCGTGATTCCTGAGTACATCCGTGCGCACGACGATGTGGGTGACGCGATGGACGATACCGCGTACGCCACCGTGAAAGAGTTGCTGGAAATGAGCGAGCCGCCCGACGGGATTTTCTGTTTCAACGATCCCGTTGCCGTGAATTCGATGAAGTCCGCGCTCGACGCGGGGTTTCGAATTCCCGAAGATGTTGCGTTCGTGGGCAGCGGGAATATCCGGCATGCGGATTTTTTGCGCGTTCCGCTCACCAGCGTGGACCAGAACAGCATTGCGATCGGAGAACGGGCGGCAAAGATGGCGCTGGGGATGATTGAAGCGAAGGGCAGGGAATCGGAAGGGACAAAGCTCAGGACTGTGCTGCTCGAACCGAAGCTCGTGGTCCGGCAGTCGAGCATGCGAACGCCTGTGTTCGCCGGCCGGTAATAGCTAAAGCAGGCTGGGCATAATTTCGGCCGCGGGCCCTCGGACCGCAAAGGTAACTTCCGCTGAAAAATTCGTTTCCTCCGGATTTACTTCGATTACAGTTGCGCCCCGCTGGATAGCAAGCGGAATCAGCCCGGCGGCAGGGAATACCTGGGCCGACGTGCCGACCACGAGAAACAGATCGGATTCCAGTACGGCCGCGGTGGCACGCTCGATTGCGCCCTCCGGCAGCAGCTCGCCAAACCAGACTACTCCGGGGCGGAGCAGCGCTCCGCATTCGCATCGCGGCGGCAGATGCGCCAGAGGGTTCCGGTTTTCTTCTTCGAAACCGCACTTTGTGCAGCGCAGAATCCAGATATCGCCATGCAGACGGTTGACGTTCTTCGATCCTGCGACGTGGTGCAGGCCATCCACGTTTTGGGTGATAAGGGTAAATTGCGGAGTGCGCCGCTCAAGTTCGGCGATGGCGAAATGCGCCGCGTTCGGCTGGGTGGCCGCAATTCCACGCCGGCGTTCTTCATACCACTCCCAGACGAACTTCGGATCGCGCGCAAAGCCAGCGGGCGTAGCCAGATCTTCGAAGCGATTATTTTGCCAGAAGCCGCCGTTGCTGCGGAAGGTGGGGATGCCGCTTTCCACGGAGACGCCCGCGCCCGTGAGAACGGAAACGGAGCGGGCCGTCCGCAGCTGGTCCCGGGCAGCTTCAAGGCTCGACTGCATAAAGGCGAGCGTATCGCAAAGGACTCACGACATCTTTTTCAGGATTTTCGCGCCGCTCGGCACTTCGAACAGACTGTCAGGCAAAGGGTCGCCTGCGCTGATTTTTTCAGCGTACATTTCGTAAACCTTCTCGCCGTCCCGTTCGCGCTGCACATCGTAGGGCCACATGATGCGATTGCCCACGTCGCGGTATTTCGCATATCGGGTAATCTCTTCCCGGCGATCGTTGATAATCGGATCCCAACGATAGAAGCGCTGCCGGATGGGCAGGAACGAATCCGAATTGACCCAGACCGTGACATCCCGGTTCTGCGCATCGAAGATGCCCAGAATCTGCACAGGCTGGTTCTCGACGACGTCACTGCCGCGCCATTCAAAGCCGATGCCCGGCTCACCCATTCGCTGCCGCAGGATATAGAAGATATCCTGCACGGTTGTATCGCGGAACTGTTTGATGCGGGAATCCGCGAGTGGCTGCGCGCCGCGGTAGGTTACGTCGTAGGCTTCGCCGTTCTTCGTGAAAATCACTGCGTCTTCAAGTTTCTTGCCAAAGACCTCGCGCTCGACCAGACGCACGCCACCCTTCGGGATTTGTGTATCGGCCGGCAGATATTTCACGAAGATCCGGGCTATCGCGAGTCCCGTTATTTCCTGGCGATAGAACGAATAGGCGCGGCCCATCTCGGTCCGGGTCTGCATGTTGCGGAAAGCGTCGCCACCGAGAGCATCGATGATCTTCCCGACGAGTTCCTTCCCGCGCTGCTGCGAGGCTTCCCCGCGCAGCCATGGGGCCGCGGCAAGTCCGAGAGCGAAACCACGCCTTGTCATGGCTTTTTCGACATCTGATCCGGCGTCAGACCTGTATTGATGCGGAAATCAGTAATAACAGCATCGGCAAAATGCTTGCTCCCGCGCTGGATCGAGATCTTTCGGGGCAGACGTATGCTGCCGGCGGACTGCCAGTCCGAAAACACTTCTTCCGTAGTGCCGCCGCCCGGTTCGGCGAAGGTTTCCTGCAAGGGCAGTCCGGTTTTGGCATCGATGGTGAGCAACAGTGAGTGGCCTTCCTTATCCGAAATCTCCAGCTTGTTTTCGCCCGCATTGTTCACTGTCCGCGCCGGGTTCGAGCCGCTTTGCAACAGCGTAATCCAGTTGCGGAACAGGTCCCCTTTCACCTGACCCAACTCAGTGGGCCCAAGCGTCTTCGTTCCCTGGGGCGTGGCCATCCAACCGGATTTTCCATCCGAATAAATCGTTACCTTGCCGAACGGGTAGTTCCCTTCCTGGCGGAAGTAACCAGGCGACAGCCACTGTTGGGTTTGCGTTAGTTTGATTCCTCCCGCGGCGGCGTCGAGTTGCATCGAGAGGTTCTCCACGTAATCCTTGACTGCCGCAATTGCGCTCGCGCCACCCATGGCCTGGATCACGTTATCCAGCATCTGGCTGCCTCGGGCCAGGCTTTGCTGATCGGCCTTTGCGGTAATCGCCTTCGGCTCCGGGATCGTGAGATCGATATCGTTTACGGGCATCCCAAGCGATGAGAGAGGCTTGTCGAAGTCCTTCGGGTTCCCCACGGCGACGATGACGAAATTCGCCGGATCCAGATACTGCTTCGCGGCGCGCAGCACGTCGGCCTGGGTCACGCGCTCCACCGCTTTCTGGTAACGGAAGATGAAATCGTCCGGGTAGCCGAAATAACTATAGGTCAGCAGCCGGTTCAAAGTCTTCGATGGGGTATCGAAGTTGAAGATAAAGCCATTGAGCACTGTCTGTTTCGCGTATTCGAGCTCGTCTTCCGAAACTTCATGCTCGCGAATGCGATTGATCTCCTCACGGGAGGCCGCGATCGCCTGCTCCGTACTTCCCGACTTCGTGCTGCCCGAAACCATGAACAAGCCGGGATGATCGTAGTCTGCGGCCCAGGAAGCGCCGATGTTGTAAGCCAGCCCGAGTTGCGTCCGGACGCGCCGGAATAAGCGGCTCTGGAAACCGCCGCCCAGAATGTAAGACATGACTTCGAGCGCCGGATAATCCTTGCTGTTCAGCTCTCCGCCCAGCTGCCCGAGGCTAAAACTGGTCTGTGTGACGTCGGTCTTCGTAGCCAGGTAGACTCCCGGTTTCGACCTATGGTTTACCTTCGGGAACGGAGGCACGGGATCCTGACGATAGCTCCAGGAGCCGAAGATCTTCTCGAGCTTCGCCTTCATCTCGGGCGCGGAAAAATCTCCCTGTACCGCAAGCATGATGTTGGCCGGAAAGTAATAGCGCTTGTAGAAAGTGACCGCGTCCTGCCTCTTGATGTTGTTGACGGTGGCGTACTCTTCCTGCCAGCCATACGGATTATCGTGCCCGTAAATGGTGTCCGCGAATTCTCGATGCGCAATCGACCCCGCATCGTCGTTGCGGCGTGAAATCGATGTGCGCATCTGGGATTTGATCAGCTCGATCCGGTCTTCGCGAAAAGCGGGATCGGTGAGAACATCATGGAAGACCTGCAAAACCTCGTCGGTTCGCTCCTTCAGGGTCGAAAACGAGACGGAGCCAAAGCTTTCGGATATCTGGCTTTCCACGGATGCCGCGATGTTCTCGAGTTGTTCATCCAGTTGGTCGCCCGTTTTCGCGGAGGTTCCACCGCTGCGGATTGCGCTACCGGTGAGCGTGGCCAGGCCGATCTTGTCCGACGGATCGAACAGATTTCCGGTTCGAACCAGCGCCGTACCGCGGATCAGCGGCAGCTCATGATTTTCGAGCAGGTAAATCCGCATGCCGTTCGGCATCGTGTACTGCTCGATGGGCGGAAGTTTGATTTCCTTCAGGGGTGGATACTTCAGTTCCTTATAAGAGGCGGGAAGCGGAGCCGTGGCGGACGCAGAACCCGGAGCCGCGGGTTGAGTGGATGGGGTGCGGGAGGCCGGGGATGCGGCGTGAGCCGCCGGGGGCGCGGTGTGAGCCGCCGGAGCCTGCGCGACAAGATATGACGCAGGCAGCGCGACGAGAGTCAGCAGGAACGGGACGGCCCTCACTGTTCGCCTCCCGACGCCGGATGCGCGGTCGAGGTCGTCTGGGCCGGAGCTGATGCCGGCTGAACCGTAACGCCCACCGTGCGATTGCCGGGCGTGAAATACTCGCGAGCAACGCGTTGAACATCCGCGCCTGTTACTTTGTCGATTTCGTCAATATCGGTGAACAAACGTTTCCAGTCTCCAAAGTTCGCGTAGTATTCCGCGAGAAGCCGCGCGAGTCCGGCGTTGTTATCGAGCTGGCGGATCAGCGAAGCACGCGTGCGGGTCTTCACTCGCGCCAGCGCCGCTGCATCCACCTTCTCTTTCTGCAGATTCCCGACGATGGAATCGAGTTCCTTCTCGTTTTCGGCAAGCGTGTGGCCCTGCGAAGGAACCAGAAAGAACAGGAACAGATTAGGATACTTGCTACCCGGAAAACTGGAAATCGCCTGCGCCGCGTAAGCGATCTTCTTGTTCACTACCAAGTCCCGGTACAGCAGACTGGTACGGCCGCCGGAAAGCAGGCTCGAGATCACGTCGAAAACCGGGTCGTCCTTGTCGTATTGGCTCGGCCGGTGATAGGCCAGAATTTCGAACGGCTGGGCGGGTGAAGTGACTTCCACGTGCTTCATGCCGTCCTGGCTGGGCTCGATCGTCAGGACCGGCTCCGGCAGCGGCTTCTTCGGGAGGCGGGAAAAATATTTCTCCGCGAGCGCGCGAATCCGAACGGGGTTTACGTCGCCCACGACCGCCATCGTGATATTGCCGGGCACATAGTATTTGTCAAAGAATGCCTGCGCGTCTTCCACGCGAAGGTTTTCGATGTCACTGGCCCAGCCTACCGGTGGAACGCGATAGGGATGAGCTTCAAACGCTGTCGCGTTCTCGGCTTCGACCAGTTTGCCCTGCGGCTCGGATTCCGTACGCATGCGGCGCTCTTCCCGCACCACGCTGCGCTCCTTATAAAATTCGCGTAGAACCGGGTGCAGAAAACGCGCCGATTCCAGATAAAACCACAACTCCACGCGATTCGCGGGGAAATTGTAGAAATACTGGGTTGCGTCTTCCCCAGTCTGCGCATTCATACCCTCGCCGCCGTTCTCTTCGATAATCCGCGGATAAAGGTTCGGAACCACATACGAGTTCGCCTTCTCGATGGCGGCGTTCAGCGTTGTTTCCAGTTGTTTCAGCTTCGCCGGATCGGCCTTCACGAGCTTGTTCCGCTCGGCTTGCAGGGCATCGTAAGCGGCTTCCACGCGCGCGAGCGCCTGCTTCTCGGCCGGCCAGTTCGTCGTTCCAATCGTTTCGGTACCTTTGAAGGCCATGTGCTCGAACATGTGCGCAAGGCCGGATTTGCCTTTCGGATCGTCCACCGACCCGGCATTCACGTAGGTATGAAACGATACTACCGGCGCTTCATGCCGCTCGAGCACGATAAAGTGCAGGCCGTTGGGAAGCGTGAACTCGGTGACGCGCTTTTCGAATTCCGCGAGATTCTGCGCCGCGAGCGATCCCGCCAGCGCAAGAGGGAGGAGGAGGTTCAGTTTCACTGCTGGGCTCTAAGGACAATTTAGCCGATTCCGCGGGTCAGCCCGGCAGAGCGGAGCGATTGCCTGTTTTTCCCTGTAAACTGTAAGGCCGGAGATTGGAGATGCCGGAACTCATCAGCGAGCAGGGACTGGTACCGGTTCGAGTATTCTCTACGGAAATGGAAGCGCTGATCGCGAGATCCGCGCTGAGGTCATTCGGGATCGAATCTTATCTTTCGAGCGACGATTGCGGGGGCCAGCGACCGGCCTGGACACTCGTCAACGGCATACGCCTGATGGTCCGGCCGGAAGACGCGAATACAGCCAACGATGTGCTGCGAAGCGCGGTGGAGCCGGAACACGAGGACTGACGCCGGCAAATTTCAGTTGAGCGCGAACTTTACCCGCGCGATTCCGACGACCATCAGCTCAAGCTCGCCCGTTTTAGAACTGAACGAGTGCGGCTCATTGAACAGGACCGGCACGGCGTCTCCCGCGTGAATGGATGCGTTCTCCTTACCCACCCTGGCTGAGCCTTCACCCTTCATCACGTAATAGAATTCCTCGATGTTCTCATGCCGTTCCTCCGCGGTTTCATGCCCGGCAGGAACGACCACGTGATCCACGTACGACCAGTTGGTAAAGAAAACGTCAGGCGACAACGCGCGGCGATACAGGATGGAATCCGTCGTGGGCTTCAGCATTTCGCGATCGAGCCGCATGGTCATGAAAACGGGAATGGGGTCGAGCGGAGCGCCGACTCGTGTATCCCCCAGATCGAAATTGTCGTACTTGCTTTTCACGCGTCCCACGTTGATGTTCATCCACTGCACCGGTTTGTCGGTCGCGTTATAGATGGCGTGAGAGTGCCCCATCTGGCAGAGCGCCCCGCCGGGACCTTTCAGAAGCGATGTTCTCCCATCAATGGTGAACTGCGCCTCGCCGTCCAGAATCACGAACATCTCTTCGCAGGTGTTGTGAAAATGAGCGCCGATTCCGCCCTTCGGTTCCAGCACGCCACGGTGGAGGAAGTAGAGATTGACTCCGAAATCGTGGTCGCCGAACAGCGGCATCAGATCGAGCGTGCCCGCGCCTCCGTGAACCCCAGGGTAAGGCTTGTACTGCGCCGGATCCGTGTGGGCAATTCTCGCGGAGAGTGGATCGCGCGCCAACAGCGTCGAGCACACGAACAACATTACGGGCAGAAAGGTTTTCCGCATAGGCGGGAATTATATAAGACCAGGGAAAAAGAAAATCACTCGGCATCCGTGACGCAGCGAAAGCCGACGGCAGCGGATCTGTCGTAACCCGGCGCCATCAGCAGGAGCTTGCCGTGCTGATCGTTCCGGTAAGCCTGCGGAAAGTACCAGATGGAACCTTGCGGCTGATAGTAGCTTCCTCCGCGGAGGATACCGCCGCGCGTGTGCTCATCCACAAATTCGTTCGTCCACTGCCAGACGTTACCCACGAGATCCATCACGCCGAATGGGCTCGAGCCTTCCGGATGCGCGTCCACGTCATCCGGACCACGCATGGTCCGGCTCTGATCGGGTTTCGGAACAGCGGAGGCTTTCCACTCGTTGCCCCACGGATATATCCTTCCATCCTGCCCCTGCGCCGCGAGTTGCCACTCCCACTCATTCGGCAGGCGCTTGCCGGCCCATGCCGCGTAAGCGCGCGCGTCTTTGAGAGAAACCCAGGTTACGGGCTTCTTCTCCCACCCGGGGGGATACGCGCCATTCTTCCAGTCCCGCAGGAAATTCAGGCTGTCCTGCGGGTGGTAATGCGTGGAATCGAGGAAGCGCTTGAACTCGGCGTTCGTAACCGGATACTTGTCAATGTAGAAGTCGCCGATCTGGATGGTGTGGTCGTGAAAGCGGCGTGCGGAATCCTCCCAGGGGTATTGGACATCGACGCCGATATCGTTGAAGCCCTCGATTTCGATTCCCATAACGCGAAAGCGAAATGCGCCGCCGGGGATGCGAACCATTCCTTCCGGCGCAGTGGCTGCTTTCTTCGCAGGCGCGATCTCCACCATCTTTTGCGGCAGAGGCTTCCATTCGGCGGAGTAAGAAGCGAGCGGCCGTTTGGTCAGGTCGCGCATCTTGCCCGTCAGATTTTCGATCTCGTTCGGAGCCGCGCCGGTGATCTGCAGAACGGCGCCGTAACCATGAGCCTCGATTGGAAACGAGAGCGTGTCCGTCGAACCCTGCCTTTCCGGCATTACCTCGGCGCCGTGGTACAGGTCGAGATACCGCGCGCCGTCGAGATGCCGGACCGACATGATCGGCCCTCTCACGTCGTACTGGTTGCGATTGACGATCGTCCACAGGGTGCTGTCGGCCGCCGGCCAGCGGCTTGCAAACACGCCGTAAGGCAACATGGGAGCGAAGGGCTCCCATTCGGGACTGGTCAGATAGTGCGCTACGCCGCGCTCCAGGGTGGCAACCCGCCTGGTCGCTTCCGCGTCCCGCGGCGTGATTCCGTTCCAGATGCCCCAGATGTTCTCCCAGCTTTCCCAGCCTTCACCGTTGAAAAAGGCGTACTGAAGGTCGTCCGTCTTGCTGCGGTTCCAGCGATCCGAGATATTCACCATGTGGCGCGGTTCCAGCCAGCGATATTTATCGACGCCCGGCACGAAACCGAATTGGCCGCCGTATTGGCCCCACGTCATCACGTTCCAGGCGAGCGCCTCGTCCGAAGGTCCGCCTTCCGGCTCGAACGCCAGCGGGTGTCCGGCGTGGTCCGCCGCGGTTGAGAACGCGAGTGGGACGCCATCCTGCGTATCGCCGTTGATGCCGTCCGCACCAAGTTCCTTCATCAGCTCCGCAATTGCCTGAGGCCATGGCATGCCGGGATCTCTCGTGCCCTGATCCCACATCATCATGGGAAACAAGACGCGAACGCCGCGCAGATGAAAGTCGGCGATCATTTTCTTCACGCCTTCCACGCCGCCTGGCATGCTGCGAATCATGTCGTGCTGGTTGCGGTTGTCGATGCCCATGTTGGGATAAGTGGGCCAGATCAGCACCGAATCGATGCCGCCGTATCTTTCTTCAAGATCGGCCAGGTACCGATCTACTGTGTAGCGCCCAGCCACCGGATCGTAGAAGTACCGATCCTGCACCATCATTTGCGGTTGGATAAAGCTGCGCTGTGTCCACTGAAGCGCCGGAAGCGCGTAGCGGGAACCGTCGTACCCGATCCGGATTTTGCGCTCGTTCCTCCAGTGCCGGATATCTTTCAGCCATTCCTCATGGCTGGAGGCGGAGCAGGGAATTGATCCACCCTGCCAGGCGCCTTTCATCGTCAGGCAATCGGGCGCGGGGATGAGCTGGTTCTTTGCGCGGTATTTCGTGTCCTGCGCTTCCATCGCGAAGGCGATTGCAAACAGGAGTAACGAAGCGGCGATCCGGCGGTTCATTTTCACGATCGGATCAGGTGTGGCTCGTCTCCTTCGGCCAGACGACGCCCTGATCCTTCTTTGTCACGGGCGCGAGCCCGCGATAGACGAACTTCTGGATTCTTTGACCCCGGTACGTTTCTGTCGTGAAAATGTTGCCTTTGGAATCGGTCGCGATACTGTGTACCGCATAAAATTCCCCGGGCTGGCGGCCGCCATCACCAAAGCTGGTGAGTTCCTGGAGGGTGTCACGCAGCAGAACGCGAATCTTCATGTTGGAGCCATCCGCAACGTAAATGTACTTCTGCTGCGGATCTTTTGAAAGAGCGATATCGAATACCGATCCATCGCCGAGCGTATTCTTCGCGATGAACTTCTCCTTCACGAATTTGCCATCGGTTTTGAAAACCTGAATGCGATCGTTGGTCCGGTCGCAGACGTACAACATTCCATCGTTCGCGAGAACTACGCAATGGACGGGATTCCGGAACTGCTGGGCCGGAGGATCGTTCGGATTGTAGGGCGGCAATTGTGTGTCGTCCGGCTTATGGCCGTATGCGCCCCAGTGCCGCTTGTATTTGCCGGTATCCGCATCGAAAACGATCACGCGGCGATTCCCGTAGCCATCGGCGACATAGAGCTCGTTGGTTTTCGGATCCACCAGCGTTTTCGCTGGTAGCCGGAGATTCTGCGTATCGTTGCTGCCCTTGCTCTGATTCGGTCTACCGATCTGCATCAGGAACTTGCCCGACTGGGTGAACTTCAGGACCATGCTGTCGTGCACCGCTCGTACTGTGCCCATCTTGCTTTCGTCAGAAGGAAGGGGAGCCGCCTGCTGTCCGCGTCCATTGCCGCCGATCCAGACGTTGCCCTTGTAATCCACGTCGATGCCATGATTCGATGCAGGCCAGTCATAACCCTGCCCAGGGCCACCCCAATGCCCGATCAGATTGCCGGCTTCGTCGAATTCGAGTACCGGCGGCGCCGCGGCGCAGCATTCCGCGGCGGGAGGTTTCATGGTCAGGTACTGTTCTTTCGCTTCGAGCGAGCCCCCGCGGTGAATCATCCAGACGTGATCGTTTGAATCCACCGTGACTCCGATGACGGATCCGATCACCCAGTGATTGGGCAGAGGTTTGGGCCACATCGGGTCCACCTCGAATCGCGGCGCCGGCACGGCTGCCGCACTCGCCGCATGCTGCTGAATCGCCAGCGTGCCGGCTACGAGCCCAATAAGAATTCCTGCATAGCCCAAAGCGGTGAATTGCCTGCGGGTCATTCCTGCTCCTTCCCGATGCGAGTAGATATCATATGTGATTCGTTCGAGGGCTTACAACGTGCGCCGCCCTTTACAGGCAATATTGTTTGCCGCCATTTCTTTGGTGGCGGCCGTCCACACCGCTGCGGCCCATGATATTCCCAGCGATGTCACCGTGCAGATGCTGATCCGGCCGGATGGTCAGCATTTGCAACTGCTGCTGCGCGTGCCGCTCGCGGCAATGCGTGATGTCGACTTCCCCGCGACTCCACAGGGCTACCTGGATATCGAACAACTTGCGCCTCAACTGCCCGGCGTAGCCACGGTCTGGCTTTCCGATTTTCTGCGCGTCGAGGAGAACGGCGAGCGTTTACCCCGTGGGCATGTTGCAGCGACGCGCATCTCGCTGCCTTCGGATCGCTCCTTTACCTCTTTTGAGGCGGCGATGGCGCTCGTGACCAGCCCTCGTCTTCCCGACAGTGACAATCTCTTCTGGAATCAGGTGAACTTCGACGTCCTGCTCGAATATCCAATTCATTCGGCGCGCTCCGCTTTTTCAATTGATCCGCGATTTCAACATCTCGCCGCGCGCGTGTTAACGGTGGTGCGCTTCACCAGCGCCGGTGGCATCGAGCGAGACTACGCGCTCGACGGCAATCCCGGCCTTGTCCCGCTTGACCCGGGCTGGTTTCAGGCGGCGAGCCGGTTCGTGAGACTGGGGTTCCTGCACATTCTCGATGGAACCGACCATCTGTTGTTCCTCTTTTGCCTCGTGATACCGTTGCGGCGTTTTCGGCCGCTACTCGCGGTCATCACAGCTTTCACGGCGGCGCATTCCATCACGCTGATTGGCTCCGCTTTCGGTCTTGCGCCTAATGCGTTATGGTTTCCCCCGCTGATTGAAACGCTTATCGCGGCCTCGATTGTGTGGATGGCGCTGGAGAATATTGTCGGGGCGAGGGTTCAGCATCGATGGATGATC
>Ga0070680_100002080_pt1 | contig 14774 bp, 12 predicted proteins | sample KBSC73BmetaG_FD_64672 | JGI IMG/M metagenome (GOLD analysis project Ga0070680, IMG submission 64672) | Corn rhizosphere microbial communities from Kellogg Biological Station, Michigan, USA - KBS C7-3B metaG | ecosystem: Host-associated > Plants > Roots > Rhizosphere | place: USA: Michigan...
CCGTCGACGAAGAAGAACATCTTGTCGCGGAGGATCGGTCCGCCGAGCGTGAACCCGTACTGCTGCTGCGAGTAGTCGGCGAGATACGACTGCGTCCGCGTGAGGCTCTGGTTGCGCGTGAAGCCGAACAGCGAGCCATGGAGGTCGTTCGTGCCGCTCTTGGTAATCGCGTTGATCAGAAGGCCGCCGAAGTTGCCCTGGCGAACGTCGAACGGCGACAGCAGCACCTGATACTGCTTCACGGCGTCGAGGCCGATCGACTTCGCGTTCGCCTGGCTGCCCGGCTGGCCCGTGGTGCCGAGGCCGAAGAGGTCACCCGCCTGCGCCCCGTCGATCTGGATGGCGTTCTGACGGAGATTGACGCCGCCGCCTGAGAGATAGCCGGTCGTCGTGGACACCTGCGGCACGAGCTGAACGAAGTCCGAGAAGTTGCGGTTCAGCGTCGGCAGGCGGTGCAGCGCGGAATCCGACACCGTGGTGCCCGTGCCCGACTTCGTCGCGTTGATGACCGGGTCCGTCGTGGAGACAACCTGGATCTTGTTCAGGACCGTCGCCTGGCGCGCCATCTTGAAGTCTTCGCGACGCGCCTGTCCCAGCGTGATGGTGAGGCGATCGCGCGTCTGCGGCTCGAAGCCGATGCGGCGAACGGTGATCGAATAATTGGCATCCGGCTCGATGCCCTGAATCAGATACAGGCCGCTCGCGCGGGTGAGCGCGCCGGTGATGCGGCCCGTTGCGTTGTTCTTGAGTTGAACCTGCGCAGCCTCGATCGGCTGTCCGTTCTCGTCAGTCACCATACCGGTCAGGCCACCGGTCGTTACGCCTTGCGCGTGCAATGGCGTAACCATGCCAGCCGCAAGCACGCCAAACGCGGCGGCGGCGACGAGCAGGAGTCTCTTCATGCAAATCTCTCGGAGGGAGGTGAAGAAAGGGACCCACATTCTACGGTCTGGCGCGGCACGTGGGCAAGAGAACGTCGTAACTGTTCGGTCACCACGTAACTATTCTGTCAAACCGACTTTCGTCGGAAATTTCTCCGCGTATGTGCGCCGCGCAAAACAACTCGGCGTCACCCCGCGACCGTCACCGCTCGAGCCGGAAGCCCGGGATCACATCCGGACGTTCCTTTGCGGTGGCGATGACCCACCCGGTTGCATACATCCACTCCGCCATCTTTGTGAGCTTCGGTATGTCGATCCGCGCCGGTTCGTCGCGCGGCGTGTGGTAGTCCGGGTGGAGCAGTGTGCTGAATTCAATCGCGGGAATTCCCGCCCTCGCATACGGCAGGTGATCGCTCCGAAAGTACCAGCCTTCAGAGTGCGTTGGGCGATCCCAGATCGTATCCAGCTTGAACTTGGTCAGTGCGTCGTTCACACGAAGCGCCGCATCCACGAGCGCATTCGAGTTCTTGTGCGGCGGCTGCGCACCGAGCAGCGCCGCGCTGTCAGGGTTGTTCCGACCGATCATGTCCGCGTTGAGCACCGCGATGATCTGCGAATGCGGCACAGTCGGATGGGCGACATACCAACGTGATCCCAAAAGCCCACGTTCTTCCGCGCCGTGCCAGATGAAGAGAACGGGTCGGGGCGCTGGATGTTTCGCGAATGCTCGTGCTGCCGCGAGAAGCGCGACGCTCACGCTCGCGTTGTCATCGGCGCCGTTCCAGATCGAATCGCCGTTCACAGGGTAGCGCGCACCGTCGTGGTCCTGGTGGCCGCTGAACAGCACGTACTCGTTCGCGAGGCGCGGATCCGTTCCTTTGATCACGCCGATCACGTTCCCCGAGGGATAGTAGAACGTCTCGCTGAAGATGTTCGCCGTCAGTCGACCGCCGCTCTTCACTCGGTCGAGCATGTTGTGTCGAAGCATCAGCGTCGGTACAGTCACACCGCCGCGTCCGCGGCCACCGCCGGCGTTCTGCGCGGCATTCCCACCGCGGCCACCACGGCCGGCGCCGGCCTGCGTCGCGCCGGGCGTCAGCGTCGAGTCGATACCGTATGAGCCGCGCGACGAGACTGCGGCCGTCGCATCGAACGCCAGCTCTTCGTTCGCGTCGCCGTTCGAAACGAGAATGACCGCCGCGGCGCCGGCTTGTGCGATCGCTCCGGCACGCTGCCGCGCGCGCTGACTGATCGTCGCCTGGAAGTTGCCGCGGATGGTGAATTGATCGAGCGGCTGTGTCGCAATCGCCGGAAGCTCCATCGCGACTGCCTTGCCTTTGACATCGGTGGTCGCGATCGCGGCGCTGTCGGCGAGAAAGACGATCGGCGCATCCACGGTCGCAGTCTGATTGCCGAGCAGCACGACGTCCTTCCAGAGCGCCAGCGGCCCGCCGCCGATCGACAGCTGGCTGCTCACGCTCAGCCGCGTGCGCCGCATCGGCCACCATTGGAAGAACGTGCCGTCGTCGCCGGCCGGCGACAGCCCCGCTTCGCGCGCACGCTCTGCGACCCAGCCGGTCGCGCGCATCTCGTCGAGCGTGCCCGCCTCTCTTCCGCGCATCGCGTCGCCGCCCATCGCGAACATGTCGCGGCGAAGGTCGGCCTGCGTGATCGCATCGAGCGCCGGCGCAATCGCACCGCCTCCGGTCGACGGTGCCGACGAGTTGCTCGTCGTCGCGCCGCTGGACGTGCAGCCTGCGACGACGATCGCCGCGAGAATGACGACGTGTGCGCGCATCGGATCAGCCTCCGCCTGTCGTGCGCGCGCCCACACGCGCTCGAATGATGGACTTGATTCCGCCTCGAATATTGAAGTCTCCAACGACTTCCATCCAGCGCGGCGACGTCACCTTCGCGAGATCGTCGAGAATTCGGTTGACGGCTCGCTCATAGAAGATCCCGTCGTCGCGAAAGCTCCAGAGATAGAGCTTCAGGCTCTTCAGCTCTACGCACACCTCGCCGGGAACGTAGGTGATATAGATCGTTCCGAAATCCGGCGCACCACCCCTGAGCGCTTTCAGCTCATCGGCGTCGCTTTCGATGCCGCCGAGCGGACAGAGTGCCGTGAACTCGGGACATTCCATCGCGATCTCGTAGTCGCGTCCCGGATACGGATTCGGGAACGTCTCGAGCAGCTCTGGTTTTGGCATGGTGAGGGAGTGGTGGGCGAGCGGCGAGGTGGGGTTTGGCGGCCGTTCGTCGACGTCAAAGGTACTGATGTGACAAGGCGAAACACCACTCTCTTGTGGCGAGCTCGGCCGGAAAACTGCCGGCGACGGGCGACGGGCGACGGGCGACGGACGATGCACATCGGCGCAGGTCGTTCGCAGTAGCATGACGCGGCGCGTTGTTCGTCCGTCGCCCGTCGCCGATCGTCCGTCCCCCCAAAAAAAAAGAGCCCCCCCGGACTATGCCGGGGGGGCAGTGCCGCCACGCCGTTCTCGCGGCGGCGATGACCAGCGCAAACGCGCCGGCCTATTTGGAATATGTGAGTGGGTACAGCACACCGCTAGGTGAGAAACAACTTCAACGATCGCGAAGCCGCCTCGACATCTCTTCGAGAACTTTTCGTTCGTCGCTCGTGAGGCTCTCGATACCGTGCTGTGAGATCTTGTCGAGCACACGGTTGAGCTCCTCGGCGCGCGCTTCGCGCCGGCGAGAGCTCGGCGAAAGCGATGTCACGCGCTTTGCCGCGATCGCTTTGCTCTTCGCGACGATGTCGTCGACCTCGTCACCGCGCTCGCGGCGCGGCATGCTGCGCGGAATCGCACGCGGCGGTTCATCGGCATCGGGAAGATTTGCAACGCGCTGGCGAACCTGATCCATCCCGGACGACATCGCCATCCGCATGTAGACGTACGCCGCGATGGCGCCGCCCACGTGAGCGAAGTAGACGACGTTCACGCCATCCGCCGTCCCGAGCAGTCCTACGATGAGATTCACCGCGACGAGACCAATGACCAGCGTGCGAACGCGGACCGGCATCACGAAGAGGAGGAACACCTCGTCGTCCGGCCACTGCATCACGTACGCGGTCATGACGCCGAAGACCGCGGCGGACGCACCGACGAGCACGCCGGCGCGAATGAACACGAGGTCGAAGACGACGCCGCCGAGGCCGCACAGCGCGTAAAACCAGAGGAATCGCTTGGGGCCGCCCCAGGTCTGCTCGAGACGCGGCCCGAACAGGTACAGCGCATACATGTTCACGGCCATGTGCCACACACCGGCGTGAACGAAGAGGTACGTCAGCGCGGTCCACCCGCGGCTCGGTAGCGCAGCGACGTCGAACCCGAACCACGCCGTCATGTCGGCGTACTTCACGGCCGTCATCTGCACGAATATCACCGCGATACTGATCGCGATGATTGCCTGCACTCCTGGCGTCAGCTTGGAGCGGTCTGGCTCGTGGGTGGGTGGAAACGACGACATGGCTGCCGCTTAAAACTCAAAAAGGGGGCCTACACTAAATAACACGACTTCATAGGGCGAGTTCCGGTCACCGCACAACGATTTATCGCATTCCGGTTGGGGGCGGCAACCTGAGTGCCAAGCGAACATCGCCGTGGAGCGCCGACGCACGCTCGAAAAGTGTAGTCCATCGCCGGTCCTTGTCGACCGGCGTCGTCGCTCCTGGATGAATTACGACCGATGTGGCGTCACTCGTTGAATGTGTCCGTTCCACCAGCCTCAGCATATTCGCGTCCGTCGTGCGATCATCGGCGTTGATCACGAACGCGTGCAACATACCGGCACCCGCCGCAATGCGCAGTGACTCAAAAGCACGATCCATCTGCGCCTCGGGGGACGAGCCGTCCATTGTGATCTGCGTCAACTTCACGAATTGACGCAGCTCGCCAATTTCCGCGGGCCGTTGTCCGTCGATGTCGAGCATGACCGGCAGCTGCGTCGACACCTTTTCGAATGCGGCCTTGAGATAGCCGACGTTCGCGAGCGGATCGCGGCCCGCAATCGCGATCGAATGAAATGATGAGCGACCGGTAGCGCGCCGCAGCTCGTTTGCGAGCGCGTCCGCCGTGTACATCGTTGCGGTCTCCGCTTCCGCGGCAAACCGCACGAAGAGTTGTCGTCGTCCTGCCCAGATGCCTTGCGCTTGCAGTCCCGCCGGAATTCCGGCGAGTGCGGCCGTTGGTCCCGCGACGTGAGGCATCATGCGTTCGATGCCCCACTCCGTCGCGCGAGCGCGAGTTGAACGATCCGGTCGCACAGCTCCGGAAAAGAAATGCCCATGGCCGCGGCCGCCTGCGGTATCAGACTCGTCTGCGTCATGCCTGGTAGTGTGTTTGCTTCCAGACAATAGAACATACCGTCGCTGGACATGCGAAAGTCGATGCGCGCGTATCCGGTGAGCTTGATCGCCCTGAACGCGCGCACTGCGAGATCTTGAATGGTCGACGTTTCGTCGGCCGATAGTTTCGCCGGGAATTCTTCGACCGCCATCCCCGGCGTGTACTTGCACTCGTAGTCGTAAATCTCGTGCTTTGGGATGATTTCGCCAACCGGCAGCGCCTCGTCGCCGAGGATTGCCACCGTGAGCTCGCGACCGGCGATGAACTGTTCGACCATCACTTCGTCGTCGTGCTCGAACGCCTGGTCCACCGCCGGCTGGAGCTCGGCGGGCGTCTTTACAATGCTGAGGCCAACCGTGGACCCCTGCTTCGACGGCTTCACGATCACCGGAAAGCCAAGCGCGGCATCGACTTGCTCTGGTGTCACCGGTGCCATCAGCCAATCCGGGGTGGGGACGCCGGCAGCGCGAAAGAGACGCTTGGAAAGATCTTTGTCCATCGCGAGCGCGCTCGCGAGGTGGCCGCTGCCCGTGTAAGGCACGGCCGTCAGATCGAGGAGCGCCTGGAGCGTGCCGTCTTCGCCCTGGCCGCCGTGCAGCGCAAGAAAGAGAACGTCGGCCTTGGGAAGGCTCCGGAGCGTGCCCTGCATGGCGGCATTCATCCGCACGAGCGCTTTCGTGTCGGGCGGCGCCGTCTTCACGACGCCGCCGGCAAGCAATCGCTGCTCGTCCGCGGCGCTCAGCAGGCCGTTGACGGTGTCGACCGGAATGACCTCGTGGCCGCGCGCACGAAGCGCTTCGGTGATCCGAATGCCTGACGCCAGCGACACATCACGTTCGGCCGACGTGCCGCCCATCAAAACCGCGATTCGAAGTTTCATCGCGCCATCAGGTAGTTGAGCATGTCCGAACGCGTCACGATCCCCTGCACACTGCCATTCGAGCGCACGAGAACCGCCGGGTTGGACTTCGATAACAACTTCGACACCGCATCGACCGCCTGAGCGCCGTCTACGATCGGGAAGGGCGCGTCCATCACTTCGCTCACCGTAGCGTCGAGCAACTTCGTGTTGTCGAGGCTCTTCGCCGAGAGCGACCAATCGCTCACCGAGCCGACGCAGTTCGCGCCGTCCATCACTGGCAATTGCGACACGTCGTGCAGCGACATGAGACGCAACGCCTGCCGTACTGTTGCTCCCGGCGTCACGCTCACGATCGTTGGCGTCTCGCCCTCGTCGCGTCGCTTCCCGGACATCACTGCCGCCAGCGTCGTTTTGTCGGCGTCGAGCAACTGGTTCTCTCGCATCCACTCGTCGCTATACAGCTTCGAGAGATACCGCTCGCCAGTATCTGGGAGTGGAACGACGACGAGCGCCTTCGGATCGTCGATGCGCCGCGCGACGTGAAGCGCCACGTGCACCACAAGTCCGCTCGATCCGCCGACGAACAGGCCTTCCTCGCGCGTGAGACGGCGCGCCATCGCGAACGCCTCTTTGTCGCTTACCGTCATGAAATCATCGATGAGGCTCAGATCGAGCGTGCCCGGAACCTTGTCCTGGCCGATTCCCTCGACCTTGTACGGCACGCCCTCCGTCCTGCCTTCGCCCTTCGTCCGCCACATCTCGGCGAGAATCGACCCGACGGGATCGCCGGCGACCACCTGAATCCTCGGATTCTTCTCCTTGAGATAGCGCCCAACACCCGTGATCGTGCCGCCAGTGCCCGCTGCGTACACGAAGTGCGTGACCTTTCCCTCGGTCTGCTCCCAGATCTCGGGACCCGTCGTGTCGTAGTGCGCCTGCGGATTGGCGTCGTTGTAAAACTGGTTGGCGAGAATCGCGTTCGGCGTATCGTGCGCGATGCGCTTCGCCATCATCACGTAATTATCCGGATGATCGGGCGGCACAGCAGTGGGCGTGACGATCACCTCGGCGCCGAACGCCTTCAGCAGTCGCACCTTTTCCTGCGACATCTTGTCCGGCATCGTGAAGATGCACTTGTAGCCTTTGAGCGCCGCCGCGATCGCGAGCCCGATGCCGGTGTTTCCGCTCGTGCCTTCCACGATCGTTCCGCCGGGCTTGAGCCGTCCTTCGCGCTCCGCCTGCTCGATGATCGGAAGCCCGATGCGATCCTTGATCGATCCGCCGGGATTGAAGATCTCCGCCTTCGCGTACACCGGCGTGCGGATGCCGCGCGTCACCTTGTTGAGGCGCACGAGCGGCGTCCATCCAATCGTGCCGAGCACGTTGTCGTACGGTTTGGCGTTGCGTTGCGTCATACGCTTGATGAGAGAATCATCATTCGTCGGACCCGCGGGTGACGGCGCCGAGCACGGAATCTCCTGGCAATGGTCGGGCCTCGGGGTGGCGGAAGTAGACTGGAAAGAGAATCGAGACGGCGATCGCGTCGCCATGTGCCTTCGCCGGAACAAACCGCAGGTCTCGCGCCCCGGCGAGCGCCGCGCTGTCCAGCGCCGCATATCCACTCGGTTCATCGACCGTCGTCGAATCCGGCGCAACACGTCCATCGCGATCGATGAAGATGCGCAGGGTGACGTTCCCCTGAATTCGTCGCGTGTAGAGCGCCGCCGGATATCGAAATGGCAGCTCGGCGTTCTCGAGCGACGGCATCTCGTCGGGACGCGGCCCGGGATCGCGAGCCTGCGGCATGCGGGGCGGTGCATCTCCACGGCCGCACGCGGCCAGGGAGGCCGCCACCATCGCCGTGAGGACCAGCACGCGAATCATGACGGAAATCTAAGTCTCATTGCGAGGGCTCGCGACCGATGCCCGCGGTCAGGCATCGCGCTTGGCTTCATCCGCGAGCGCCGCGAGCATCGTCAGTGCTTCGAGCGGCGTCATTGCGTTCACGTCGACGACTTTGAGCTTGTCGACTACCGGACTTCGGGCCGTGGCAAACAGACCCAGCTGATCCGCAGCGCCGGCTGTCGACGGCGATGTCGCCCGCGACGGCGCGCGTGACGACCCGGCCAAGTGTTCGCCCTCGAGCACCGCGAGCACGGCTCTCGCTCGCGTGATCACCGACTGCGGCAGCCCGGCAAGCCTGCCCACTTCGATGCCGTAGGATCGATCCGCGCCACCCGGCTGCAGCCGATGCAGAAAAAGGATCTGATCGCCGGCTTCACGCACGGCCACGTTATAGTTGCGAAGTGCAACCAAATCGTCGGCGAGCTGCGTCAATTCGTGATAGTGCGTCGCGAACACCGTCTTGCAACCGACGCGCTCGTGTAGATGCTCGGTCACGGCCCAGGCGATCGAGACCCCGTCGTAGGTCGCCGTTCCACGGCCGATCTCGTCCAGCAGCACCAGACTGTTCGCCGTCGCCGTGTGCAGAATCGCACTGGTCTCGCTCATCTCGACCATGAACGTCGACTGGCCGCGTACGAGATTGTCGCTCGCGCCGACGCGCGTGAAGATCCGGTCGACGATGCCGAGTCGCGCGGCGCTCGCCGGAACGAAGCTTCCGATCTGCGCCATCAACGCGATCAATCCGATCTGTCGCAGCACCGTCGACTTGCCGGCCATGTTCGGGCCGGTGAGGATGATGATCCGCGCGTCGCGCGTGAGGCGAAGATCGTTCGGGATGAACTTGTCGCGCGGCATCATTCGCTCCACCACCGGATGCCTGCCGGCCACGATATCGAGATCGTATTCGTCCGTCAGCGTGGGCCGCACGTACCCCTCGCGCCCCGCCACTTCGGCGAGCGTGCTCAACACGTCGAGCTCGGCGACCACACGCGCGATCGACTGCAGGCGCGTGATCTCGTCGCCGGCGCGGCGCCGCAACTCTTCGAACAGCTCGCGCTCACGCGTTTCGATGCGCTCGGCCGCGGAGAGCACGCGCTCTTCATATTCCTTGAGGCCTGGCGTGACGAAGCGTTCGCCCGACGTGATCGTCTGGCGTCGCTGATAGTCGGGCGGCACGAGGTGCAGGTTCGACCGCGTCACCTCGATGTAGTACCCGAAGACCTTGTTGAAGCCGACCTTGAGCGACGAGATGCCCGTGCGAGCTCGCTCATCGCTCTGGATCCGGGCGATAGCATCCTTTCCTCCGTCGCGAATCTCTCGCAATTCATCGAGCGAGGAATCGACACCGGTGGCGATCGTCGGCTCTTCTCCAATTGCCAGCGGCGGCCGATCGACCAGGGCGCTCGTGAGCACGTCTGCGAGCTCCGTGGCGTTGTCCCAGTCGGCGATGATTTGTCCCAGCCGGCCATCGACCGCGATGCCGTCGAGTGCACGAACGACATCCGGAAGTGCCGCCAACGAATCGCCGAGCGCGCGGAGCTCACGCGGCATGCTGCGGCCCGCGGCGGCTTTTGCGCCGAGTCGTTCGATGTCGCGAACATCATCGAGCGCCTCGCGGAGAGCGCTTCGTGCGATCGCCGCTCCAAAAAACGACGCGACAGCTGCGTGTCGCGCTTCGACTCCGGCGCGGTCTGTGAGTGGCGCCAGCACCCACTGCCGCAGCGAGCGCGCTCCCATCGGTGTTGCCGTCCGGTCGAGCACCGACAGCAGCGTGCCTTCGGCGCCGCCGCGTAGCGACTCCACCAGCTCGAGATTGCGGCGCGTCATCTCGTCGAGCGGCATGACGCCGCCAGGACGTTCGACGCTCGGCCGCGCCAACTGCTTCAGACCACTCGGCTGCAGCTCGCGCAAATAACGAAGCAATGCACCGGCCGCGCGAACTGCGAGCGCGTCCGTGCTATCGATGCCGAGTCCGTCGAGCGACAACACGTTGTACTGGCGCGCGAGATCTTCGCGGGCGAGCGGCTCGTCGAATTCCCATGTTTCTCGCTCTGTGATCAGAGCGCGCGAACCGGGAAGAGGAAAACGAGACGCCGTGGGGATGAGGATTTCGCGCGGAGCGAGTCGAGCCAGCAGTGCATCGAGCTCGGACTCGGTCGACGTGATCAGGCGAATCTCTCCCGTAGAGACATCCGCCGCGGCAACGCCGACCATCCCTTCGCTCCCGATCCCCGCTTCCCGTTTTCCGCTTCCTGCGACGATCCCGCAGATGAAGTTGTTTCTCGCGCCGTCGAGGAGATCGTCCGAGAACGCCACGCCGGGCGTCACGGTTTCGATGACCTCTCGACGGACGACGCCCTTGGCGACGCGCGGATCTTCGACCTGTTCGCAGATCGCGACGCGGAAGCCCTGTTGAACGAGCCGGCGAACGTATTCGCCCGCGGCCTTCACGGGAACGCCGGCCAGCGGAACGTCCGACGCACCGCCGTTGTTGCGCGACGTCAGCGTGAGTCCGAGCACGCGCGACGCAGTCTCCGCGTCGTCGTAAAACATCTCGTAAAACTCACCCATCCGGAAAAACAGGATCGCGTTCTGATGCCGGTGCTTGATCTCGCGATACTGCTGCATGAGCGGCGTCTCGGAAGCCGCGCTCATTGTTCCTCGTTCGTCGCTTCCGTGACGAAGGCGTCGATCTTGCTCTTCGTCTTGAGATCCTTCTGCGCTGTTGCCGCGGCCGCCCGAGTTTCATAGCGGCCGATACGGACCCGGAAGAGCTTCGTCGTTCCGACCACGCGCGCGTCGAGCCCGCGATCCTTCAGGCGCTTGGCCAAGCGGTCGGCCTCTGCGCGCGTCGTGTACGCCGCAACCTGGAGCGTGTATTTGCCTTTTGCCTTCGTCGCGGGCTGTGTGCCTTTCGTTCCCGCCTTTGCACCCTTTCCGGTTGGCTGCGCGGCTTTGATGCTGTCGGCCGTCGCCGCGCTGTCGGGCGCGGCCTGTCCAACGTGAGTCGTGTCGACCGCGGCGCAGCGCGGCGAATAGTACGAGAGCTGGTTCCGGAGCTCGACATCGCTGTCCGGCACTTCGCCAAGCACACGGCTGAGGAAGACGCACGCAGCCTGGGGCTCGCCCTGCTCGAACGCAAGTCGCATCAGTTGGAGCGTCGTGCGCGGACGCTCGGGACTCTGCGGATTCTCGAGAAGGAAGCGCTCGAGGTGTGCAATTGCCGACGGACGATCGCCGCGCGCCAGCTCGATCTGCGCGAGCCTGAGCAGCGCGTCACCAGCTCGTGGTGAAAGCGGGTACTCGACGAGCACGCGGCGGAAGTCGGCCTCCGCGTCCGGCCCCGTCGCCGCGAATGTCGCACGCCAGTACAGCGCTTCTCCGTACGCGGGGGTGCCCGGTGCCGCGACCGCGAGCATCGAATCGACGAGCACGCGCCCAGCCGCGGTGTTTCCACCGGCGACGAGCACCTGCGCGCGCTTGTAGACGGAATCGGCGCTCGATGGGGGAGTCTGCGCCTTCGCCGCCAGCGCGGCGATGGCCGTCAGGATGAGAGAATACTGAAGCGCGCGGAGCCGCATGGATTTGAAGTTCAGGCAGCCTGACGGCGCGACGAGACGCCGCAGAGCGCTGCTACCAGGTTGGCAATGAGCTGTTCGTCGGACGAGAGTCGCGTCGTCTTGAGTGTAACATCGGCGGCGAGCAGCGCCGCAAGTCCGTCGTCCACCGCGCGCGCGGACCACACGTCCGCAGCGCGAGCGCACGCGGACGCAAATTCGCCCCAGGCGCGCATGGGAAACGCGCCCGTTTCCTTGAGCAGCTGTATCAGATCGCCGTGCAATCTCGCCGGGCTGGATCCGCGCGCTCTCGCTGCCTGCGCCCAACCGATGCCGAGCGTCTGGACCGTGAGCGCCAGCACGATGGGAACGCCGCCCGACTTCGGCTGTTGAAGCACGGCGGGAACCATCGCCAGTGCGCGCGACGCATCGCGTCGTGCGACCGCGTCGAGCAGATCGCCCATGGTTTCGCCAACTCGCACGCCGACGACCGCCGAAACCGCCGCTTCATTGATCGGCGCGCCGCCCGTGAAGCTTGCGAGCTTGTCCAGCTCGATCTGCAGCTGCGACAGCTCGGTCCCGACAGCTTCCTGCAGCAGCGTGATCGCGCCTTCGGTGATCGTCGATTTGAGATCGTGCTCGACGTAGTAGGCGATCCAGCCCGGAATTCGCGACCCGCTGAGTGGCTTGAACTCGATGCTCGAGGTCTTCGCGACGAGTCCCTTGTCCTCTTTGGCGCCGGACGGCGCGACGAGCAACAGCACCAGGTCCGATGCGGCGGCCTTGATGTATTTGTCCAGCATCTCGCGCGCCGCTTTCTTGAGCGCGCCGACGTCGCGCACGACAACCACGCGACGTTCCGCCATCATCGGCGGCGTGCCGATGATCGAGCCGAGCGTCTCGGCGTCGACCTCGCCGCCGCGCAAGACCTCGAAGTTGAAATCGCGCGTCGCCGGATCAACCGCCGCTTCGATGAGCCGGCGGACTTCCTGTTCCTTCACATAGTCGTCGTCGCCGTAGAAAAAGTAGACCGGCTCGAACGTGCCGGCCTTTTCGGCTGCGTGAAGCGCTTTCACGGTCGTGACGGGCGACATGCCGAGCAATATATGGCACGACGCGAGAGCCGGAATAAAAAAGCGCCGGCTGGTTGCCGGCGCTGGATACTTCGTGTGGTCCCGTGTGCTTTACCGCGTCAGTGCTGCTTCGTGAATGTCGGAGTTGACGAAGTGCATTGGCGCCTGCCCCGCCATGAGTACTGCGGGCCACAACGGAATCCCTGTTGGAACCGACACCACGAATGCGGCATTTGCGCTCGGTGCCGGTCCTGGTTCGATCGGCGGCAGCGACGCGGGCGCAATCTCGAGCGAAGGGGCGACCGCCGCCACCGACGGCGCAGCGACCATTGGCCGACCGAAATAATGGGTCGTCTCGAGCGCCATGTAGGCGACCACGACGACGCCGGCGGCGAGCGCGGCAAACGTTGCTGCGGTCGGAAGCTGAGGTCGCGGCGCAACCACGTCCACTCGAGACGACGGGCCGAGCTGCTCCAAGCGCGCATTCAAGCGCACCATGAAATCGGGCGACGGCTCGATCGGCGGCAGATTCCGCACGAGCAGCAGGCTGCGCCGAATCGCCGTATCGTGCCGCGAGCATCGAGCACACACGGCGCGATGCTGCTGCATCGCGCGCATCTCGATCGCCGGCAGAACGTCATCGACGAACGCAACGTGCTTTTCGCGGAACTGGCGACAATCCATGATCGTTGCCCTGGGGTCTGGCGCTGAGTCGTCCTACGGTACCCGTCGGTGCAGGAGCGGTTCCAGGATACTACAGGGAAGAGGGAAGGGGGAAGCGGGAAGAGGGGGGACGAGGGTTTAGGGGAAAAAGGAACGTTGGGGGCCAAGTGAGAGTGATCACAATACAGAACGGCACACCGAAACAATCCGGTGTGCCGTTCTGGTTTCCCCATTCCCTCAGACCGCTTCCCCCACTTCCCTCTTCCCGCTTCCCTCTTCCCGCTAGTCGATCTGCGGCTCGATGATCGACGCGAATGCAGTGCGTGCGCGATTCAACCGCGACTTCACCGTTCCAAGATTGCATTCCGTGATCTCGGCAATCTCCTCGTACGACTTCCCCTCGAGCTCGCGAAGCACGAACACTTGACGGTGATGCTCAGGCAGCTGCGACACCGTGTCCTCGACGAGCTCCCTCAGGTGGCGCTTGCGATACATATCGTCCGGACGCGCCGTCGCATCTTCGAACTGCAGCGGCCGGTCTTCGTCGTCCCACGTGCCCTTGATCGTCTGAAAAAGCACCAACGGATTTCTCGAGCGATTGCGGAGCTCGTTTTTCGCCAGGTTCGACGCGATCGTGTAGATCCACGTCGAAAACTTCTTCGTGCGATCGAACCGATGAATGTGGCGGTACACTCGGATGAAGACCTCCTGAACGAGATCCTCCGCCTTTTCACGGTCTCCGATCGTGCGATAGATAAAGTTCAGTAGGCGCGCCTGATACCGCTCCACGATCTCTTGGAACGCGCGCTCCTCGCCATCGAGGAATGACGCAACGACCGACGCGTCATCCTGCGACCGGAGCTTTTCACGCGTTGCCGAACCCGGCAACGGCGCCCGTTTGATTGCGACCTCAGCCATAATAGCCCGTGCCTCCTGTGGCACTGCCTATAAGTACGACTAGACAGACGGAACAGATTCGGATAACTGACCCTCCCGATCCCGCTGACCTCGCAGGGGGAAAAGGCAGACGGTATGCCTATTGGACGCCGCCGGAAATCGCGCGTTAAGGCGTTGTCCGTAAATAGTTTGGGCTATTCTCGTGGTACGGGCTCCGCAGGACCGGCGTCCTCGAAATGCGACGCTTTAGTGAGACAAGGGGCCCACTCTTGTCTCTGTTTTGACACAGCCCGGGGACGGTCGGTTGCTACCGTTTGGCGCGATAACCGGCCGCAAACAGGATTGCGACGACGGTCTTTCCGTCCGAGATCGAGCCCTCTTCGATCAACCGGAGCGCCTGCGAAAGAGCCATCGTTTCAACGGTCATGAACTCGTCGGCTTCGTGAGCCGTCTCGCCACGTTCGAGGCCGGTCGCGAGGTACAGATGAATCCGCTCGTCCGTGAAGCCTGGCGTCGTATAGATCGTCGTCAGAAACTCGATCGACCTTGCAGTACAGCCCGCTTCT
>Ga0070680_100002085_pt1 | contig 14766 bp, 10 predicted proteins | sample KBSC73BmetaG_FD_64672 | JGI IMG/M metagenome (GOLD analysis project Ga0070680, IMG submission 64672) | Corn rhizosphere microbial communities from Kellogg Biological Station, Michigan, USA - KBS C7-3B metaG | ecosystem: Host-associated > Plants > Roots > Rhizosphere | place: USA: Michigan...
TCGCGAGCGCGCCGGGCAACGATGCGCTCATGATCACGAGACTGTAATAAGATTTTCCTCCGATCGCGACAGAGCGTCTGCTGGCGGCTGCGGTGTGACTTTTCGGGCGGCTCGCTCCGGGCGGCCGGGTCTCATAAAGGCTCATCGGCATGATCATTAAATGTTGATTACGAGCGTACGCATCGCTTGCCACAGGCGTCCGGCAGTCGCATATACGTCACCACCACATATGTCCTCGCCATGCTTCCGCCAGATCTGAAGAAGGGGAGCGCAGAGTTCCTCGTCCTGTCACTCCTCGAGCACGAACGCCGGCACGGCTATGAGCTCAACAAGCTCATCGAGTCGCGCTCGCGCGGCGTCCTGACGTTCCATATCGCCTCGCTCTACCCGTTGCTGTACCGAATGGAAGATCGCGGCTGGATCGCCGGCCGTTGGGTGGAGCGGGCCGGCGAACGCCGCCGCCGATTCTACTCCATCACCGCCGCGGGCAAACGTGCGCTCGAGGATCTTCGCACTGGGTGGGTCGCGTTCGCCGAAGCCGTCTCCCGAGTCACAGGAGTGCGCTATGGATGAGTGGCGCCGTCATCTTCGCGTCGTCGTCGCCGCGTGGAAGCTCCCGCCGGAAGACCACACCGCGATCGTCGAGGAGCTGGAGATGCATCTCGAACTGCAGCTCACGGAGTTGAGTGTGCGCATCGGTCCGGATGACGCTCTCGCGCACGTCCTGGCAGAGATCGACGATCCTGCTCTGCGGAGCGCACACGTACAGCCACGACACCGGCCTGCGCCAAGCGTGGAGGCATCTCGCCACGTCCGGGGCGGATGGCACGGCCTCGTCCGCGACATGCGCTATGCGTGGCGGACACTCGCGCGAACTCCGGGCACGACCATCCTCGCGACGGTTGCACTCGCGCTCGGGATCGGGCTCACGACGGTGATGTTCAGCATCATCTACGGCACGCTGATGCGCGGCTTGCCGTATGACGAGGGTAATCGCATCGCGATCGTCGAGCGATCGGCGGCCGTGAACGGCATGGAGGAGACCATGCCGATGCACGAGTTCCTCACGTTCCGCGAGGCACAACGGTCCTTCGAGAGCTTCGGTGCATACCTACCCGCGACGGTGAACGTGAGCGGCGACGATCATCCGGAGCGGCTTTCCGCTACGCGAGTCACCGCCGGCGCGATGACGGTTCCTCGCGTTCGCCCGTTGCTCGGCAGATCGATCCAGCCGGCAGACGAAGACCCGGCGAGCGAGCTTGTCGTCGTGTTGTCATTCGCCCTCTGGCGCGATCGATTCTCGGCGGATTCCAGTGTCATCGGACAATCGATCCGGGTGAACAAGCTTCCCTCGCGGATCGTCGGTGTGATGCCCGATGGGTTCGACTTCCCGCTCGCATCGAAGCTCTGGCTTCCGCTGCGCCTCAACGCGAATCTGCCCTGGGGCTCAGGCCCGAGCATCAACGGGGCTGGTCGATTGCACGCCGGTGTGAGCTTCGATCAGGCAAACGCGGAGCTCGCACGGATCGCGACACGCATCGACGCCGAGCATCACCGCACGAACTACAATGCGCGCGCGATCGCGCAGCCGTTCGTGCGAGCGGTTCTTCGATCGCAGGTGTACACGTTGCTCTACGCCATGTTTGCGGCTGTGGCGTTGGTCTTTCTCGTCGCATGCACGAATGTGGCGAATCTGCTGCTCGCTCGGGCCGCACAGCGGTCCAAGGAGATTGCGGTACGTCGTGCGCTCGGTGCGTCGTCCGCCGCGATCGCGCGCCAGTTACTCGTCGAAGCGTTCGTGTTGTCGGCGCTCGCGGCAGTCGTCGGTGCGCTGGTCGCGCGTGGCGGGATCGGAGTGTTTCGCACCGCGACTGAGGGGCAGTTTCCGTTTTTCGCCGACATCAGCCTGCATCCCCAAGTGTTCGCCTTCATCGCGCTGGCGGCATGCGTCGCAAGCCTCGTATCCGGCGTGCTGCCTGCGCTCGCCGGGGCACGGAGTACGGTCGGCGACGTGCTCAAAGATCACCCATTGGGATCGTCGTCGCGAAATCGCGGGTTGAGTCGCGGCCTCGTCGTGTTCGAGCTCGCGCTGTCGTCCGCTCTCCTGATCGTCGCTGCATTGACGACCAAGAGTTTGCTCAATCTGCGCGCGATCGCGCCCGGGTTTCGAACGCAGCATGTGTTGACGGCGCGCGTGACGCTCGCGTGGCGCGATAGCGTGCGAAACGCGAGGTTGTTCGAACGATTGAGCTCGGAGATCGATCATCTGCCCGGTGTCACCACGGCGGCGCTCACCTCGGGATTACCCGGCACTGGCTGGGAGCAGAGCCCCGCGTTGGTCGAGGGCCGGGAAGTCCCGCAGAGCGGGAGACGGCCGATCGTGCGGTCGCTGGCCGTGACACCCGAGTTCTTTGCCGCGTTCGACGTCCCGATCACTCGTGGGCGTGCAATCACGAGCGACGATCGACGCGGCGCATTGCCGGTTGTGGTGGTCAATCAGCGATTCGTCGACGACAATTTCCATGGGCAGGATCCAATCGGCCGTCGCGTCAACCTCAGCGACAACGACAGCAGCGCCGACTGGGTGACGATCGTCGGCGTGTTTGCGCCGCTCTACGCCGCGAGCATGCAGAATCCCTGGCCGGCGGAAATTCTCACGGCGTTTCGCCAGGAAACGCACGCGTCGGCGACGATCGCGATATACACCACGGGCGATCCAGGATTGGTGACGCCGTCATTGCGTACCGCGGTCACATCGATCGATCGTGACTTGCCGGTCTACTCCGTCGCAATGATGCAGGACGTACTTGAGCAGAGCACCTGGCCCGCGCGCGTGTTCGGCGGACTATTCGCCGTGTTCGGAATCGTCGCACTCATCCTCGCATCGATCGGACTGTACGCCGTGCTCGCGTTCGCGGTCAGGCAGCGTGAACGCGAGTTGGGTATTCGCATGGCTCTGGGTGCAGCCCGTGCGGACATCATGCGGCTCGTCGTCAGGGACGGCGTCGTGCAACTGGCCGTCGGTGTCCCGATTGGTCTGATGCTTGGCATTGGCGCGGCGGGAGTCGCGCGCGCCGTCCTCTTCGGCGTGCAGCCAACTGATCCGGCGTCGATCGTGGTCGTCGTCGCCGTGCTCGCAGGGACGGGCGCTGTGGCGTGTCTGGCTCCGGCATTGCGGGCGACACGAGCGGATCCGCTCCGGAGTCTGCGAGCGGAATAGCTCTCACGTCACGTCTGCCGACCGGCGTTGAGTCCCGAACGGATATGTCTCGAGGATACACCACCTGCACGTTTTCTCGTAGATGCTGACGGTGCCCCGGGACCGAGATGAGTAAGCTCTCAATGGAGCCGTCTCGCCCGGGATGTATGATCGACCCTGAATTGTCACGCCGTCGCACCCGTCGGGTGCGTCATCGTACTCGGTCGACGCCAATGCCGAGGTCAACATCTGCCGGGGAACAATCTGCCGTGGACCATCGCTCGGGAGGCGAGGGCAGGCTCTGAAGCCGCACCGTGTACTGTCTGGCGGACAGGGAATCCCCTCGCTCGACGGAACGCAACCAGCGCGTTGAGCACGTCGCGATCGTTCGGCCGACGCCGCGTACCCGATCGAGCTCGGCGATGGACGCCTCGATTCTGCCGCTCGAATGCAACCCCACGGCGTGGAGCAGTCCACCTACGCCTCAGCAGCCCACGCGACGGGGCCGTGGCGGACTCTGGCGCGCCATTTGAATAGCCGCGGCGTCATGGGAATCCGAGGCAGACCCGCAGACGCGGAACCCCGCAGCTCCACAGTGCTGGAGACCGTGCACCGCGCCTTTGAGGAGTTTCTCGCCGTGCCGACGATGGTGATCGGCGGCTTCGTCGTCCTCGCGGTGGTGACGTGGTTCTTCGACCAGCACGCCGCGCTCGCGCACGATCCGGTGCGCGATTACATGTCGACGCACCTGTTTGGCCGCGCCGAGACGACGGCAAACCTGCTTGGCATCGTCGCGGCGGGGCTGTTCACGGTCACGTCGATCATCATCTCGCTGCTCATCGTGGCGATTCAAGCGTCGGCGGCGACGATGAGCACGGCGATCTTCGACCAGTTCCTGCGCCGCCGCCAGAACCAGCTCTACTTCGGCTTCTTCGTCGGAGTCGCTCTCTTCTCGCTGCTCACGCTCGCGACGACACACGAACATTTCAATCCGGTGTACGGTGGCCTGACCTGCATCGTACTCTCGGTCATTGCACTCTATCTGCTCATACTGATCCTCTACACGACGGTGGATCAGATGCGGCCGCAAGTCGTGGTCAGCGCGATTCAAGAGCACGCCAATGCGGGCCGCGCGCGGCAGCGCGCCCTGCTGTGCCGCACGCGCCAAGGCGACGGCGAGCGAGACGGGCAACCGGTGATCAGCCGCAACGAAGGCTATGTCGTGGCGATCGACATCGACGTGATCGAACGAGCCTTGCGCGAGGCGCCGGGCGCGCGCGTGCATCTCATCGCGGCGATCGGCTCGTTCGTGAGCGAATGCGATCCCGTCGCGCGAGTCACAGGCGCGAATGGCGACGCGGTCGAGCGCGCGGTTCTCCGGGCCGTGCGGCTCGCACACCAACGCGATATCTCCGTCGATGCGGCGTTCGCGATTCAACAGATCGAAACCATCGGGTGGACGGCGATCTCGTCAGCAAAGTCGAATCCGCTGCCGGGCTTCGTCGCGATGCGTGCCGTTCGCGAGTTGATTGCGCGCTGGTCACGCGACCAGCTCGAGACGGAACGGAAGCGAACCAGGGCGGAGCTCGCGATCAGCTATCCCGAGGACCCGTATGCCGCGCTGTTCGACGCGCTCGAGGTGTTCGGTGCGGCGGCTGCGGAATCGAAGCAACCGCAGACGATCGCCGAGCTCCTCATCGCCGCGGCGGAAGCCTACGACTCGGTGCCGGAGTCGTGGCGATCGCGACTCGATCAGGTCGTGGTCCGCGTGCTCACGACCACGAGCGATCACTTGCCGAGCACGCGACTGGAACAGGCGCTGCACACGTTGGTCGGCGCATTGCGCGATCACGAACGCTCGCAGGTCGCGCACGCGGCGGCGTGCGCGCTCGACGCGGTGCGCCGGCGCGCGTCGACCGTCTGTACGTGAAACGAGCCGGTGCCAACCGGCACCGGCTCGTTCGTGTCGTGATGCGAAGATCCTTGCTGCTCAGATGTCGAGATTCTTCACGAACTGCGCGTTCTGCTCGATGAACACGCGTCGCGGCTCGACCTCGTCGCCCATCAACGTCTGGAAGACCTGATCGGCGATCACCGCTTCCTCGATGCTCACCTTGAGCAATGTGCGTCGCGACGGATCCATGGTGGTGTTCCAGAGCTGATCCGGATTCATCTCGCCGAGGCCCTTGTAGCGCTGCACGTTCACGCTGCCGCGACCATCGCCGTTGCCGAGCCGCGCCGCAATCTCGTCGCGCTCCTGCGGATCGTACGCGTAGTACTCCTCCTTGCCTTTCGCCACGCGGAAGAGCGGTGGCTGCGCGATATAGACGTAGCCTGCCTCGATGAGCTCGGGCATCTGACGGAAGAAGAACGTGAGGAGCAGCGTGCGAATGTGCGCGCCGTCCACATCCGCGTCCGTCATGAGGATGATCTTGTGATAGCGTGCCTTCGAGACGTCGAACTCTTCCTTGATGCCCGAACCGATCGCCGTGATGATGGTGCGGATCTCTTCGTTCGAGAGCACCTTGTCGATGCGCGCCTTCTCCACGTTGATGATCTTGCCGCGGAGCGGCAGGATCGCCTGAAAGCTTCGCTGCCGGCCCTGCTTCGCGGAGCCGCCGGCCGAGTCGCCCTCGACGAGGTAGAGCTCGCACAACGCGGGATCGGTGAGCTGGCAGTCAGCGAGCTTGCCGGGAAGGTTGCCCACGTCGAGCGCCGATTTGCGACGCGTGAGATCGCGCGCCTTGCGAGCCGCTTCACGCGCCCGCGCCGCGGAGACGGCCTTCTCGATGACGATATTGGCCGACCGCGGATGCTCCTCGAGGTAGGCGGCGAGGAACTCATTGACGAGCGTCTTCACCGCGGACTCGACCTCGGAGTTGCCGAGCTTCGTCTTCGTCTGCCCTTCGAACTGCGGCTCGCGAACCTTCACCGAAATCACGGCGGTGAGACCTTCGCGCACGTCGTCGCCGGAGAGCGTGAAGTCGGCCTTCTTGAGCAGATTGCCCTTGGCCGCGTATGCATTGATCACGCGGGTGAGGGCCGACTTGAAGCCGGTGAGGTGCGTGCCGCCCTCGTGCGTGTTGATGTTGTTGACGAAGGAGAAGATGTTCTCGTTGTAGCCGTCGTTGTACTGCATCGCGATCTCGATACCGACGTCGTCGCGCGTCGCCTCGAGATGAATGACGTCTTGGTGCAGCGGCTTGCGATTCAAGTTCAGATGCTGCACGAACTCCTTAAGGCCGCCCTTCGCGTGGAAGGTCTCGGACTTCTCCTGGCCCACGCGCTCGTCGGTGAGCGTGATCATCACGCCCTTGTTGAGGAACGAGAGCTCGCGGAGCCGCATCGCGATCGTGTCGTACCGATAGATCAGATCGGTGAAGATGAGGTGGTCGGGCTTGAACCAGACCTTCGTGCCCGTCTCCTTCTTCGCCACGTCGCGCAGGACTTTCAGCTTCGTGGTCGTATCGCCACGAGCGAAGTCCATGTAGTGCTCCTTGCCATTCTGCTTGACCCAGACTTTGAGCATCTCGGAGAGCGCGTTCACCACGGACACACCCACGCCGTGCAGGCCGCCCGACACGGCGTAGCTCTCCTTGTCGAACTTGCCGCCGGCGTGCAGCACCGTGAGCGCGAGCTCGACGCCAGGCATCTTCTCCGTCGGATGCATGTCCGTCGGAATGCCGCGTCCGTTGTCTTCGACGGTGATCGAGTTGTCCTGATGAATCGCGACGCGAACGGTGTCAGCGTACCCAGCCAGCGCCTCGTCGATCGAGTTGTCGACGACCTCCCACACGAGATGGTGCAGGCCGCGCTCGGACGTCGACCCGATGTACATGCCAGGACGCTTGCGAACCGCCTCGAGGCCTTTGAGTACCTGGATCTGCCCAGCGTCGTATTTCTTCGCCGAATCCCCGTTCTTCGTCGCCATTATTCACCCGGTAAAGACAACCCGCAGAAAAACCGAAAGCGCACTCTGAGACAACCTAGGAAAGGTAGTGGGCGGGGCGATGAAACGCAACGTTTCAGGAGAATGCCAACCCAGTGTACCACAACGCTTTACACGGACGCCAGCGACCTGTCGCGGTCACTTCCCGAGCACCCACCGGATCCGCCGCACGGGCGTCCGGCCGGGCTTGCTGTTCAGCGACCGCAAGAGCTCCGGCTCGAGCAGCGACAACTCGTTCGCCCACGCGTTCGTAGTCACGTTCACGAACAACGTCCCGTTGGCCGTGATCGATCGTGGAGACGTCACCGCGGCGATCTGGCGCCCCACGAGAGCCGCCCACTCCGGAATGATCGCGGCCTGCTCCACGCGGTCGGCCAGCCCACTCTCGCCAAGCCATCCGGCCACGATATTCCCGATGGGCTCGGGTTTCTTCCTGCGCTCGCTCACGGTGCCGCCGCCGCTGGGGTGATGCGCCCGGCGTCCACGCGAACGCGCGCGAGCCCGGTGAACTCCGCTGGAATATCGCTCTCGCGCGGCACGGCGAGGATCGTCTGGCCGAGTCCGTCGCGCGTCAACAGTTCTAGAACGCGCGAGGCGCGCCCAGCGTCGAGCTCGGCGAACGGATCATCGAGAAGAAACAGCGGTGCCCGCCGCATCTGCTCCGTGAACGTCGCGGCCTCGAGCATTCGCAGCGCGATCGCCGCGGTGCGCTGCTGACCGGCTGACCCGAACGTGCGCAGTTCACGATCAACGCCGTCGGCGCCTAAAATCGTCAGCGCGAGATCGTCGCGATGCGGACCCGCGTGCGTCATTCCACGAGCGAGATCCTGCGAGCGGCGCTCCTCGAGCGCGTACCCGAGCGCACCCACAGGATCGTCCGCGCTCGAAAGACTCGTCGCATAGCGCACGCGGACGCGCTCGTTCTCGCCGATGGCCTGACCCAGCGACGTGAATCGTTCGCTCACCGCCGACACCCAGCGCCGCCGCGTCGACCAGATCACCGCACCGTGTTGCGCGAGTGCCGGCTCCCAGACGGCGGCCGGCGCCGTCGATCGATTCCCTCGCGCGGCCGCACGCAGCGCCGCGTTGCGTCGCACCAGCGCGGCGCGATAATGCTGAAGCGCGATCAGATACCCGCGCGACGTGAGCGCGAGCATGATGTCGAGAAAGCGGCGACGCCCGGTTGGTGAGCCGACGATGAGATCGACGTCGGCGGGCGAGAACATCACGGACGGCAACGCGCCAAGCGCGTCGCTCAACCGCTCGGGGACGGCGCCGTCGAGCCGGACGCGCTTCTTCTTGCGCGTGCGCTCGAAGCCGACGCCGATCTCGTGACACGCATCGGTGTCGACGCTCGCCGAGATGTGAAACGCGGGCGCGCCGAAGCGCACGAGGTCCTGGTCGCGCGCGCCGCGCGCGGATCTGAGAATCTGCAAATAATGAATCGACTCGAGCAGGTTCGTCTTGCCCTGGCCGTTCTCGCCGATGGCGACGAATCCGTCACGCGGCGGATCGAGATCGACGTGTGCGAGATTTCTAAAGTCCCGGACCGACAGCGCGGTGAGGCGCGCCGCGGCGACGGCCTCGGCGCTCACGCGCCGGTGAATCGCGCCGCGCGCTTCTCGAGAAAGGCACGCGTGCCTTCGCGCTTGTCGTCGGTCGCGGCGAGCAGGCCGAATGCCGTTGCCTCGAGCGTGAGCGCCTCGGCGAGCGGAAGGTCGTAGCCGGCATTGACGGCCTCGATGCAGTGCGCGACGGCGAGCGGGCCATTGGCGAGGATGGTCTGTAGCATCGCGTTCGTCGCAGCGAGCAGCTCCGGCGCGGGCACCACGCGATTCACGAGCCCGATGCGATACGCCTCGCTGGCATCGATCATCTCGCCGGTGAGAAGCAGTTGCAGCGCGCGTCCCTTGCCGACGAGCCGCGGCAGACGCTGCGTGCCGCCGTAGCCCGGCACGAGGCCGAGCTTGACCTCGGGTTGGCCGAACTTCGCGTGCTCGGATGCGATGCGCATGTGACAGGCCATTGCGAGCTCGCACCCGCCGCCGAGGGCGAAGCCGTTCACCGCGGCGAGGGTCGGCTTGGGGGAGGTCTCGAACCGGCGAAAGACGTCCTGTCCGCGCTGGGCCAGCGCCTTGGCCGAGACGGCGCCGTGTCCCTCGAGCTCGGAGATGTCGGCGCCGGCGACGAACGCGCGGCCGGCCCCCGTGAGCACGATAGCGCCGACGCCGCTGCTGCCGCGCGCCTCATCGATCGCGTCGCCCAACTCGGCGATCACGCGGTCGTTGAGAGCGTTCAGCTTGTCCGGGCGATTGATCGTGATGGTCGCGATGCGATCGGCGACGGCGTAGGTCAGCGTGTCGTAGGCCATGGGCGGGAATCTATCGGGCTTCTCGGGAGATTAGCCAAGCGGACTCCCAATCATGCCGCGCACTTGAACAAAGCCACCGATCGCACCGAAACTGCACCGAAGGCTACCGAACAGCTTGACTCGACTGGACTCAGTGGATTTCGGTGCTTTCAGTGCTGCCGATGGCTTCATCGGGTCAGGACCGTACCCTGCAGTGAATCGAACCAGACTGCCAGACCTGTGATACGGCGTCTATGATGATACTGGAATCCGGTCCACCCACTCGGTCCGAGGTCAACTCAATGGCTCGTCGTCTGGCCGCGATCGGCGCAACGCTCGCGCTTGTCGCCCTTCTCGCTGCGCCCACGGGCGCGCGCGCCCAGGATCCGGCGCGCATCAACATCGACACCTACACCCTGCCCAACGGTCTCCAGGTGATGCTCGCGGAGGATCACTCGGCGCAGGTGGTGCAGGTGGACGTCTGGTATCACGTCGGCTCGCGCAACGAGGTCCGCGGCCGGACGGGCTTCGCGCACTTATTCGAGCACATGATGTTCCAGGGCTCGGCGAACGTGGCCAAGGCGCAGCACAGCGCGCTCGTCACGAATGCGGGCGGCATCAACAACGGTAGCACGACCGAGGACCGCACGAACTTCTTCGAGGAGCTGCCGTCGAATCGGATGAACCTCGGGCTGTGGCTCGAGGCGGAGCACATGCGATCGCTCGCGGTGACGAAGGAGAACTTCGAGAATCAACGCCAGGCCGTGAAGGAGGAGCGCCGGCTGCGGGTGGACAACCAGCCATACCTGCGCGCGCTCTTCGAGGACGACTACGGGATCTACGATTCGACGACGTGCTTCCCCTACGCCCATTCCGTGATCGGGTCGATGGCCGACCTCGACGCCGCGCAGGTGGAGGATGTGCAGCGCTTCTACAAGCAGTACTACACGCCGAACAACGCGACGCTCGCGGTGGTCGGCGATTTCGCATCGGCAGATGCAAAGAAGCTCATTCAAGAGTACTTCGGCGACATTCCTCGCGGCGTGACGCCGGCACCCGTCGAGTGCGCCGCGAAGTTCAACACCGGGCCGATGCGCCGCCACGTCACCGACGTGAACGCCAATCTGCCAGCGGTCGTCCGGGTCTTTCGCGTGCCCGAATATCGCAAGGACGACTATGCCGCCCTGGAGCTGCTTCAACGGATCGTCGGCGGTGGCGAGAGCTCGCGCTTCAACCGGTCGCTCGTGCGCGAAAAGAAGCTCGCGGTCTCACCGCTCGTGTTTCTCAATCCCTTCGGCCCGCGCAATGGCCCCGGCGTCATGCTGCTCGGGGCGATCGCGAATCAGGGCGTGTCGCTCGACTCGCTCGACGCGGGCATCACGGCGGAGGTCGCGCGCCTGACGACGGGCGGCGTCACGGACGCGGAGCTCACCAAGGCCAAGAACAGCTATCGCGCCGGCGTGATCAACGCGCGGCAGTCGGTGGCATCCGTCGCCGAGGCACTCCAGACCGCAAATCAGTTTCTCGGAGATCCGAATGCGGTGAACGGCCAACTCGATCGCTACATGAAGGTGACGGCCGCCGACATCAAGCGCGTGGCGTCGACCTATCTGCGTCCCGACAACTCGCTCACGCTGCTCGTCAGCAAGGACGGGAAGTAGCCATGACGACCACGCGCCCTCGCACGATGACGTTGTGCCTGTCGCTCGCGACGCTGGCCATCGGCGCCACGACCGCTCGCGCACAGTATCCAACGAAGCCGCCGGCGCCCGCGCCGCTCAAGCCCGCCAACTTTCCACCCTATCAGGAAGCGACGCTCGCGAACGGCGTGCATCTCGTCGTCGTCGAGAACCACAAGGCACCAGTCGTATCGATCTCGCTGTCGATGCCGGCCGGTGCGATCTACGATCCCCCCGGCAAGGAGGGCGTAGCCGGCATGACGACCGCGCTGCTCACCAAGGGCGCAGGGGGACGCACGGCGGACGAGATCGCGGAGGCGATCGAGGGTGTCGGCGGCTCGATCAGCTCGGGCGCCAGTCTCGATTTCGCCAGCGTGCGTGCCGACGCGCTGAGCGCGAACGCGCCGCTCGCGTTCCGGTTGGTCGGCGACGCGGTCGTGCATCCCACATTTCCGGACAAAGAGATCGAGCTGCTTCGGACGCAAACGCTCTCGGGGCTGCAACTCGAGCAATCGGATCCAGCGGCGATTGCGAGCCGCGCATTCGCAACGGCGGTGTATGGATCAGGACCGTATGCCCGGCACGACACGCCGGCGAGTGTCCGTTCCATCACGCGCGCCGACCTCCTGGCTTTCCAGAGTGCTCATCTGAGACCGCAGGGCGCGCTGCTCGTCGTCGCGGGAGACATCACGCTGGCGCGTGCGCGGGAGCTCGCGACGCAGGCGTTCGCGGGGTGGATGGGCGCGCCCAAAGGCACGGTCGCGATGACGCCGCCGGTCGCGCATCCGACTCCCGAGATCATTCTCGTGCATCGTCCGGGATCCGTGCAGTCGAACATCTACGTCGGCGGTGCGACCTTCGCGCCGAACGATCCGCGCGGCTATGCGCTGCGCGTGGCGAGCTGGCTGCTCGGCGGGGGGCCGCAGAGCCGTCTCTTCCTCATCGTCCGCGAGCAGAAGAGCTACGCGTACGACGCCCATACGGAGAGCGCTCGCCCGCACGGTATCGGATCCTTCCGTGCAGTGACGCAGGTGCGCACGGACGTCACCGACTCCGCGCTCGCGGAAGTGCTGAAGCAGCTCAAGCGTCTACAGGACGAGCCCGTGCCGTCCGCGGAGCTCGACGCCGCGAAGAACGCGCTCGTCGGACAGTTTCCGTTGAGTATTGAGACAGCCGAACAGGTCGCGGAGGCGGTGACGAATCAGAAGTTGCTCGGCCTGCCCGCGAACTATCTCCAGACCGTTCGCACGCGCCTCGCCGCCGTGACGGCACCGGAAGTCCAGGCGGTCGCGAAGAGCGTCATGGGTCCGTCGGTGATCGTGGTCGTCGGCGACGCGTCGAAGATCTACGACAAGCTCACGAAGATCGCGCCGGTCCAGCTGCAGTCGGTCGAGGGCACGCCGATCTCGCCGTCGGATCTCGTCGCGAAGGCCACCACGCTGACCGTGGATCCGTCGAAGATTCGCGTTGCCGCGGACTCGTTCGACGTGGTGCTGGTGCAGGGCACGCAGACGCAGTCCGTCGGCTACGAGAAGACGGACCTCGCGCGCAGCGGATCCGACTTCGTCTACACGGAGAACGTCTCGATTCCAGTCGCACGAATTCAGCAGAGCACGGCGGTGACGTTCGGCCCCTCGCTCGCGGTGAAGGAGCTGAAGCAGTCCGGCTCGATACAGGGCCAGCAACTGTCGTCGTCGCTCACCGCGAGTGGCAATCGCATCAAGGGAACGTCGGTCACACCGCTGCCGACCGGACCCAAGACCGTGCAGATCGACACGGTGCTGGCGCCTGGCGTGATCGAGAGCAACATCCTCCTGGCGCTGCTGCCGTCGCTCGATCTCAGCGACAATTTCAAGCTCACGGTCAACGCGTTCGATTCAGGCTCGGGGTCGATCGATCCCGTGACGATTCGCGTGACGGGTAAGGAGAGCACGACGGTCCCCGCGGGCACGTTCGACACGTATCGCGTGGAAGTCGCCGGAAAACAGACATCCAACCTGCTCGTGACCAGGGCCGCTCCGCATCGCATCGTGAAGATCATGCTGGCGGGGGCGCCACTCGAGATTCGACTCGTGAAGTGAGCGAACGATCACGAGCTCCGGTGATCATCGCCCGGAGCTCGTGGGAGCAGTTTTTGCGCTTTGTCGAGCTCGATGGCTACGACCTGGATTCGACGGCTCGGCAGTAAGACGCGCGGCTTTCGCTATGTGACCGAAGACGATCGCGTGATTCGCGATCGGCGCGTGCTCGACCGCATCGACGCGATGCGCGTTCCTCCCGCATGGCGCGACGTCCACGTCGCGGCGTCGCCGCGCTCGGCGATTCAGGCCTGGGGCTTCGACGCGCGCGGACGCAAGCAGTACCGCTACAATGATCGCGCGGTCGAGCGCCGCGACCTGCGCAAGTACCATCGCGTCCGGCAGCTCGCGAAGGAGTTGCCGCGCGTGCGGCGTGCGCTGCACGACGACGCGCGTCCCGGCGCTCGGCCCGAGTCACTCGACGCCGAGGCGGTGGCGGCCACGGTGCTGCGCCTGATCAGCGAGACGTTCTGTCGCGTGGGCGGTGAGCGTTACGTCAAAGAGAACGGCACGTTCGGCATCACGACGCTCCGCAAGTCGCACGTCGACATCTGCGACGGCCACGCGCGGCTCGAGTACACGGGCAAGGGAAGCATCAAGCAACGCCAGGTGGTGACGGATCCGCAGCTCGTCCGGCTTGTCGCGCGCCAGCTGCGCACGCCGGGCGCGCGCCTCTTTCGCTATCGCGGCCCCGACGGCTGGAGGATCCTGACCGCGCGCGATGTGAATGAGTATTTGCAGAAGCGGATCGGACGATACAGCGCGAAGGATTTTCGAACGTGGGGCGGAACGCTCCGCGCCGCGACGATCCTCGCGGAGCTCGGCCCTGCGCGCTCGGAGACGGAGGCGAAGCGCAACGTGGCGCTCGCGATGCGGCTCGTGTCGGCGGAGCTGGGCAACACGCCGACCATCTGCCGCAAATCGTACGTGCATCCGATCGTCATCGCGCGGTACCTCGACGCCGGCGAGACGATCCCGCTGCCGCGCGCACGGCGCCGAGCGCCCGATCGCGGACAGGCCCATTCGCCGGAAGAGCGCGCGCTGATCGCCTTTCTCGACAAGCATTTTCCCGAGCGGCGTCGGCGCGCGCGCGCATCCTGAACAGCGCGACTCAGGCCGCGTGTTTCGACCGCGCGATGAGGCGGTCGAGACTCCAGGCGCCGGCGCCGGCGAAGACGAGATATAGAAAGATGAAACAGAACAACACGACGTTGTCACCGCCGTTCTTGATCGGAAACATGCTTCGCTTGTTGTGCACCTGGAAGTAAGCCACCGCCATCTCGCCGGCGAGCAGGAACGCCCACGGACGTGTCAGCAAACCAACCAGGATGCACGCGCCTCCGAAGAGCTCGAGAATGGCGGCGACGCCCATCTGGCTCGCCAGCGTAAGACCAACCGCTTTCATCTGGCCGGGAGGAAGGTTGAACATCTTCTGCATCCCGTGCTCGAAGAACAACAGGCCGACGACGATACGCAGGACGCTGAGCATTCGATCGGTCCAGACGGATCTC
>Ga0070680_100002095_pt1 | contig 14733 bp, 14 predicted proteins | sample KBSC73BmetaG_FD_64672 | JGI IMG/M metagenome (GOLD analysis project Ga0070680, IMG submission 64672) | Corn rhizosphere microbial communities from Kellogg Biological Station, Michigan, USA - KBS C7-3B metaG | ecosystem: Host-associated > Plants > Roots > Rhizosphere | place: USA: Michigan...
GTCTCGGTCGACGCCAAGCGCGTGCCCTATTTCAAGCCGGGCAAGGAAATGCGCGAGCGCTTAAACTTGAAGGAAGTCACCGCAGAATAGCCCGGCCCGAACTACCGTCGCCGTGGCCCAGGGAGCGGACGTGGCGGAACGGTAGACGCTGGGGACTTAAAATCCTCTTCCCCAAAGGGAGTGCGGGTTCAAATCCCGCCGTCCGCACCACTATCGATGGATTGAGAATTCGGCCGGTGATTCCGGCGGATCTCCGCGTGCCTAATTCTCCAGTGGTTAAAGGAATTTATTAAGCGTTCCCGCTGTACTCAGCCGGGGTGGGGAGTGTGATACACTCGGAGGCGGAGGCAAGGCGTCCTGGCGTCCTTAGCGCGCGACGCGACGCCGTGGTTCTTGGCGTCCTCATCAGCGCCGTCCTGCTCCTGATCTGGAATGGCAGCGCATTCTTCAATCATCTCGTCATCGAACGCGCGAGCTTTGCCACCGACGTCAGGATCGCGAGCACTGCGCTGACGCTCAACGTGGCGCTCATCCTGTTCGGATGGCGCCGTTACGTCGACCTGCAGCACGAGGCGGAAGTTCGCGCCGAGCAGGAACGGCGCGCCGCACTGCTTGCAACGACGGACCCGACGACCGGGCTCTACAATCGCAAGGGCTTTGCCGATCGGGCCAGTCAACTCGCGGTCGAAGCCGGTGCGCGCAGCCAGAATCTCATTGTCATCTCGTTTCAGATCCAGCGCTTCAAGACCGTCAACGATCAGCACGGCTATGACGCCGGCGACTGGTTGCTGAAGTCCCTCGCCGCGGCCTTGACGAGCGAACTCGGCGAAGGGTCGGTCATTGGCCGCTTGAGCGGCGACGAATTTGCGGTCGCGCTCGCTTTGCCCGCTGCGGAAACCGGCAAGGCGGAGGAAATTGCGGACACGGTTCTTCGCACGGTGACGCGGCCCGTGCTGCTGAACGAGCGGATCATCCAGGTCGGTGCGTTCGGCGGCATCGCAGCGGCATCTGCGGCCAATGCGAGCATTCCCGACATCCTCCGCCGCGCGGACATCGCAATGGACCGCGCTCGAAGCGGCCGCGTCGCGAGGCCGGTCTGGTTCGACGATGGGATGGAACGCGCGCTGATCGCCCATGGCGAGGTCGAGCAAGGCATCCGCTTCGGGCTCGAGCACGGCCAGTTCCTGCCTTATTTCGAACCCCAGGTCGACCTCGAGACGGGCGAGGTCGTCGGCTTCGAAGTCCTCGCGCGGTGGAAACATCCGCTCTCCGGCCTGATCGGCCCTGACGTCTTCATTCCCGTCGCCGAGGAAATTGGCCTGATTGGGCGGCTTTCCGAACAAGTCATTTCCGCGGCCTTGCGCGAAGCGGCAGAATGGGATCCGGCGATCAAGGTCTCGGTCAACATCTCGCCATCGCAGCTGACCGACGGTTGGCTTGCGCAGCGAATCGTCCGCATTCTCGCCGAGACGGCTTTCCCGGCGGAGCGCCTCGTCGTCGAGATCACGGAGAGTTCGCTGTTTGCGGACATGGATCTGGCGCGCACGATCGTCACCAGCCTCAAGAACCAGGGCGTTCGCCTCGCGCTCGACGACTTCGGCACGGGCTTTTCCTCCCTCGCCCATATCCGCTCCTTGCCGTTCGACATCATCAAGATCGACCGCAGTTTCGTCGCTAACCTCAGCTCGAAACGTGAGAGCGCGGCCATCATTCGTGCGGTGACCACGCTCGCGGCCGCACTGTCGGTCCCGGTCTGCGTCGAGGGGATCGAAAGCGAGGATGCCTACAAGGCGGTGGTTCGGCTCGGCTGCGGGATCGGTCAGGGCTGGTATTTCGGCAAGCCGATGGCGGCCGAACAGGCGCGTGAGCTTCTGGAGTCGCGTGCCCGGCGGAATGATCCGCCGCTTTCAGCGCTCGCCAACGGCTAAGCTGATCCGATGAGTTGCTGACCTTTTGTCCCGTGTCGGGACAGAGGGAGCCGCATGCGCTTGCGGCGGGTTTGAACATGGTAAAAGCCGCGTTAAGGATTTTGCCATGCAGCTCGCGCGCCCCTTGTTCGCGATGGACCCGAAGCGCTTCGGAAGGGCTTCCGCGCACCACATCCCGACCCGGAAACCGGAGCGGTCCGCGATCAGCAGCGATCTGGCGCTGTTCGCAACCACCTTCGTCGCCGGGTTTCTCGTGACCTCGATCCTGATCGCCTAATCGACGCGGCAGAGCCCCTCGTCGCAGGCGAGGTGGAGCTTCCACCCAAGCCACGCGGACACCAGGCACATTGCGGCGACCAGCAGCAGCTGCGCGGTGGGTCCGACGCCGGCCAGCTTCAAACCGATGGCGACGAGGCTCCCGATCACCATCGCGCCGGAATTGACGATGTTGTTCGCGGCTACGGTGCGCGAAGTCTCCGTCTTTGGCACTGTCGTCGTGAGGAAGGCGTACAACGGCACCACGAACATTCCGCCGGTGATCGCGACGCCCAGAAGGCACAGGATCATCGGCCACGCCATCGGATTGAAAAGGAAGTTCTCAAGAGTCGTGAGGTCCGATCCATTCTTGCTCCACGTCAGCGCGACGAAGTGGAGCAGCAGCACGAAGACACCCATCGCGATGACCGACGGGGGCGCGAACCGCGCCGAGACCTCGCTCTTAAGGAGGCGATTGATCGCGACTGAGCCGATCGCGATCCCGATCGAGAAGACAGCGATGAACAGGCTGGCGACCTGCTCATTCGCGCCGAGGACGTTCTTCACGAGCGGCGGGAAGATGATGATCAGGACTGCACCGATCGTCCAGAAGAAGCTGATCGCCAGGATCGCGAGGAACAGTCGGCGGATGTGCATGGTCGCGCTGACCAGCTGCACCGACGCGTGGAAGATGTGCCACGTGATTGGCAGCCGCTCCGCGGCCGGTGGGGCAGGGGGCACTTGCCGGCCGGCGGCGAACCCAAGCAGCGCGAATCCGAATACGGCAGCCGCGGCATATTGCGGCCGTGATGCGAGAACGCCCGCTAAGATCGTGCCCAGCAGGATCGCGATGTAGGTGCCGGCCTCGACCAGGCCAGTTCCCCCGAGAACTTCGTCCCGGCGAAGGTGCTGCGGGAGAATCGCATATTTGATCGGCCCGAAGAACGTCGAATGAATGCCCATCGCGAAGACCGCCGACAGCATCAGCGGGATATTCGCGAGCAGGAGGCCCGAACCGCCGATGATCATGATCAGGATCTCGGCGAATTTGATGATGCGGATCAGCTTCGCCTTGTCATGGTCGTCGGCAAGCTGTCCCGAAAGGGCGGAGAAAAGGAAGAACGGGAGGATGAAAAGAGCCTGCGCGATCGCGCTGAACAGAAACTCCTTCCCGGGGTTCGAATAGAGTTGGTAGACGACGAACAGCACCACCGCTTGCTTGAACAGGCTGTCGTTGAAAGCGCCGAGGAACTGCGTGGCGAACAGCGGCACGAAGCGCCGCGCGCGCAGCAAGTGGGCAACGTTCTGAATCAAGGCCGTGCTGCGCCCGGTTCCATCGGTGTCGAGCGGCATAGCCACCTTTGACGATGCCGCCAAACCTTATAACGCGGATGCAGGACAATGCTGTCGCTGCCGAACCTGCTAACCCTTTCGAGGATCATTGCGGTCCCGCTGCTCGTGTTCCTGCTATGGCGGCCTGCGCCGCTCGATTATGCGATCACCTTCGTTCTCTACTGCGTCGTAGGCATCACCGATTATCTGGACGGCTATCTCGCGCGTGCCTGGGGAAGCATTTCGCGCCTCGGCCAATTCCTCGATCCGATCGCCGACAAGATCATGGTTGCAGCAGTGCTCGTCATGCTGATCTCGAGCCGAAAGGCGAACCCGGTACCGGAGATCGCAGGCCTGCACCTCATCCCGGCACTCGTCATCCTCCTGCGCGAAATCATCGTGTCGGGGCTGCGCGAATATCTTGCCGGGCTCCAGGTGTCGGTGCCGGTTAGCGCGCTCGCCAAGTGGAAGACCACGCTTCAGCTCGTTGCACTGGGCGCGCTGATCCTGGGGGGCGCGCTTCCGCACCAGCCGTGGGTGCATCTTGCCGGGCTCATCTGCCTGTGGGCGGCGGCCGCGCTGACCCTGATCACCGGCTATGATTATCTGCGGGTTGGCCTGAAGCACATGGACTGATCGCGGGACTTCGCCGCGACTAATCGATTCTGCTGTTCTGACTGAGCAAGGAAAGTCGTTTCCGTCGATGGAGAGGGGGGTCTAGCGCCCTCCTCGGGAATCTACTCTTGGAGGAAACGCAATGGACGCGAAGACTGGTGACCCGCTGCACGGCGGTCCGATGGAAGAAGGCGCCGCTCTCCGTTCGCTGCTTGGACGGACCAATCGCGACTGGTGGCCGAACCAGCTCTCGCTCGACATCCTGCCCCAGTCCTCCGATCCGATGGGCGCCGACTTCGACTATGCGGCCGAGTTCGAATCGCTCGATTATCAGGGTGTTAAGCGCGATCTCACGGCGCTGATGACGGACAGCCAGCCGTGGTGGCCGGCGGATTACGGGCACTACGGGCCGTTCTTCATCCGCATGGCGTGGCATGCTGCGGGCACCTACCGCATCGGGGATGGGCGCGGCGGCGCCAATTCCGGACAGCAGCGATTTGCACCGCTCAATTCGTGGCCGGACAACGCGAACCTCGACAAGGCCCGCCGGCTGCTCTGGCCGATCAAGCAGAAATATGGACGTAAGCTCAGCTGGGCCGACCTGCTGATCCTCGCCGGCAACGTCGCGTTCGAATCGATGGGCGCGCCGGTGTTCGGCTTCGGCGGCGGCCGCGCCGATGTCTATGAGCCCGAGCACGACGTCTATTGGGGCACCGAGGAGCAATGGGTCGGCGCCGGCGCGAAGCCGCGCATGGGCGACGCGGCCGAGGAAGTCCTCGAGAACCCGCTCGCCGCGGTCCAGATGGGGCTCATCTACGTCAACCCGGAAGGGCCGGGCGGAAGCGCCGACCCGCTGGCTTCCGCGCGCGAGATCCGCGAGACCTTCCATCGCATGGGGATGACCGACGAGGAGACCGTCGCGCTCACCGCCGGCGGCCACACGTTCGGCAAATGCCACGGTGCCGGGGATGCGTCGAAAGTCGGTGCGGAGCCGGAAGGCGCCGACGTCGCGCAAATGGGCCTTGGGTGGACGTCGGAGCACGGCTGCGGGATGGCTGACGATACCATCACCAGCGGACTTGAAGGCGCGTGGACGCCGACGCCGACGAAGTGGAGCAACAACTATTTCCACATGTTGCTCGACTATGAGTACGAGCTGGTGCGCAGCCCGGCCGGCGCGAAGCAATGGCAGCCGAAGGATGTGAAGCCCGAGGACCTCGCGCCGGCGGCGCACACGCCCGGCAAGCGCGTCCCGACCATGATGACGACCGCCGACATGGCGTTCCGCGAGGACCCTGAGTTCCGCAAAATCTCCGAGCACTTCCGCGACAACCCGGACGCGTTCGCCGACGCGGTCGCCCGCGCCTGGTTCAAGCTCTGTCACCGCGACATGGGGCCGAAGTCGCGCTACCTCGGCCCGGAGGTCCCGGAAGAGGATCTGATCTGGCAGGATCCCGTCCCGAAGGCGGACTATGCCGCGATCGACCAGAATGACGTGCGCGAGCTCAAGAAGCGCATCCTCGACAGCGGGCTCGGCATCTCCGAGCTGGTGAAAGCGGCCTGGGCGTCAGCGTCGACCTATCGCGGCTCGGATCACCGCGGCGGCGCGAACGGTGGGCGAATCCGCCTCGAGCCGCAGCGGAATTGGGAAGTGAACGAGCCGGACGAGCTCGCTCGAGTGCTCAAGGCCTATGAGGATATCAAGCGCGACTTCGACGCGGGGGCCGGCGGAAAGAAAGTCTCCATCGCCGACCTCGTCGTGCTCGGCGGCTCGGCAGCGGTCGAAAAGGCGGCGCGTGACGCCGGCCACGACATCGAAGTGCCGTTCGAGCCCGGACGCACGGACGCCTCGCAGGACCAGACCGATGTCGACGGCATGTCTTATCTCGAGCCGAGAGCGGACGGCTTCCGCAACTACTTGCGCACCGACGTCAATTACCCGGTGCCGACGGAGGAACTGCTGATCGATCGGGCTTCGCTGCTGCGCCTCACGGTGCCCGAGATGACCGTGCTCGTCGGCGGGATGCGCGTCCTCGAAGCGAATTTCCGCGGCGAGAAGCACGGCGTCCTCACCGGTCGCCCGGGGCAGCTCACGAACGATTTCTTCGTGAATCTGCTCGACATGGGCACCGCGTGGAAGCCGAGGGATGATCATGTCTTCATCGGGAGCGACCGCGGGAACGACCAGCAGAAGTGGACGGCGACGCGTGTCGATTTGGTCTTCGGTTCGAACTCTCAGCTGAGGGCTGTAAGCGAAGTCTATGCGGCAAACGATGCCGGCGGAAAGTTCGTCGAGGACTTCGTGAAGGCGTGGACCAAGGTCATGAACGCCGACCGCTTCGACCTTGTGCGCAAGTCGGGGGGCTGGGCCGAGCAGACGAGCGGAGCCGGGATCAGCACTGCGGAGCCGGTACCGGCCGAGTAGGCGGATTCAGCCGCAGGCCGGTTCGAGCGCGGCTCGCTGCTGCGCGACGGGACCGACCGGCTCGAGGTCCGGGATCAAATCGCGCGCGATCCTGCGGAGCGTCGCCGCGAGAAGCTGAAACTCGCTCTCGCGCGGGCTCGAACGTCGCCAGATGAGGGCGATGCGGCGGAACCCGTGGTCGGACTGTAAGCGCCGCGCGTCGACCCTCGTCGTCTGCAGGATCCCGCTTTGGATTGCCATTCCGGGCACGAAGGTGAGTCCGAGGCCGTTTTCCACCATCTGCACGAGGGTGTGCAGCGACGTGCCCATCATCGACGCGTGGGCGCGAATTTCGGGGCGGTTGCAGGCAGAGAGCGCATGATCCTTGAGGCAATGTCCGTCCTCGAGGAGGAGAAGCCGGTCTTCGTCGATGGTGGCGGCATCGATCGAGCCGCCGCCGGGCGCCTCGCCAGGTGGGAAGGCGACGTAGAGCGGATCGTCGAACAGCAGCGCAGAATCCACTTCGCCGCAGTTGAACGGCAATGCCAGGAGCACGCAATCGAGTTGTCCGCGATGGAGAGCCTCACAGGCTGCGCTGCTGGTCTCCTCGCGAAGATAAAGCTTCAGGTCCGGCCACTCCTTGCGCAACCGCGGCAGCATTGTCGGAAGAAGGAACGGCGCGATCGTGGGGATCACGCCCATTCTCAGATCGCCGTGGAGCGGCTGGCCTTCCGCGCCCGCCAGTTCCGCGAGCTCTTCCGCCTCGCGGAGCACACGAATTGCCTTGTCCGCGATCTTCTCGCCCAGAGCAGTGAAGCGGACGAGGCGGCGGGTGCGCTCCACCAGCGTAACGCCAAGGAGCGCCTCGAGCTCGCGCAGGCCGGCCGAAAGCGTCGACTGGGTGACGAAGCACGCTTCGGCAGCCTTGCCGAAATGCTCGTGCCGGCGGAGCGACACGAGATACTGGAGCTGCTTCAGGGTCGGCGGGTGCATGGTCTTCTAATCGACGATTCCAATCAAATCGCAGTCTATAATGAACTGGAACGATTGTGGCGAGCGCTCGCCGCGACGCTTCGACGTCTAAGCGGTAAGGAGCTTTACCGAAGACACGAGCAAGGTGATTGCAAGCACCGGACGCAACACCGCGTCGGAAGAGCGGGTTGCAAGATAGCTGCCGAGGATGATGCCCGGGATCGAACCGGCAAGCAGCGACAGCATCAACGTCAGATCGACCGAACCCATTAGCCAGTGGCCGATTCCCGCGATCAGCGTCAGCGGCACCGCATGCGCGATGTCGCTTCCGGCGATCTTGGCTACCGGCATTTTCGGGTAGAGGATGAGAAGCGCCGTGGTTCCGAGCGCGCCCGCCCCGACGGAGGTGATCGAAACCAGGACACCGAGGACGACGCCGAGAAACACCGTCCAGCGCCGCAGTTGATGTGGATCCAGGGCATGGATGTGATGGCCCGACCAGCTCAGGATCCATGGGCGGAAGAATACGGTGAAGCTGGTGATCAGCAGCGTGCCACCGAGGAGAACGTTGAGGAGGAATCCGCCGTGCCCTCCTTTCACGCCGAGATAAGCCATCGTCAGGAGCGTCAGGATCGATGCGGGGATGCTGCCTGCCGCCAATCCGCCGACCAGGCGCCAGTCGACCGTCTGGTGCTTGCCGTGCACAACCGTCCCGACGCTCTTCGTGATCGACGCGTAGATGAGATCGGTGCCGACCGCTGTCGTTGGATGAAAGCCGAACAACAGCACGAGCAAGGGGGTCATGAGGGAACCGCCGCCAACGCCGGTCAGCCCGATGAGCGCACCGACGAGGAAGCCGGCGAGCGAATAAAGCGGATTGTAGGCGGAAAGGATCGCTGCCCCCTAGCTCAGGTGATCAAACCGCATGAAATTGAAGCTTTTTGCCACGATTTGGTGGGCTGCTTTGCCGAACCGAGGGTCGTTGGCAAGGGCAAGCAGAGCTTAGCCGACGGCTCGGCTTCGATTTGCGGCGGACGGCATACGGCGACGCCGCCATTGCCCGTTAACGCTCCCAATCCTAAATTATTCGAGCCACGGCAAAGGAACCGCGCTTGCAGTCCGGACTCACGTCCTATCTCGACTCTGTCAAATCGCGCGATCCTGCGGCGCGTTCGCGCTGGGACGTGCTCTTTTACCCTGGCGTCTGGGCGCTTGGGTTACACCGTTTCGCCCACTGGCTATGGGACGGCCGCCTTTTTTTCCTCGCCAGGCTCGTAAACCATTTCTCCCGCTTCCTGACTTCGATCGACATCCATCCGGGAGCAAAGATCGGCGAACGGTTCTTTCTCGACCATGGCTTCAGCGTGATCGGTGAAACGGCCGAGATCGGTGATGACGTCACCATCTATCAGAATGTCACGCTGGGAGGGACGAACCCATCCACGGGGGCAGGCGGGAAACGCCACCCGACGATCCGTTCGGGCGTGGTGATCGGTTCGGGCGCACAAGTGCTGGGCCCGGTCGAGGTCGGCGAAGGTGCGAAGATCGGCGCCAACTCCGTCGTCACCAAGGATGTTGCAGCAGGTTCGACGGTCGTCGGCATCCCGGCCAAACCGGTGCCGGTGGAGGCCGTCCACTACAGCGCCGGCTTCATGCCTTATGGCACGCCGTGCGGAGAAGATTGCGATCCTGTGCGCGTTCGCATCAATGAGCTCGAGCACGAGGTTGACGAGCTTCGGGCCGAGCTCAAGCTTCTCAAAGCCGCGCGTCAGCCGCAGCCGAAGGTGAAGAGCGCTTGAGCGTCGTCGCGCCGTTCCCGCGGACTTGGGACCGGCGCCCAATCGCCACTTTCGATCGCAAGGAACTGCAGCGCATCCTCGACCTGTACGGGCGCATGGTCGCTGCGGGCCACTGGCGCGACTACGCCCTTCGGATAGATCCCGACGTTACCGTGTTCGCCGCCTTTCGGCGACACAGCGAGCGGCCTGAGATCAGGATTGAGAAACGCGCCGCGCTTCGACTGAAGCAGGGCGCGTTCGCATTGGTAGGTGAGCACGGCGCGGTGCTCAAGCGGGGCCATGAGCTTGCGCCCGTTCTGGCCCCGCTCGAGCGCCGCCTTATGCGGCTGGTTGGCTGACCGCCACCGTTGGCCTGTGGACGAGCGGTAGCCGATCGCGCAGCCCCACCGGCAGCGGGGCCACGATGACACTGCGGGCCTGGTGCCAGAAGGCGGACAGCAGCAGCAGTGCCGATCCGATCACGAGGGCCGTGAGCGCCACATTGAGCTCAACCGCGCCGAACTGACGGAATAGCTCGTTCAGCGCATAGAGAACATAAGCGAGCGCGGAAACGAGCAGCGCCCGGCGATCCACCGCGACTGCAGTGACACCCAGCACCAGGTAGAGCGCGATGACCGCGAGGCCCTCCGCGACGCTGATGTGCCCGCTGGTGAGCCCGAGCAGCGTGAAGATCGGATGGACGATCATCGGCGCGGCGAGGAGGTGCAGCCAGAACGCGACGTCGCTGCGGCGGGTGAGGCGCGCACGGTCGGACCCGTCCCACCACATGGCGAAGAGGAAGATGCCGATGCCGAGAAGCAGGACGAAGCCGAGAATGAGATTCTTCGCCTGGTCGGCGTTTTGGCCGAGAGCGGCGATGACAAGCCCGACTGCGACTGCTGCAACAGAGGCCGCGCCCGCAGCGATGGTGATCGGCACATGGAAGGTGCGCCAGTGGAGCCATGCAGCGACGGCGCTAACCGCGGCCGAAGCGGCAATGACGATCCCGCTCAGGAGAGCATTGTCGTTGAGCGAATCCGGCCCGATCGCGAGCGCGATCGCAAGACCGACGGTGCCGAACACGCCGCCGACGAAGGCAAGAAGAAGCAGGATGGACGGCAGCGCCATGCGGCGCCGTTGAGTGAAGAACATCGCGAGAGGCCACGCCGTTGCCGCTACCGCGAGAGGCGCAAGCGGGGACGGGCCGTCGACGTCAACAACCAGCCCCGTCTGCTGACCGATCCACTGGCCGATCCAGCCGACGGCGAACAGCAGGATCGCGGCGGCGATCGACACGAAAATGTCGTTGAAACCGGTGATCAGCCGGAATTGCTCTTCGTCGGGAATGGCGGTGGAGCGCTGGCGCTCGATATGGCCTCGCAAGGCGGCAGCCGCGTCGGCGGTGATCACGCCCGATGCGACCGCGTCGTCGATATCCTGCTGGCTGTACATGCACCCGTCCTCCATGAACCGAGAGCACGATAGGGTTAGTGTATTACCGTGTCAATACAGCGGAATCCGCGACTCGGGGCGCAGAGCGAAACCGAGCAACTGTCCAGCGGCGAAACAACTTTGGGTCGTTGTCAACAGAAATTTTGAACCCTCATGGGTCTTGCCGCGTTGTGCGGGCAAATAGAGATTTAGAAGGTTTCTGAACGTGATAACCCGGTTGCTGGCCAGCGCCGCTTGTGCGGCGCTGATGGGGCTCGCTGTGCCCGTTTGCGCCGCTACCTTTCCGGAACTCCCGGGGGCGGCAATTCAGCTTTCGCCGTCGGCTGCCCAGGCAGTCGATTCATTTTATGCAAGCCGCGGCGGCGCTCCGTTGTGGCTGCGCAGTGGGGCCGACAGCACCGCCGCGCGCGAATTGATCGGCATACTCGATCGCGCTCCGATCGACGGCCTTGCCAGCGGTCCCGCGCTCGCGGCGCAGGCGCAGGCGCTCATCTCTCGCGCGCAAAGCGGCGACCCGGCAGCGGCGAGGGCCGCTGATCGGCTGCTGTCGGCCGCGTGGGTCAGCTATGTTGAAAAGCTGCAGCGGCCGCCTTCGGGGATGATCTACGCCGATTCGTGGGTCACTCCGAGACAGCAGGGCCCGATGCAGATCCTGGCGAAAGCCGCGGCGGCGCCGTCGCTTGCGGCTTACGTTCGATCGGCTTCCGAGGTGAATCCACTTTATGCCCAGCTTCGCGACGCGGCGTGGGCCGAGATGCAGTCGAGCGGCGGCTCGATCGACCCGCGGGTTCTCGCAAGCCTCGACCGGGCGCGCGAGCGGCCGGCCCAGGATAAATATGTGATGGTCGATGCGGCTGCGGCGCGACTTTACATGATCCAGGACGGCCAGGTCGTTGATTCAATGAAGGTCGTGGTCGGCAAGGCGGGTCCGCACACGCAGACACCCATGATGGCCAGCACCATCTATTATGCGACACTCAACCCTTATTGGCACGTCGATGGTGAGCTCGTGCGTTCGCTCATCGCCAAGAACGTGCTCGAGCAGGGTCTCGGCTATCTGAAGACGCACGGCTACCAGGTGATGCCGGCGGATGCGAGCGACAACACGCTGCTCGATCCTTCAAAGGTCGACTGGCACGCCGTCGCGGACGGGACTCTTCAAGTCCGCGTCCGGCAACTGCCCGGGCCCGGCAATTCGATGGGCCGAATGAAGTTCGGCTTCCCGAATTCCTATGACATCTACCTGCATGATACGCCGTCGAAGGATCTCTTCGCGCAGGACGATCGCGACCTCAGCCACGGCTGCATCCGCTTGCAGGATGCGGAACGGCTTGGGCGGTGGTTGCTCGGCCGCGACCCGCAGGCCGCGTCGAACGCACCGGAGCAGAACGTGGCGTTACCGACGCCGGTGCCGATCTATGTCACTTATCTGACGGCGCAGGCGCAGGACGGCCAGCTCAGCTTCGTCGACGACATTTACGGACGGGACGCGCAGGCGATGCAGGTGGCGGCGCTCAGGTAGGATCGGTGGCGCGCGTTCGGCGCACCACCTGCGTAGGCGATCGGTTAAACCGACACTTCGTCCATTGTCGAAAGCTTCGGCTGCGGAAGTCCTTCGGCCTCGAAGCGCTCGGCCAGCTCCTGCTTTCGGGCCAGCATCTTCTCGCCGAGGGCGTCGAGATCGAGATCGCCCTTGCGCGCCTGCGCGAAGACGCCGCTGTGCGGCTTCTCTTCTTCCTCGACGTGGTGCTGGATCTCCTCCTGCAGGACCTTGACCTTGGAATCGAAGAATTCGTCGCTCTCGCCCTGGCCCGCTTCGATCTCGGCGATCAGGAGCTTCGCCGCGTCGTGCTCGACATAGCTTTCCTTAAGCAGGTCTTCTTCGACCGTGCCTTCGCACGCCGGATAGAAGATTTCTTCCTCGATCGCGGTGTGGACGGACAGCTCGAGGCAGATCTCGTGGGCCAGCTTCTCTTTGCGGCGGTCGCCGCTCGCCTTTTCGAATTGCTTGAACAGTTCTTCGACCTTGCGGTGATCCTCCCTGAGCAAGGTAATCCCGTCCTGAGTGTCGCTGGCCATGGTACGCCTCCAGTTTGTGTGGGAGCGAAACCAACTGCTCAGCTTGGATGTTCCTGACCGGATGAAGCATCAAACTGTAAGCGTAGCCGTACCGACGGGCCTCGACTGGAAGGCGATCGGATATCTCATCTCCATCGGCAGCGTTTTCTTTCTCGGCGCGGTCGCCTGGACCAAGGAAAACCCGCCGAGCTGGTATTATCCGGTGCTGATCATCGGAATGGCCACATCGATCCTCGGCATGGGCTGCCGGTACATGGCGCACCTGCACCAGAAGGCGGAAATCCGGAAGGCGAACGAAAAAGCCGACCGGCGCTAGCGACCCGTGTCCGCGCTGTCGCCACTGTCGCTTGAATCTTCCTCGCTGCCGGCGATCGACTGCTCCGGCGTCTTGTTCAGCTCGAGCCAGTCGCGGAACGGCAGGTGATAGAGCATGTCCATCACCTCGAACTCGAGGCCGCCCGGCTGCCACGTGTCGCTGTTCCACAGCGCGACGACGCCGCTCTTCTTCGCGGGATCGAACAGGATCAGCGACCGATAGCCGCGGATTCCGCCGCGATGACCGATGATGCGATGCCCTGCGTAATCGTAGCTGCGCCAGCCATATCCGTACCAGGCAGTGCCGAGCCGCTCGAGGAACTTGCGCAGGCGCCCGCGCTCGCCGGGCGTGACGACATAAGGCGAGTGAATGGTGCCGAGGACCTTCGCATCGACCACATCGGGCATTTCGCCCATCTGCGCCTCCATCCACAGCGCCATGTCCTTGATGTCGCTGTTGACGCCCGCAGCGCCCGGCACCTTGTAATAGGTGTCGTCGATCGGCCAGGGCTTGCGGCCCGCGCTGTGCGGCCTCGCCCAGCTCTTGTTCGATTGCAGCCCCGCCATCGACACGCTGCCGCTGCTCATCCCGATGGGGTCGAACAGCGTGCGCTCAACCGCTTGCTCATAGGGCATATGCGTGGCCCGCGAGACGATCTCGCTCGACGCGTCATACGCGACGTTCTGATAGCCCCAGCAGGTGCCCGGCGCGCAGACGGCGTTGAGCGTCGCCAGCTGCGTCCTGAGGAAGCTCGGGTCCTGGCCTTCTTCGAGCTTGTTGGCGAACGCGTCGCGGTAGAGTCCCAAGCGGTGGGAAAGCAGATCGCCGACGGTCGCGAGGCGTTCGTTCCCGTTGGGAAGCTTTAGGTCGGGCGCATAATCGGCGACCGGGGCGTTGAGGTTCACCTTGCCCTGCTCGGCGAGCTTCGCGACCATCGTCGCCGCGACGCCCTTCGAACAGGAGGCCCAGCGGAACACCGTCTCCGGGGTGACTGGATCGCCGGAGCCCTTCAGCGTCTCTCCATAGCCCTTGAGGAAGGTGATTCGGCCGTTCTCGACGATGCCGACCGCGAGGCCGACCATCGCGGGCTTGGCCATCAGCTGTTGCAGCCGAGCGTCGAGCAGCCGGTAGTCGACGTCCTTGCGCGAAGCCGGCGAGACCGCCGCGAGCTTCAGGTGTGCGGCGACGATCTGCTGCTTGTGCCGTTGCTCGACGGATTGCGACCGCATCGCGAGCACGGAGGCGCCGATGAGCGCCACCACAACGCCCATTCCGAGCTTCTGCTTTGTCTTCAAGAACCTTCTCTCCCCACCCTCAGAGTAGCTGTGGCGGGCAGGGCCGTCCGCCTCAACTTGCATGCAAAGCTCATGCGGTGAACCGACTCTGTCTTGCGACGAACGGGCTTATGGCTATGAACGCGCGGGCGCTTCCCATGCGCCGCAGGAGCCCGGCCGGATGCACTTCCTGAAGACGCTGTTCTGGGTGCTGGTTGCGGTGATCGTCACCTTCTTCGCCTATCGCAACTGGGCTCCGGTCACGCTGAACCTCTGGGGCGACATTCAGGTCGACATCAAGATCCCGCTTCTGCTCTTGCTGTTCTTC
>Ga0070680_100002100_pt1 | contig 14714 bp, 13 predicted proteins | sample KBSC73BmetaG_FD_64672 | JGI IMG/M metagenome (GOLD analysis project Ga0070680, IMG submission 64672) | Corn rhizosphere microbial communities from Kellogg Biological Station, Michigan, USA - KBS C7-3B metaG | ecosystem: Host-associated > Plants > Roots > Rhizosphere | place: USA: Michigan...
CGGGTCGAAACTCCCGTCCCTGGTCGTGACGGCGCCGCCCACGGCGAAGCTGCCCTGCTCGGCGATCGCCAACGGGGCAGTCGTCGGCTCGAACGACGTAATGGCGTCGGTCGTCATCACGTGCTCCTCTCGATCTCGCCGCCAGTCGTTGCGGTGCGGTAGTCGTCGTCGCTGACTTGGGCGCCCCACTCGACATCGTCGGCTCCAGCTTCGGAGCCGTCCGAGAGTGCCAGGTGGGTCATGAAGGAATCGGAGGCCGCCCCGTGCCAGTGCCACAAGCCTGATGGTGTAAACACCGTGTCACCCGGTCGCATCACGAAGGTCTGCCCATTCCTGGACTGCACCAGCCCGCGGCCATCAGTTACGTGGAGGGTCTGGCCCTGGGCGTGGCAATGCCACGCGGTTCTCGCGCCGGGTGCGAACCGCACCGTCGCAAGTCGCGCGCACCCAGGCGCGGCCCGGCCGGTGATGCTGTCGACCCACACGTCGCCGGTGAACCGATCCGATCGCGCCCTCGCCGTCGGGGGGGCCGGTAGAACGGTCATCGGACCGTTGCCTTGTTGCTCACCGTGCATCGAGAACCTGCTTGAGGGTCGTGGCGGCGCTCATTCCCGCCGGCCATCCGGCGTAGAACGCCAGGTGGGTGGCGACCTCGGCCAGTTCCTCCCGGGTCACGCCATTGTCCAGCGCCAGGCCCAGGTGAGAGCGGAGCTGATCGGTTCGCCCCAGCGCAGTTAGAGCTGCGACCGTGATCAGGCTGCGGTCACGCGGCGCGAGGCCGGGACGTGCCCAGACATCGCCGAACAACACCTCATCGGTCAGCTCCGCCAGCTTCGGCGCGATGTCACCCACTAGCTGTTGCGCCCGGCTCCTCTCCTCGCTCATCGGTCTCCTTTCGCTGCGGTCGTTCCCGGTCGGGTCTAGGCGCCGACGGGCTTGGCGGTGGCCCTCGCGCTCACGGGCGCTCGCGGGGAATGCTGCGGTGACTGGCTCGACACCCGCTGAAGCCACCGCGCGGACGCCGGAACATGAGGGGCGTCGTGTCATGGGTTCACCGTAGACCCAACTCAGCGATCGAGAGGTGCCCTGTCAGGTACCCCCTCGCAGGGCTCCCACCGGTTCCGCAAACCGCAGTTCCGCGCGACCCGCCTCTCGGATCAAGCCAGCGACGTAATGAGCCCTCTACCTCCGCGGCGGGAGGTTAGGAGGCGTCCCGGCCGCGTCGAGTCAAGCGCGCGGAAGTCGCGTCGTCGTTCACAGCTGTCGCACTCCAGCTGGCAAGTAGGCGGAGGCTGTCATCGGAGGTGCTGCCGGGTTCGGCCGTGAAGATCGCAAGGCGAAGGCCGTCTGCCGGGAGAGGCATGACCTCGTAGTTGAGTTCGAGATCCCCGACGATGGGGTGTCTGAGGCGCTTGGATCCAGTCTGGTGGTACTGCACGTTGTGGTCGGCCCACCACTTGCGGAACGGCTCGCTCCGTGTGGAGAGTTCGCCGATGAGATCGGCGAGTGCTTGGTCGTAGGGGTTGCGTCCTGCTTCGGAGCGTAGGTGGGCGACCAGGTCTCTGGCGGCGTGCTCCCAGTCGATGAAGAACTCTTGGGACGTGGCATCCAGGAACGTGAACCGGGCACTGTTTGGTGGTTGTGCACGGCTGTCGAACAACGGGGCATACAGCACCCTTCCGAGCCCGTTAGCCGCGAGATAGTCGCCGCGCCCGTTGCTAAGCGTCGCCGGACCGTTGATGGAGTCGAGCATCTGCCGGAGCCCCGGGCGGATTACCTGCCGGGCGAAGTGGCGCCGGCCACGTGGAGCACCGGGGTTTGCGGCGCGGGCGAGGTCGAACAAGTGGGTTCGCTCCGCGTCATCGAGTCGGAGCCCCCTGGCGAGCGAGTCGAGCACCGTGTCGGACACCCCGCTGGCGTTGCCGCGTTCGAGGCGCTTGTAGTACTCGAGACTGACCCCCGCCAGCGATGCGACCTCCTCGCGGCGAAGACCCTTCACACGGCGGATGCCGTACGTCGGCAAACCGACCTGTTCGGGAGTCAGCCCCGCCCGCCGTGTCTTCAAGAACTCTGCGAGTTCGGCGGCTGCGTCCATGCCCAGAGTGTACGGCGCGTTGTGCAGCGAGGGGTGCCCTGCCGGTAACCCTGTGGCTGTGGCTCGCCACGGGACCGGTCGGTAGGCTCGCGGGAATGTCCGACCCCAGTCAGGCTGCGGATCGAGGCGAACACCAGGTCTCGCCGCTCGAGTTGTTCTTCGATCTCGTCTTTGTATTTGCGATCACCCAGGTCACGAAGCTGCTCACCAACACGCCGACGTGGGATGGCATCCTCCGCGGCGCCCTTGTGCTTGCTGCGGTTTGGTGGGCTTGGATCGGGTACACCTGGCTGACGAGCGCGACGGAGGTCGATGAGGGCGGCGTTCGTCTGGCAATGCTCGCCGCGACCACCGCGATGCTCGGCGTCGCCTTGGCGGCGCCGGCAGCATTCGGCGCCGACGCGGTCTTCTTCGGCGCGGCGTACCTGGTTGTGAGCATCATCCATCTCGTTCTCTCGACCGCCGTCGGCCGTGACCCCGATCGGCGCAGTGCGCTCGTGCGATTCGCGCCGACCTCGCTGATTGCCGCGATCCTGGTGTTCCTCGCGGGGTTTCTTGGAGGCGATGTGCAACTCGCAGTGTGGGTGATGGCGCTGGCAATCGGCTACGGGGGACCAACGGTGATTGGACTGGGGCGCGGCTGGCATGTGGCCCCAGCCCACTTCGCGGAACGGTACGGACTCGTGATCCTGATCGCGCTCGGCGAATCGATCATCGCCATCGGGGCGGGCGCGGGCCTCGATCTGACACCCGGCGTCGTCGTGGGAGCGACCCTCGGCGCGGTGGTCGTGTCCGCGCTGTGGTGGCTCTACTTCGACGTGGCCGCCATCTTCGCCCGCCGGAGACTGATGGAGGCGACTGGCGTCGCCCGAGCGCGACTTGCCCGGGATGCCTACACCTACCTGCACCTGCCAATGGTCGCCGGCATCGTCCTCTTTGCCTTCGGGCTGAAGACGACGCTGCACCACGTACATGCTCACCTCCAAACGGTTCCGGCCGTAGCACTGTGCGGCGGTGTCGCGCTCTACTTGCTCGCGCATATCGGCTTCCTTTACCGCGCGACCGGCTACATCTTCCGCCGCCGAACCATCGGCGCCGCGGTTCTGCTCGCGTGGATTCCCGTCGCCAGCGCCATCTCGGCCATCGCCGCGCTCGGATTCGTAAGCATCGTCTCCGCGCTTGTGGTCGCCTACGAAGCGATCCGACACCGCGGAAGCCGCAGCGAGGTCCGGCGCAGCGAGCGCACGAGCTAGAGCCCCGTTCCGCGTTCGCCGGACGCAGCGAGGGCGGACATCGCGAGAATTCGGCCATGGCCCGTCTGGCTTGTCGGCGCGATTGTGCGCGCCATCCGCAACGTGTTCCGCGCCGTGTAAGTCCATCGAATGTCCCGACCAAAGCCGGGCGGACGGAGACGACCGTGTGCCGTCGCGGCTCTCAGACGAGGCGGTGGTTGACCCACCAGACGCTTGCGGCGACGAGGGCCAGCGCGAGCGCGAGGAAGATGCTTGCCTCGATGCCTTGGAAGGTCCAGAAGCGGCTGGATGGTTGGTAGATCGCATACTGCATGACGTGGTGGTGGCGCAGGCAGTGGCTGACGCCTTGGAGCGCCCGCGGGTTGGTCTCCGTCACGCCGCAGGAGTCGAACATGCGGCGCGCTGCGTCAGGCGCCCCACTGAAGGTAAGGCCGTTGTCGCCGAGGTAGCCGGCGGCTTCGCCCGTGGGCGCGGGCGCGCCGACCGGCCATGTCTTGTGTAGCGGACTCAGGTAGTGGTCGTAGCGCACCCAGCCTTCGATGCCGAGACGGAGGGCGAGAAAGCTGACGATCGCCACCGCCACAGCGGGCAGCGTCCGGCGCAGGATGGTGCCGACGGCCAGGACGATGCTGGCGGCAAAGACGGTGTACGCAATCGGGACGACGCCCTCGAAGTCGAACGCGTTCGTATCGAGTCGGCCGGTGAGCTGGTCGAACGGGCCCCGCCACCAGGTCATCAGCAGGCTGAATCCGAGGCCGGCGGCCACGGCCACACCGAACGCCAGGGTCAGGCGGGTTGCCAGCCAGCGGCGACGGGTGATCGTCTGCGTCCAGGCCAGTCGGTGCGTGCCGTGCTCGAACTCGAGCACGATCGGCGCCGCGGCCAGAATCCCGATCAGAAGCGGCACCATGTTGAACCAGTTGGTGAGGTTGACGAGGTTCGAAAACCGCGCGCCGAAGCGCAGAACGCTGTCGCCGCAGGCTGCCGGTTGGCTCTTGCCGAGGCTGCAGGCGGCCAGGTTTCCGTCGTGATAGACGCCGGCGATGTGGAGTCCGGTGAGGACCAGAAGGGCGGTGAGGGCGGCGAGGACTGCGCCGCCGATGAGCGCTTCCAGGCGCTGCTGTCTCCAGGTGAGCCAGATCATGACGCGACCTCCAGTCGCGGCTGAGCGGGTGCCGAAGAGACGACGGGCTGGCCGAGGTAGGCCAGGACGATCTCCTCCAATGAGGGCGTCTCGGCCAGCCAGGCCGGCTCAGCCGAACACGCCGCCTGGGCGGCGAGCCGATCGCCGGCCACAAGGAGCGTCGACTGGCGGTTGGAGTGGCGCTCGTGGATGACCGTGTGCCGGGCGGCGATGCGCTCGGCTCCCTCCCGCGGGCCGGTTAGCAGTTTGTGATCGGCGACGATCCGGTCGATGTCGCCGGCGAGCTGCACACGGGACGCCGACAGGATGACCAGGTAGTCACACACACGCTCGAGATCGGCCAGGATGTGCGATGACAGAAGGACGGTGAGCCCACCCTCGGCGACGGCGTCCATCAGCGACTGCAGGAACTCGCGCCGCGCCAGCGGATCGAGCGATGCGACCGGCTCGTCCAGGAGTAACAGCTCGGGTCGCTTGGCCAAGGCCAGGACGAGTGCGACCTGGGCCTGCTGGCCGCCGGAGAGCCTGCCCACCCGCTGCTCAACTGGGATCCCGAGTCGGTCGAGCCGCTCGCGGGCGAGCTGCTGATCCCAACGCGGGTTGAGCTTGCGGCCGACGCGCAGCATCTCAGAGACCGTGAAGCCCCGATACAGCGGGTGATCCTGGGCGACGAAGCCGACCCGCGCCAGGACGAGCAGCGGCTGCTCATGCGGCGACCAGCCGAACACCTCCACCTGACCCGCGGTCGGCTTGCTGATCCCGATGGCGAGCTGCAAGAGCGTCGTCTTGCCGGCACCGTTGGGGCCAACCAACGCCGCCACCCGACCTTGCGGGATCGACACCGAACAGTCGCGAAGTGCCCAGGTCGAGCCGTAGCGCTTGGCCAGCTCGGAGGTTTCAAGGGCGATGCTCATACGGCCTCCTCGACTCGTAGCGAACGGCGGGTGGTGTCAAACAAAGCGACGATGCTCTCCTCATCCAAGCCGGCCTCGATCGCCGCCGTGAACCAGCGTTCGAGACCCCGACGCAAGGCGGCGTGGCTCTTGACCGACTCGTCCGCCAGTGTCTTGGTCACGAACGTCCCCTGGCCCGGCCGGCCGGCGACCAGACCTTCGTACTCCAGCTCCCGATAGGCCTTCAACACCGTGTTCGGGTTGATCGCCAGCTCAGCCACGGCACCGCGCACCGTCGGCAACTGATCACCCACCGCGAGCCAGCCCAACCGCAACGCCTGGCGCACCTGCTGCACCAACTGCTGATACGGCGGCACACCGGAGCGCTCGTCAATCCGAAACAGAACGCTCGATTGATCTATGTCCATAGGACAATGATACGCCCACGGATCGCCGGCGTCAAGCTCAGCTCGCGATCTGGTCACCAGGCCTACGCGTGCCCGGCGGCTCAGTTGAAACGCGGTGGCTCCTCGAGTGTCGTCCGACGGTAGGTGACTAGATGCCGTGCCAGGGTGACCTCACGTGACTAGACGCCGGGCTGAAGTGACTACTTAGCGAGGTCGAATCAAATCAGAATGCGAGGAGCTTGAGCACAACTCCGGCAACTCGTCCAGGAACGGAACGCCTCGCGCGCGGCTAGCAGGCTTGTGGTCCATTGTCAGACGTAGGACAGAACTCACGACGCTTCTAGCCCCATCGGGGATCCGACGCACCGATGACTACGCCGACCTGCACCTCGTCACACACACCGGGCTCGAGATCTCACGCAGCCCAGGGCCGCACGCCTCCGTGGGCGCGCTTGATTGCCCGACACACGTGCGGAGCCCAAGGCCGCTGTGACGCGGGGTACCAAGAGCACTCCAGCCACATCCCGCGGGCCACGTGCGAGCACCAGGCACATCCCAGCTCGAGGCATGGTCGGCCCTCAGTCGCCCCGATACGGAGCGTCACGGTTGAATACCCATCTCCCTCTCTGGCCCCGTGCCAACGGCGACGAGAAAGCCGCATACGCCAGACCGTCCACAGCTGTGGACGGAGTGGGCGCCGGAAGCGGGTCGCTTGCCGGGGAGGACGCTGGACGAGGGTGCCGTTGAGAAGCCGTTCGTAGAGCGGATTGCAGAAGCTGGTCTTCGCGCTGGGTGTAACGGAGTACGCCGCGTGCCCGAGCAACGGTGCATCCTCGTGCTCGAATCGTGCATCGCCCTCCCGCAGCACGTACACCGTCTCTCCCGTTTCCGCCGACAGCCGCGCGAACCTGGGAAACACGACACCAGGCCAGGTTCGCCGTCTTCCGCTACATCGAAACGTTCTACAACCCCGTGCACCGCCACTCACCACGACCCAGGTGGCCACAGCCGCCTAGAACGCGAGCGTCAACAGAAGCGGGCCAACCTCAGCGCGTTTAGTGCTTCCCGGAGGTGGCCGGGCCGAGTTCAGGCTCTCAGCCCGGCCCGGCCACCCCGCACGTCCCCTACTGCGTGTGCGGAGGCACGAGCTTGAAGACCGTGCCGGTCCTGCCGCTCGGCCCGAGGATCTTCGACGCCATGACGTACACCTCGCCGTGGCTGTCTTGGCCGAACCCCTTGACGACGTAGCTGAGGCGGTCGGTGCCGTTGATGAGCAACTCGTGAAGTGTCCACAGTCCGTGCGCCCGCGGCGTGGACACGAAGAGCCGGCCCTCGGGAGCCAGGAGCGATGCCGTGGCACCACCGTAGATGTAACGCCCGTCGAGCTTGGGCATGGCGGAGCCGCGGTACACGTTTCCGCCCACGACCGTGTACGCGAGGCCGCCCGTCTGTCCGGAGTTCGCGAACTCGATCACCGGGTCACGCAGCGGCTCGCCGTTCCTGGGATCGACACTCGGGCAGGTCGGCGGCGACACGTTCGGGTTCGCGGTGCTGAAGCAGTGCGTTCCCTCCTTGACGTTCCATCCGTAGTTGCCGCCCTTGACGATGCGGCTGACCTCCTCCCAGAGCTCCTGCCCCGCGTCCTGGGAAAGCAGGGCGTGGTGGCCGCCCATGTCGAAGGAGAACCGGTAGGGGTTGCGGAGGCCGTATGCCCAGATCTCGTCGAGGCCCGGCTTGTTGACGAAGGGGTTGTCGGCCGGGATCGAATACGGACGGCCGTGGTTCACGTCGATGCGGAGGATGTTGCCGAGCAGGTTGTGGGTGATGTCCTGGCCGTTGCCGCCGGCGTTGCGGTGATACCAGTCCTGGACGTGGCCGAGCTCGTCGTCGTTGGCGCCGCCGCCGTCGCCGATGGAGATGTAGAGATAGCCGTCCGGCCCAAACGCCAATGTGCCGGCGTTATGGTTCGATTGCGGATGGTCGACCTGCAGGATGATGCGCTCCGACGCGGGATCCGCACGCAGGTGGTGCCGCCCGCGGGCGTGGAACTCGGCGATCGTGACCGTGTTGTCGTACCCAGCCGGGGCCCCATGACGCAACGGCGCGTTGTAGAAGACAAAAAAGCGGCCGTTCTGCGCAAACCTCGGGTGGAACGCCAGCCCCAGCAGACCACGCTCGTCGTACGCAGGGTCGAGTGGAACGATCTTGCGTCGAAGGTCAAGGAACGGGCGAGGCAGCAGGTGCCCGGAAGGGCTGAGCTCCCGGATCAGCCCGATCTGATCGATGATGAATCGCCGGCCGTGCGGAGCCTGCACCAGCTCGACGGGAGATACAAGCCCGGTGGCGACTTGCTTGAGGCCGATGGCCTCCTGTGCCCCGATCGGGCTGGGCCCGGGGGCGCCCGCGAGCGTCGCGGACGCGGCGGCATTCGTCGGCAAGACCGCACCGATGCACGACAACGCGGCGAGCGCCGCATAGGTGAGCAGCTTCCGCATGACGACCTCCCAACGGTCGAACGAAATCCCCGACCGGGCCGTCGGCACGCAGCCGGACGGCTGCCCGGGTCGAGCCTCCACCGCCGCCCACCGGCCGCCTCGGCGTAACCCCGGCTCCGTACCGCCACTACGCGGGCTTATCCTGCCGGTGCCGCTAACCGCTGGTGACCGCAGCGGAAGATACCGAGCCGGGTGCGCATCTCCGACGGTGCCGGTGGGACAGCCGCCGATGGACGGGCGATCATAGCGAACGTCGCCATCCCTGTCAAGTGCGCAAATTTCCGCTTAACCAGGCCGAAAATAGCCGCGAACTGTAACCATTGCCCTCGGTCGGAACCGATTCGGACATTCGTAGGCCCACCGGCGCTCATACCTCGGCACGGATCTCGCCGTACCAACCAGCCACTCCTCCAGACCGCCGCCCGGACCACACCCGAGCGCCACTCCTACGCGTGATATTCTCCCGGCGCCGTACTCAACGTCACGAAACCAAGGGCAGGCAGCCTGGGGAGGGGCCTTGGCCGCCAATGTGGCGTCTTCTCATACCATCCTCGACCGCGCTCGAGAGCGCCGGGTACTGCAGCGCCTGTTCGAGGGGGCGCGTCGATCGGACGGCGGAGCGCTGCTCGTTCGCGGGGAGCCGGGGATCGGGAAGTCGAGCCTCCTCGCCTGGGTGGCGGCATGCGCAGAGGGCATGGTCGCGATCGGGATTCGCGGGTTCGAATCGGAGAGGCACATTCCATATGCAGGGCTACACCAGCTCATGCTCGCGACCGAGCGGCCGGTCGACGAGCTGCCGATAACCGGTAGAGGAAATGCCGGCTCTCCGGACTGGGCGGGCTCGTCGGCAGACGCCGAACTCGTCCTGGGCACCACAGTTCTCGCACTCGTCTCGCAGGTCGGGAGAACGCGTCCTCTCCTGTGCTGCGTTGATGACGCCGACCTTCTCGACGAGGCATCCGCAGCGGCAATCGCCTTCGCGGCCCGTCGGCTCGACCATGTGCCGGTCGCGATGGTGTGCGCGGCCACGGACCCGCCATGCCCCGCGAGACACCTGTTCGAGGGCCTCGCGGAGATCACGATCAGGGGGCTGTCTCGGTCGGCAGCACGAGCGCTGCTCGAACGGGAGCATCCCCACATGCGCCTCGATGTCCGCGACAGCCTCATCGAGGCAGCTCGAGGAAATCCACTGGCACTCCTCGACATGCCGCGTGCGCTCACGCCGGAGCAGCGTCGAGGCGAGGCGGCATTGCCGCTCGAGCTCCCGGTCGGCAGGCAGCTGCGGCAGCGTGTTCTGCGCGGGCTCGAGCAATTGCCGACCGACACGAGGCGGCTTCTGCTCTTGATCGCCGCCGAGCCGACATCGGACGCCGCGCGAGTCGAGCGAGCCGCCCGAGCGTGGGACATCGAGCCCGCGACCGCCGCGTTGCCCGCCCGGGACGCGGGTGTCTTGCACGGAGGCGAGGGCCTTGAGTTCCGGCACCCGTTCGTCCGTTCAACGGTATATCAGTCGGCAGTACGGGAAGATCTGATCCAGGCGCATGGTGCGCTCGGCAATGCGGTCGACCCTGTGGCAGACGCCGCCGATGCAGCCTTCCATCGCGCGGCCACCGCGCGAGGTCCCAACGAGCGGCTTGCGGGCCGGCTCGCTCGGGCCGTCGACGCGTCGGCCGATCGTGCCCCGATCCTGCGGGCCCGGCTGCTCGAGCGAGCCGCGTGGCTCAGCCCAGATCCTCGGAACCGCAGGAGCCGGCAGCTCACGGCGGCCGAAGCGTTTCTGACGGGGGGAGACGTCGGACGGGCGCGACTCATCCTGGGCGAGATCGAGCCGCGCCTGACACGGTCGGATGAATTGGCGCGGGGTCGACGCCTCGCCGCGGAGATCGCGCTCGCGGAAGGCCGAGTCGCAGAGGCTCAGCCTCTGTTGCTCCGGGCGGCGCGCTCGTTCGCGGATCGGAACTCCCACGGCGCTCGCGACGTCTACCTGCGGGCATTGCGAGTCGCCGTCCAGGCAGGCGGCTTCAACGGATCCGGGATCACCGCGGAGACCGCCGCCTCCGCCCTTGAGGGGCAGCGATCTCGAACGGTCGGAACCGAGGATGTCATCCGCGAAGCGTTCGCCCGGCGGCTGATGGGCACATCCAACGGTGACGCCGCTCGCATGCGGGAGGTTACGCGCCGGCTCGGGGGCGAGCATCGTCTGGAGTGGATGGACTTCGCCACGTGGGCCGCCGCGGAGCTTTGGGACGACGAGGCCGTCTGGGCGATGTCCGAGAGATGGGTCGCGCTCGCCCGCGAGGCCGGCCGTCGAGCCGAACTCGGACGAGCACTTCTCAGCCGCGCCGTGCTGTACGACGTTCCGGCGGGGCGGCTCGAGGATGCCCAGGCGTTGATCGTCCAGGCCCGGCGAACTCTGGCCGCCGCCAGGGTGCAGCACTCGGCCGACTGCGCCGCCTCCGCCGACGTCTTCATCTCGGCCTGGCGAGGCCGTCAACGGCGCGTCCGCCGGCTGGCGTCCATCGCTCATCGCTACGCGGCGCAGCGCGGACACGGACTCCACGCCGCACGGGTCGAGTACGCCCTCGCAGTCCTGGAGAACAGTCTCGGACGGTACGACGCGGCGGTCACACACGGACAGCAGGCCGCCGAGAACGATGCCTTCCATATCGCGACGCTGGCTCGCCCCGAGCTCGTCGAAGCCGCGGCCAGGACCGGCGACCACGAGCTGGCACACGCGCAGCTGGCCCAGCTCGCCGCGAGCGTGGCTGGGAGTGAAACGCACTGGGGACGGGGCATGCTGGCGCGCGGCACCGCGCTCGCGTGGGGCAACGATCCCGATGCAGAGATACATTATCGACGCGCCATCCACCATCTGAGGCAGGGACGTTTTCGGTTGGAATACGCGCGCGCACGCTTGGTCTACGGCGAATGGCTGCGAAGGCAACGACGCGTCCGCGAGGCCCGTGCCGAATTGGAAGTTTCCCGCGCGATCTTTGCGGCGACCGGCGCTCACGCCTTCGCGGAGCGCGCGATGGCCGAGGAGCGCGCATCCGGGAGCCGGGAGGGTGTCATATCTTCCGAGCGCGCCCGACTGACCCCGCAGGAGGAACGCATAGTCCGAGCAGCCGCCACGGGGGCAACGAACGCCGAGATCGGTCGGCGGCTTTCCATCAGCGCGCGCACGGTTGAGTATCACCTTCACAAGGTGTTCCGCACGCTCAATATCGGCTCCCGTGTCGAACTCGTCCGCGTCGCCCAGGCATTGGAATCGGGCGCCGACGGAGACGCCGACGTGGACACGGAATAGGACATCGCCCGTTTGGGCGACGCTGACACCATCATGGACGATCATCCGACAAACGACGCGGCTCTTCGCCGCTCTCTCGCTTCGGCCGCAGATTCCTTGGAGGACGCGACCGCGGCGATCGAGCATCTCCTCAACGTCGTGGCGACGCTCAATACACCGCAGACGACTCGGGAGCGGTCGGCTCCAACTCGGGCCTCGGTCGAGGCCGCCGAGCGCCTTATCGGAGTCAGTTGGGAGCTTCTCAGGCTGGCGCTGTCATTGCTTCGGGTCGAGCGCACGCACGTCACAGCCGAGGACGCCGCTCGCCTGGCGCGACTCGAGGAGCTCCTGGCGCTCTATCGTAGTCAGCTTTGACGTCCCCGGCGGCCGGCCGCGGCGGTCTGGCCCGTTGGACCCATGGCACTGCGCTTCGAGCCGCCGGCCGCCAGACCCTGTCCCGCCGGCGGGACACCCGGGATTCGCACGAGGAGCCGTTCCTGTCGCGGCCAGGCGGGACCGGTGCTTCCACAGATGCGCGCTCGACCTGCCGCCGTCACAATCCGGACTCCATGGGCGCACGGTCGAACACCGCCTTCCGGGGCCTCGAGGATGCGCCACCCAGCATCGGGCACGCGCTGCCGAACGGTCGCGGCTGGCGGCTCGCCCGGAACGCGCTGTATGTGGACCGCCAGCTCCCTTTCGATGACTGGGTGAGTCTCGGTCACCGGATCACAATCGTGTCCGACTCGGCCGCCTGGTGGATCGGCGACTGGCTTCATTTCGGGCGCGTTCGGTATGGCCGACGCCGATACACGGCGGTCCTCGAGGCTACGGACCTGGATTACCAGACCCTGCGAAACTATGCCTGGGTTGCCGCCCGTATCCCGCCGAGCCGTCGCCGGCAATCGCTCAGTTTCGGCCATCATGCCGAAGTCGCCGCGCTTTCCGAGACTGATCAGGACCGGTGGCTCTCTCGCTGTGCGCTCGAGCACTGGCCCCGAAGCGAGCTCCGCCGCCGCCGGCGCATTCACCGCCGAAACGACGAGGACATGTCTCGGGCCAGCTCGCTTGCGTTGATCGTCGAGGCCGGGCGCCGACTCCGGTGGGAGTCGGCCGCCACCGCCACCGGCCGCCCCCTCGAGGGGTGGATCGCCGAAGTCCTGGACACCGCCGCCGCAACCGTGCTCGGCCCCGAGCCGAATGCCTCCGCGGCGTGATTGACTCGGCCGCGGACGTACTCTGATCCGGGCCCGGCCACAGATCCCGGCACGCGCGTCGATACTGCATCAGTCGCGGGTGGCATGTGGGCCCCGGCGCGGGGAGGTGCGAACCTCACGGAGGTGACGCCGGCGGGTTCTGCAGACAGCACCTCTCCGCGTCCGTGGGCTTCGAGACGGGTACCCCGGATGCCCAGGGCAGCAGCGCGCGAGCCCTCCTTCAGGCCGCCGCAAGGCTGGCCCTGAGCTTTCGCCGGGCGATGTGAAGGGTCTTGTGGACGGCCCCGGTCGTCGTGTTGAGGCGCCTCGCGAGGCCCTCGGTGGGCACGCCGTCGATGGTGAGCGCGATCAGGACCTCGCGCTGGCGCGGGGTCAGGTCCTCCGCGATCCTCCGAGCCAGCGTTCGGGCGAGCTCGTTTGCGACGCAGCATTCGTACGGCGATTCGGCGTCGGCCGCCCACATCGGCGCCTGATCGAACTCATCCGCGCTGGGAAGGTCGCGAGCACGTCCGAGGCGGCGGCGGATCTTGTCCGGCGCCTCGCGCTCCACGAAGCGGCGCGCCCAGGTGGTGAAGAGGCTGTCGCCGCGGAACTGATCGAGCTTCGCCAGGATCGAGACAACGGCGTCATCGGCGGCCTGGACCGCAAGGTCGTCGAGATCTCTGCCCGACGGGTGGGTCAGCGACGCTGTGCGCCGCCCGATCTCGAATCGGGCCTGACGGACCAGGAGCGCGTGGAGCGATCCGATCGCCGCCTCGCGGCGGAGATCATCCGAGCGCAGGGCGTCGAGCCAGGCGCGGGACTTCTCGTCGATCGGGTGCGCCTGTCCATCGCCGGCCGCGACAGCAACCTGAGCAGGGCCGCGGGGCCGCGGATCACGGGCAACCGTGAACTTCGGCTTCGCCCCATGGACACGCCGGCGGTGAGCCGAGGGGGTGATCGGGACCGGGTCCCGGCTGATCGCTGCAAGCGGAACGGACATCGCGTGTTCTCCTTCGGTGGGTTCGAGCAGGCGACACCGACAGTCGAACGGCGTCTGATATGAGGCTCGCAGAGGATCACCGTCGCACGCATGAGGCCCTGTCTCCATATCCCGCCTCTCGCCCGCCCATCCCTCGTCGGGACGCCCTGACGACGGGTGCCCGTGGCCGACGTGCTCGTCATCGCGGCCGACGGGGTATGACCAGCAGCCGCACTACGCTCAGGGTCTGCGACGGCGATGCGAGCAGCCCCGGTGGCCGCACATCCTGCCAGCTCGATACTCATCTGCTACGACGCGATTGAGAGCGCGGCCGGCCTGTCGTCGACAGGTATGTGCAAAGGCGGCGGCCTCGAGGCCGAGCCGCTGGCGATCGCGGCGGACGGGCGGCGCAGGCCAGAGTCAGGCCTCCGACCCGTGACCGCCGCAGTCGACCTCATAGGTCGTGACCGGCAGGCCGAAACGATCCACGACCTTCTCGATCAGTCTCCGTTCCTGCCAGTTGACGTGCTCTGAGCTGCGCAGGCCGATCAGGATGTGATCGGGGTGGAAGTCCGCGACGGCGTCGGAGAACGCGGTCAGCGCGTAGTCATCGCCGATCCGCCCCTTGGCGTGGGCCCCGAGCTCGCGCACGTGCCCGAGGACGCTGTCGAGGCGCTTGTCGGCGAGGTGCCGAGACCTGTCCACGTCATCGGTGAGCCAGTCGAGCCGACCGGGGAGGCTGGGGGTCACGACGTAGACCTCGGCCGCCGCGTCGATCACCGCGCGCACCTGAGCCGGTAGCTCGCCGACCTCCGCAACTGCGGCATCCGCGACCATCAAGAGTCGCCGGATCGGCGCTTCAGGTGCCGCTGGGCGGGCGTCGTGGGCCCGCATATCGTGAGTTTTCATCGTCCGCTCCTTCTCTCCGTCTCCCGGGTCGGCATGATCGGCGCACACCCCCCC
>Ga0070680_100002101_pt1 | contig 14712 bp, 13 predicted proteins | sample KBSC73BmetaG_FD_64672 | JGI IMG/M metagenome (GOLD analysis project Ga0070680, IMG submission 64672) | Corn rhizosphere microbial communities from Kellogg Biological Station, Michigan, USA - KBS C7-3B metaG | ecosystem: Host-associated > Plants > Roots > Rhizosphere | place: USA: Michigan...
AACGACAATGAAGTTGATCGAAATGTCCTCAATTTCTCAGTGGCTTTCCGGTCGTCATCGTGTGCGCGATGCGCGCCTGGGTCTTTTCCATCTGCGCCAATTCCATGAAGTGGTGGCGTTCAAGATCCAGCAGCCACTGCGCATCGACCGTGCTGCCGCGTTCGATGTTGCCGCCGCACAAGGTGTCGGCGATACGCGTGGCGATTTCCATGTCGTGGTCGGAAATGAAATTGCCGGCCAGCATGTTGACCAGTTGCGCCTTGATCGTCGCGGTGCCGACGTCGCCCGCAACATGCGTGGTCTGCGGCAGCGGCGGACGCCAGCCGGATTCGGCCAGGGAGGTGGCGACGTTCTTCGCGACGTACAAAAGTTCGTTGTCGTTGAACACCACCACGTCGGATTCGCGCAGGTAGCCGAGCTGCTTGGCTTCCAGCGCACTGGTCGATGCCTTCGCCATCGCCACCGTTTCGAAGTAGCGTTTGATCTGATCGAACGGATCATCGCCCGTCGCGGCACGCGAGCAGCGCTCGGCGATTTCCTTCAGGCCGCCGCCGGCGGGCAACAGGCCCACACCGGCCTCGACCAGGCCGATGTAACTTTCCAGCGCTGCCACGGTGCGTGCGGAGTGCATTTGCAATTCGCAGCCGCCGCCGAGGCACAGTCCGCGCACCGCCGCGACTGTCGGGACCAGGCCGTGCTGGACCCGCTGCGTTGCCCGCTGGAAGTTGGCGATCATGGCTTCGAGCTGCGAAACCTTGCTGTCCTTCAGGAGCGCGAGCACGCCTTTCAAATTGGCACCGGCCGAGAACACCGGGCCGGCCTGCCATACCACCAATGCCTTCAGTTTCTGTTCGGCCAGGCCGACCGCGTGCTGGATGCCGTCCAGCACCTGGTCGTCGAAGGTGCACATCTTGGTCTTGAAGCTGATGATGCCGACGTCATCACCATCCAGCGTCCACAACCGGACACCATCGTTCTCCCACACCGTCGTGCCGGTGTCGAACTTCTCGCCGATCAGTGCATCGGGGAACAATTGACGCTTGTAAATGGGTGCCGGCGAACGCGGAATATCTTTCTTCTCGCGTGGCGAGTACGAACCGCCGGCGAAGTGCACGCCCTTGCGACCGTCGCCGACCCACGCAGGCAGCGGCGCACTGCTCATCGCCTTGCCGGCGGCGATGTCTTCGGCGATCCACTTGGCGACCTGTTCCCAGCCCGCAACCTGCCAGGTTTCGAACGGTCCGAGCTTCCAGCCGTAACCCCAGCGAATCGCGAAATCCACGTCGCGCGCAGTTTCGGCGATGGCTTCCAGGTGATAGGCGGTGTAGTGGAACAGGTCGCGGAAGCACGCCCACAGGAACTGCGCCTGCGGGTCTTTCGATTCACGCAACTTGGCGAACTTCTCGGCCGGGTTCTTTACGCCAAGGATCGCCGCGACTTCGTCCGACGCTTGCTGTTCGGATGCGCGGTAATCCCGCTTCGCAAGGTCCAGCACCTGGATTTCCTTGCCAGCCTTGCGATAGAAACCGGCGCCGACTTTCGCGCCCAGCGCACCTTTCTCGATCAGCGCGCTCAGCCATGCGGACGCCTTGAAGTGTTCGTGCCACGGGTCGTGGGGCAGGGTGTCGGCCATGGTCTTGATGACGTGTGCCATGGTGTCGAGGCCCACCACGTCGGCGGTGCGATAGGTCGCCGACTTCGGACGTCCGATCGCGGGGCCGGTCAGCGCGTCCACCGCGTCGAAGCCGAGCTTGAACTGCGTGGTGTGATACATCGTCGAGAGGATCGAGAACACGCCGATGCGGTTGCCGATGAAGTTCGGCGTGTCCTTCGCGAACACCACGCCCTTGCCGAGCGTGGAGGTGAGGAAGGCTTCCAGCCCTTCGAGCAGCTTGCGATCGGTCGCGGTTCCCGGAATCACCTCGACCAGGTGCATGTAGCGGGGCGGGTTGAAGAAGTGCACGCCGCAGAAACGATGGCGCAGGTTTTCCGGCAGTGCTTCGGCCAGCTTGTTGATTGATAGCCCGGACGTGTTGCTGGCGAGGATGGTGTGATCGGGGATATGCGCGGCAACCTTCTTGTAGAGGTCGAGCTTCCAGTCCATCCGTTCGGCGATCGCCTCGATCACGAAATCGCAATCCTTCAGCGCGGCGAGGTTTTCATCGTAGTCGGCCGGCATTATCGAGGCCGCAAGTTCCTTCACTGCCAGCGGTGCCGGCGACAGCTTGCCGAGATGCTGGATGGCCTTCACGGCGACGCCGTTCTTCGGGCCTTCCCTGGCGGCGAGGTCGAACAGCACGGTCTCGATGCCGGCGTTGGTGAGGTGCGCGGCGATCTGCGCGCCCATCACGCCGGCGCCCAGCACGGCCGCTTTGCGAATGCGAAGGATGTCAGACATGAAAACTCCGTGGATCATCATTTGAATCGTTAATGCAGAAAGCGGTTGCGGAAATGTCGCATTCGAAGCGGTTGTTGTGAAAAGTCAGGCCAGGGATGGCCGTTCTGATCTACCAGATTCGAACGACCTTGTCCTCGACCAATCGCTCGGCGACGTGGCGATCACGGACGATCGCACAACTATGCCCGAAGTCCCGCCGCGGTGAAATGAATCAAATGCTTGGCCATATTTTCGCGATGCGCGCGTTCGCTTTCGCCGCTGCGGCGCTGGATCATGCCGAAGTCGGCCATCGCGTAGGTCAATGCGCCGACCGCGATGTCGAGTCGCCAATAAAGTTCTTCCCTGTCGAGCTGCGGCAACAGGCGCGCGAACGCGGTCGCAAAATCCTTCAGCACGTAGCCATAGTTTTTGGACAGGAACCTGCGCAGGTTGCTGTTGTGTTCGGCGAACGCCCGCGCCAGCACGCGCATGAACACCGATCCGCCTTCGCGGTCCAGCGATAGCTCCAGCGCCGGCGTAATGAAGGCGTCGAGCAGCGTCTCCAGCGTCGCCGATTCGGACTGGGCGACGTCGGCCAGACGCTCAAGGCGTCGCTGGCTCAATTCGTCCAGCCGGCGGCGGAAGACCTCCTCGATCAGGTTGTTCTTGGAACCGAAGTGGTAGTTGACGGCAGCCAGGTTGACCTTGGCCGCGGCGGTGACCTGGCGCAACGAGGCCGCGGCGAAGCCGCGCTCCGCAAACAATTCCTCCGCGGCGCCCAGGATGCGCTGGCGGGTGGAGAACTGCGGGTTGTCGCGCATGCCCGTTTCCTGCTCAAACAGAATTTTCAAACAGTCGTTTGAAGTCTAGGCTGAACGGACATCCCGGTCAACGCGTGGGCCGCCCTTGGCCAAGCCGATGCAAGTGAGCTAGAATCTTTCGTTCTTTTGTGAGCTAACTCCGCATTTTGCTCGGGTTTTTCAGGATATGCTCAGGAACCCGGACGGGTTTCGTGCGCATCTTTTTATCTTTCGTCAGCAAGTCGAGGAAAACATGGCGCTGGAGCGCACCCTTTCCATCATCAAACCCGATGCCGTTGCCAAGAACGTGATCGGGCAGATTTACGCACGTTTCGAGAAAGCTGGACTGCAAGTCGTCGCGGCCAGGATGAAGCATCTTTCGCGTGCCGAGGCAGAAGGTTTTTACGCGGTGCATCGCGAGCGCCCCTTCTTCAAGCCGCTGGTCGAGTTCATGGTGTCGGGCCCGGTGATGATCCAGGTGCTGGAAGGCGACGGCGCGATCGCGAAGAACCGCGAGTTGATGGGCGCGACCAATCCGAAGGAAGCGGCCGCGGGAACCATCCGCGCGGATTTCGCACAAAGCATCGACGCCAATGCGGTGCACGGCTCGGACGGCCCGGACACCGCACGTTTCGAAATCGGTTATTTCTTTGCCGCGACGGAGCTCTGCCCGCGCGGCTGAATGCATTTGGGGATCGCACATGGCCGATACGGCCCGTGCCAATCTGCTGGACTTCGATCGCAATGGAATGCGTGGCTTCTTCGCCGGGCTTGGCGAGAAGGCTTATCGCGCCGACCAAGTGATGAAGTGGATCTATCACCGCCTCGAAAGCGATTTCGGGGCGATGACCGATCTCGGAAAATCGCTGCGTGAAAAGCTGCCGGAAGTCGCGGTGGTGGCACCGCCGAAAGCCTTGCTGGATACGGCTTCCAGCGATGGCACCCGCAAGTGGCTGCTGGGCATGGACGCGGGCAACGCGGTCGAGACGGTGTACATCCCGGAACCTACGCGCGGCACCCTGTGCGTGTCCTCGCAAATCGGCTGTGGCCTCAACTGCACCTTCTGTTCCACCGGCGCCCAAGGCTTCAACCGCAACCTTGCCGCCTCCGAAATCATCGGGCAGGTGTGGCACGCCGCCAAGCAACTCGGCAACGTGACCCACCAGCAACGCCGCATCACCAACGTGGTGATGATGGGCATGGGCGAGCCGCTGCTCAACTTCGACAATGTCGTCAAGGCCATGAGCCTGATGCGCGACGATCTGGGCTTCGGGCTGGCTTCCAAGCGCGTGACGCTATCGACCGCCGGCGTGGTGCCGATGATCGACAAGCTGGGCGAAGTCGCCGACGTGTCGCTGGCGGTGTCGCTGCACGCCCCCAACGACGAACTGCGCACCCAATTGGTGCCGCTCAACAAGCGCTGGGGCATCGACGAATTGCTGGACGCCTGCGCGCGTTACGCGGCGCGCAAGCCGCGCGCGACCATCACCTTTGAATACACCATGATGCGCGGCATCAACGACACGCCGGTACTGGCGAAACAACTGGTCAAGCTGATGCGGCGGCTGCCCGCGAAGGTGAACCTAATTCCGTTCAATCCGTTCCCCGGCACGCAGTACGAACGTTCGGACGAGACGGTCATTCGCGATTTCCAGACCATTCTTTTGAATGCGGGCGTACAGGCGATGGTGCGGCGTACCCGCGGCGAAGACATCGACGCCGCGTGCGGGCAACTGAAAGGCAAGGTGGCGGACCGCACCCGCCGCCACGCGGAATTCCAGCGCCGCGTCGAAGCGGCAACGCAATCGGAGATCCAGGCCCATGCTGCGTAAGTCAGTCTTCGTTGCGGCGGCGATGGCGCTCGTGCTCGGACTTGGGGCGTGCAAGCACGATCCGGGCATCATCAAGTACCCGACGCCGATGAACAACTTGAAGCAGGCGCCGCGCGACAGCCCCAACGAAGACAAGCAGTCCGCGGCGCAGACGCACACGCAGCTCGCGGTGGCCTACATGGGCCAGAACAATCTGAAGGATGCCGAGACCGCACTGCACAAGGCGCTGGGCTTCGATGACAAGTACATTCCGGCGCATACCATGCTGGCGATCCTGGATTGGCGCATCAACCGGTTGCAGGATGCCGACAAGGAATTTCGCGCCGCCATTGCACTGGACCCTTCCAACGGCGACACCAACAACAACTACGGCAAGTTCCTGTGCGAAACGGGCAGGCAGCAGGACGCGATGCGCTACTTCAAGCGCGCGCTGGCCGATCCGTTCTACAAGACGCCTGCGGTGGCCAACGCCAATGCCGGCACGTGCTTGTTGAAGGCCAAAGACTACCCCGGCGCCGAGGGCTACCTGCACAAGGCGTTGGAAATCGACCCGAATTACAGCACCGCCTTGCTCGCGATGGCCGACCTCGACTACAGCAAGGGCGATGCCTTCAAGGCGCGCGGCTACCTGCAGCAGTTCGAGGCAGCGGGCAAGGCCACGCCGGATTCATTGCTTCTCGGTTACCGCATCGCCACTCGTCTTGGTGACAAGGAAACTGCCGCCAATTACTCCAGCCGTCTGCAGGATCAGTTCCCGAATTCGACGCAGGCGCAATCGCTTGATGGTTCCAGCCAATGACCGATCGCGAAGAAGACAGCCGGGATTTGTTCGACGCCCGGGAAGTGCAGGGTGCCGCGCCCGTCACGGAACACCATTCCACCATCGGCACGCTTGGCGCGCGCCTTCGCGCGGCGCGCGAAAGCAGGGGATCGACCGTCGTCGAATGCGCGGGCGCGCTGCACTTGCCGATCAAGGTGCTGGAAAGACTGGAAGCGGACGATTTTGGCGAACCGGAACATTTCGTGTTCCTGCGTGGTGCCTTGCAGGGCTATGCGCGTTACCTGGGCCTGCCCGCCGGATGTTGCGATCAGGCACTGCGCGCCGTGGCACCCGCGGAGCAACCGCCACTGGTCTCGGTAGCGCGCACGTCTCCGGCGCGCTGGTTGCTGCAGCGCTACGGTACGGCGGCAACCTATATCGTGCTGACGGCGACCATCGCGGTACCGCTGGTGTTGCTGGGCCTGCGTGGCGGGCTTGAACGGCCGTCCGCGCGTATCGTGTCGCTGGACCAGGCGCCTGCATCGACGCCGCACGTGGCGCAGAAAAGCGTGGCAATCAGCAAGAGCGTATCCGCGGACGCACCGGCGGCATCGCCCGATGCGACTCCGTTTCGCGCATCCATGACGCCGTTTGCGGCGATCGGGTTGAGCGACAACGCGGAAGCGGAGAAACCCTCACCAGTGGCGCCTGCGCCGATTCCCGCGGCCGCGATCGGGCAGCACGCACTCACCCTCGCTGCCAGCGCCGATTGCTGGTTCGAAATCACCGACGCCGAGGGCAACAAGGTCGATTCCGGGATGCTGCACCCAGGCGACAGCCGCACCTGGCATTCGGCGGGGGCGCTGCACGTCACGTTGGGCAATGCCGACGGCGTGACCGTCACCCGCGATGGCCAACCGCTGGCGCTGGACGATTATCGGCACGCCAATGTTGCCCGCTTCGACGTATTCGCGTCGCCTGCCGGCAGTGGCGAAAACAACTGACAGGTGCTGAAAACACCCTGCAAGTGCCGCCATTGACGGTCCGCCGCGGATCAATCCCGGCAGGACTTGATCCGCTGCGTTGGAAAGGTGCAGGAAGGCACCTTTTCAACAAAAGACTGAGTTCCAGTATCCTTGGCCGTTCCCGCGCGCCGTTCCCGACGCGCGGGGTTTCCGTATGCACGTGGACGAACGATGGCTTTCGAAGACTACGACGAGTACGAGCAGAGCGAGCAGGTCCGCAAGTGGATCAAGGAAAACGGCATCGCCGTCGTGGTCGGCGTGGTGCTGGCGCTGGGACTGATCTTCGGCTGGCGGCAATGGCAGGCCCACAAGACCAATAATGAGTTGCAGGCGGCTTCGCAATTCGCCGTGGTCCAGAACGCCGTGCAGACCGGCGACAAGCAGGCCATGGCTGCCGCCCTCGGCGACCTGCAGAAGCATTACGCCGGCAGCGCGTACGCTTCCCTGGGGAGTGCCGCGGTGGCGGAGTACGACGTCGGCAAGGACGACCTGAAGCCGGCGGCGCAAAACCTGCAATGGGCGGTTTCGCACAGCAGGCAGCCGGCGTTGAAGTCGCTGTTCACGCTGCGCCTAGCGCGGGTGCTGATCGCGCAAGGCCAGGCGCAACAGGCGTTGACCGAGTTGGGCGGCATCCCTGCGGGTGAATATGCCGCAGTGTCCGCGGAACTTCGTGGCGACGCGCTGCTCAAACTCGGCAAGTCCGGCGAGGCCCGCAGTGCCTATCAACAGGCCATGGCGAAGCTCGACAAGGATGACGCCCCCGCACGTCATGCGTTGCAGATGAAACTGGACAACCTCACGCAGCCTTCCGCTGCGCCGACCGGAGCCAAGGCTCAATGAAGTTTCGCCATCTTCTGCTGTTGCCGCTGTTGGTCGCGACGGTTGCGTTGTCCGGTTGCGGTCTGTGGAGCAAGCTTTTCAATCGCGCCGAGAACGTGCAGCCGCCCAAGCCATTGGCGGAGTTCACGCCCAGCGTGCAGGTGCAGAAACTCTGGTCCACGCGCATAGGCGACGGCTCCGGGCGTTCGGGTGTCCGCCTGCAGCCGACTTTCGCGGACGGCAAGCTGTACCTGATCAGCACCGATGGCAAGATCGAGGCGCTTGACGCTTCGACTGGCAAGGAGCTATGGAAACAGTCCACGCGCGTCGGCGGCGGCATCTGGCCGTTCAAGCACAAGAAGCCGGGTGCCGACGCGCGCTACGCGGGCGGTCCGACCGTGCTCGGCAACCTGCTGGTGGTCGGCACGCTGGATGGCCACGTGTATGCGCTGGACAGCGCGACGGGCAAGGAGCTGTGGAGCGCGGAAGTCGATGACGAAGTGGTGTCGCCCCCGGCGATCGACTCCGGCACCGTGTATGCGCGTACCAACTCCGGTTACGTGTATGCGTTCGACGCCAACACCGGCGAACGTAAGTGGCTTTACGACCAGGCCAACGTGCCGCTGCTCAGCCTGCGTGGCAACGGACCGCTGCTGGCAACGCACGGCGTGGTGATGTTTGGCAGCGACGACGGCAACGTGCTGTCGTTGCGCGGCGACACCGGCGCGATCCAGTGGAAGATTCCCATCACCAAAGGCTTGGGGCGCACCGACATCCAGAAGTTGAACGATGCCGATGACACGCTGCAGCTCGACGACAACATCCTGTATGCGACGGCCTATCACGGCGAACTCACCGCCATCGACGCCACGCAGGGACAGATCGCGTGGAATCGATCTTTCTCCAGCTACGTGGGCGTCGGCGTCGCCGACAAGCAACTGGTGGGCGTGGACGACGATTCGCTGGTGTGGGCGTTTTCCAAGGATGGTGGCGGCGACTTGTGGAAGCAGGACGCGCTGCAATACCACTGGCTGACCGCACCGGCGATCCAGGGCCAGTACGCGGTGGTGGGCGGCGTCGAGGGTTACGTGCACTGGCTCGAGCTTTCCGACGGCAAGCTCGCCGCACGCATGCGCTTGTCCAAGGATGCGATCCGCGCGCGCCCGGTGGTGAATGGCGATACGGTATATGTCGAAGACGTGAAGGGGCACGTGGCGGCGTATCGCATCTCGGGGACCGCCGGATAGTCGTATGCGTGCGTCGACGGGCGCACGCCAGATAGAGCCTACCCATGGCCGGACGTCCAAGATGGCCATCCACGGCCTGACTTTGACATGTTGGTGCGATCATCCCTGATCGCTGCTTCGCTGAAGCACATGGCAGGCGGCGTCGTTCCAGGTTCGTGAAGTCCAGAACGGCCTTCCATGGCCGGACTTTTACAAGTTTGTGCGATCATCCCTGATCGCTGTTTCGTGGGGGTGCTCGCCGAGCGGAGCCGTTCCACGCTCGGAAAGTCCAGAATGGCCGTCCTTGGCTTGACTTTTCACAACAGCCACTCCGAGTGGAAATCGACTGATGCTTCCTGTTGTTGCCTTGGTTGGCCGCCCCAACGTCGGCAAGTCCACGCTATTCAACGCACTGACGAAGACCCGTGACGCCCTTGTCGCGGATCTGCCCGGCGTCACCCGCGATCGTCACTACGGCGTGTGCCGGCTCGGCGCGCGGCCCTTCGTGCTGGTCGACACGGGCGGGCTGTCGGGCGAACGCGTTGACATCGACGAATTGACCGAGAAGCAGGTTCAGCGCGCGATCGACGAAGCGGCGATTTGCGTGCTGCTGGTCGACGCGCGCGAAGGTTTGTTGCCGCAGGACCGGGCGATCCTCGACCGGCTCCGCCGCACGGGCAAACCGGTTCTGCTCACGGTCAACAAGACCGACGGAATCGACCTGCAGACCGCGCTGGCCGAGTTTGCCTCGCTAGGCGTGGCCGCCAGCTTCGCCATCGCCGCCGCGCACGCGCGTGGCTTGGACACGTTGCTTGCCGCGACGCTGGCGTTGCTACCCGCCGATGCCGATGAAGATGGGCTTACGGAGCATGGCGCCTCGGGCGGAACCCGCGTCGCGATCGTCGGCCGGCCCAACGTGGGCAAATCCACGCTGGTCAACCGCCTGCTGGGCGAGGAACGCGTGGTGGTTTCCGATATCGCCGGCACCACCCGCGATTCCATCCACGTTCCGCTGGAACGCGACGGCAAGCGTTACACCTTGATTGATACCGCGGGCGTGCGTCGGCGCGGGCGTGTCGAGGACGCGCTGGAGAAATTCAGCGTCATCAAGACGCTGCAATCCATCGCGGCGGCCGAAGTTGTGGCGGTGATGCTGGACGCGGGCGAGGGCGTCACCGATCAGGACCTGGCGCTGATCGGGCAGGTGCTGGAGGCGGGGCGCGCGCTGGTGATCGTCGCCAACAAGTGGGATGGCCTCGAACAATACGATCGCGAGCGCTGCAAGGCAGGGTTGGAACGCAAGCTCGATTTCGTGGCGTGGGCGCGGATCGTGTTCCTGTCCGCAAAACACGGTTCGGGCCTGCGCGAACTAATGCGTGCGATCGATCGCGCCGGCGCCTCGGCGTCGCGCGAATTCGGCACGTCCGATCTCACGCGTGCACTGGAAAAGGCCGTGGCGGCGCACCAGCCGCCGCTGGTGCGCGGGCATTCGCCCAAACTGCGCTTTGCGCATCCAGGCGGCGACCGCCCGCCAACCGTCGTGATCCACGGCAGTCGCACCAAACACATTGCGGACAGTTATCGTCGTTACCTCGAAAACTTTTTCCGCAAGCGCTACAAGCTGGAAGGCACGCCGATCCGCGTCGAATTCCGCGAAGGCGAAAACCCGTACGCCGGCAAGCGCAACGTGCTCACCGAAGCGCAGCAACGCAAACGCAGGCGGATGGTTCGCCACGTACGCGGGCGCTGAAGATGGTTGTTGCCGTCCCTGGCGCTGGATCCCGGCCAAAAGCCACCGTCCATGACCAAGGGTCCCGTGACCGGGATGACGTGTTGGGGGTGGTGCTGGCCGGCGGCGCGGGCGCGCGCGTCGGTGGCGCCGACAAGGGCTTGTTGCCATTGAACGGAAGGCCGCTGGTCGAATACGTGCTGGAACGCCTGCATCCGCAGTGCGATCGCCTGCTGATCGTCGCAAACCGACACCTCGATGAGTACGCGCACTACGCACCCGCTGTCCACGACGAGGGTGATGGCCACGCGGGGCCGCTGGCAGGGTTGGTGGCGGCATTCGGATTCCTCGAGGCCAACCGGCACGCGTTGCCGCGCTGGATTCTGAGCACGCCCGTCGATTGCCCGGATCCACCAGGCGCACTGGCGCTGCGACTGCGCGCAGTGTTGCTGGAAAATCCCCGGACAGGGTGCGCCTTCGTCCATCGTGCCGCACGGCCGCAGCCGCTGTGCGCCGTGTATCGCATCGGGGGCAACGCCGCGGCCTGGCGCACGTCCGCGCAGACCGCATTGCGCGAGCATGGTTCGCCGACGCGCTGGCATGCCGAGATCGGAGCCGTCGCGGTCCGTTTCGACGGTGCCATTGACGCGTTCCATAATCTCAACGTGCCCGACGATTTCCGCGACTACGAACGCTCGCATGGCTGAACCCTCGCACCCGACCCGCATCGGCCTGGAACAAGCGCTGCAAATCGTTGCCGCGCGTGCGGCGCAGCATCGATTGTCCATCGAAACGGTTTCGATCGCCGACGCGCATGGTCGCGTTTTGGCTGGGGATGTGCGCGCGCCGCATCCATTGCCACCCTTCGCGAATTCCGCGATGGACGGGTTCGCACTGCGCGGCGCCGACCTGCCCGCGGATGGTGGACGCGCATTCACACTGGTCGGTGAGGTATTCGCGGGAGCGTCTGCGTTACCGTCAGTCGGGGTAGGTGATTGCGTGCGCATCACCACCGGCGCACCGATCCCGCCCGGCGCGGATACCGTGGTGATCAAGGAAAACGTTGTGGTCGAAGCCACGCGCGTGCTCGTGAAGGCGGGCGAGAGGGCCGGTGCCAACGTGCGTGCCGCGGGCGAAGACTACGCAGAAGGTGATCCTGCTTTCGCAGCCGGCACACCGATAGGCGCGGCCCAGCTTGGGGTGCTGGCTGCGTTCGGTATCACCGACGTGCCGGTTCGACGCGCGCCCCGCATCGCCGTGATCGCGACCGGCAATGAATTGGTTCCCGCGGGGCAGCCGCTGGGCTTCGGCCAGATCCACGAGTCCAATGCGACGATGCTGGTCGCGCTGGCGCGCGAGTCCAGTGCCCGCATCACGATGCAGCACTGCATCCGCGACGAGCCCCAAGCGCTGCGAGAAGTGTTGCTGGATGCGGCCGCGGACGCCGATATCGTCGTCACCAGCGGCGGCGTGTCGGCCGGCGAGGCCGACCATCTGCCGAGTGTTCTGCAAACGATCGGCGAAATCCACTTCCACAAAGTCCGGTTGAAGCCCGGCATGCCAACGCTGTTCGGGCAGCTCGGTGCCTGCCTCTACTTCGGTCTGCCGGGGAATCCCGTCGCATCGGCGGTGACGTTTCGGATATTCGTGCATTTTGCCCTGCGCACGTTGCTGGGAATTACCACGGTTCTGGAACCCGCTCGCGCACGCCTCGACGCACCCTTGCACAAGCGTCATGGCCGCGCCGAATTCCTGCGTTGCAGCGTGCATACCGATGAAGAGGGTGTGCAGTGGGCCACGGTGCACGCGAAACAGGGTTCTGGCATGTTGCGTGGTCTCGCGGAAACCGCCGCGCTCGCATTGCTGCCCGAAGGTGAAATGGATTACCAGCGCGGCGATGTCGTGATGCTGTGGCCCGAATGACGCGCGATAATGCGCGCATGAAACTCCACGAGATCTCGCCGCGCGAAGCCCGGCAGCGTCAGCAGGCCGGCGCCTTGCTGCTGGACGTGCGCGAACCCTTCGAACACGCGGCGGGCGTGCCGGAAGGTGCGATTGCGTTGCCGCGCGGTGACATCGCGCAACGCGTTGCCGATGTCGCGCCCGATCGGGCCGCGGAAATCCTGACCATCTGTGCACACGGCCAGCGTTCCCTGCTGGCGGCGCAAACGCTCCAGCAGATGGGTTACGCCAATGTCGCGTCCATCGCGGGTGGTACTGCGCGCTGGGCCGAAGAAGGCCTGCCGATGGCGAAAGCCGGTGGCGACGAGGATTTCTACGACCGCTATTCCCGTCACCTGCGCTTGCCGGAAGTCGGCGAGGCGGGGCAGCGCAAGCTGGAATCGGCACGCATCGTGGTGCTCGGTGCCGGTGGCCTCGGATCGCCCGCGGCGTTCTATCTGGCAGCCGCGGGCATCGGTACCTTGGTGATTGCGGACGACGACGTGGTCGAGCGCAGCAACCTGCAGCGCCAGATCCTGCATACCGACGATCGCATCGGCATGTCGAAACTCGATTCCGCCGCGCAGGCGCTGCAGGGACTGAATCCTCGGGTGAACGTCGAAGGTTTGCCGGAGCGGGTCATATCATCCAATGTCGAAGCATTGCTTGCGGGCGCCGACGTAGTGCTGGACGGCGCTGACAATTTTCCGGTGCGCTACCTGCTCAATGATGCCTGCGTGAAGTTCGGCATCCCCTTGGTATACGCGGCAGTGCAGCGTTTCCAGGGGCAGGTGAGCGTGTTCGACGCAGGCCGCCGGCGCGGGACAGCGCCTTGTTATCGCTGCCTGTTTCCGCAGCCCCCCGCGCCGGAAGACGCACCGAACTGTTCCGAAGCGGGCGTGCTGGGCGTGCTGCCGGGTGTCGTCGGAATGTTGCAGGCGACCGAAGCGATCAAGTTGATCCTGGGCATCGGCGAGCCGTTGGTCGGTCGCGTGCTGATGTTCGATGCACTCGCGATGCGCTTCCACGAAACCCGCTTGGCGCCCGATCCGGAATGCCCCGTCTGCGCCGCGGGCAGGCCATTTCCCGGATACATCGATTACGCGGCGTTTTGCGCAGGATGAACAGGAAGGGCGGGAGAGGCGTAGCAACAAATTCGTCTGGACCGAATTCGCACGGCCCTGGGCCGGTCCCGAGCGCAGCGACGGGTGAGCATCAAGGACGGTGGGAACGATCCCGCCATTCAGTGCCGGATGATTTAATGGCTGCCGTTCGCGTGCGCTTTGGGCGCTGCCTCGAATGCCGCGAGTTGTTCTGGCGTGGCTTGCTTCTGGTATTTCGCCTTCCATTCCTCGAACGGCACGCCATAGATCGCTTCGCGCGCTTCGTCCTTCGAGAGTTCGAACAGACGCTCTTTGGCGGCCTCGCGATACCAGTCGGCAAGGCAGTTGCGGCAGAACCCGGCCAGTATCATCAGGTCGATGTTCTGCACGTCGGGGCGATCTTCATTGAGGTGTTTCAGCAGGCGGCGGAAAACGGCCGCCTGCAATTCGGTGGTTTCGATCATCGGCGGTTTCCTCGGCGACATCCACGCGCGGAACGATCGCAAACAGGTCGTGCAGCGCGCGTGACGAACCCTAGCGGCGCCGGCGGCGCCGTCGCCGTGACGCGCGTTCCGAAACGTCGTTGGGCGGCCTCGAAGGTGCCATTGTGCGACCGTGCGCACGCCGCGATAATGATCGTTTTGGGATTTCCGTGCCATGACGGCGCGCATTCTCGACGGACGCAAGATCGCGGGCGAAGTGTTGGACCGGGTTGCGGCCGGAGTGCGAGCGCGCATCGCTGCCGGTCGTGCGGCGCCAGGGCTTGCGGTGGTGCTGGTCGGCGCCGATCCCGCGTCCGGGGTGTATGTGCGCAACAAGCGCAAGGCCTGCAAGCAGGTCGGGTTCGAATCATTCGACTTCGATCTTCCGGCTGAGACCAGCGAAGCCGAACTGTTCACGCTGGTGGACCGGTTGAATGTTGACCCCGCGGTGCACGGCATCCTGGTGCAGTTGCCGCTGCCGCCGCACGTCAATGCGGCCGCGTTGATCGATCGCATCGATCCGTGCAAGGACGTGGATGGTTTCAGCGCGGTCAACCTAGGCCATCTCGCACTGCGGCGCTTCGGCCTGCGTCCGTGCACGCCCAAGGGCGTGATGAC
>Ga0070680_100002105_pt1 | contig 14689 bp, 9 predicted proteins | sample KBSC73BmetaG_FD_64672 | JGI IMG/M metagenome (GOLD analysis project Ga0070680, IMG submission 64672) | Corn rhizosphere microbial communities from Kellogg Biological Station, Michigan, USA - KBS C7-3B metaG | ecosystem: Host-associated > Plants > Roots > Rhizosphere | place: USA: Michigan...
TGACGCTCACCGACAAAGAATACCAGATGATGCGCGACGCCTCGCTCGCGGTGCTTCGCGAGATCGGCGTGGAGACCGGCGGCTCCAACGTGCAGTTCGCCGTCAATCCGGCGGACGGCCGGCTGATCGTCATCGAAATGAATCCGCGGGTGTCGCGCTCCTCGGCGCTGGCCTCGAAGGCCACCGGATTCCCGATCGCCAAGGTCGCGGCCAAGCTCGCCGTCGGCTACACGCTCGACGAGATCAAGAACGACATCACCGGCGGCGCGACGCCCGCATCGTTCGAGCCCACCATCGACTACGTGGTGACGAAGATCCCGCGCTTCGCCTTCGAGAAATTTCCCGGCGCCGATCAGGTGCTGACCACCTCGATGAAATCGGTCGGCGAGGCGATGGCCATCGGCCGCACCTTCCAGGAGAGCTTGCAGAAGGCGCTGCGCTCGCTGGAAACCGGCCTCACCGGCCTCGACGAAATCACCATCGAAGGGCTCGGCCAGGGCGACGACAAGAACGCCATCCGCGCGGCGCTCGGCTCGCCGACGCAGGACGGCATCCTCAAGGTGGCGCAGGCGATCCGGCACGGCTTCAGCGACGCCGATATCCATTCGGCCTGCAAGGTGGATCCGTGGTTCCTCGCTCAGTTGCGCGGCATCGTCGAGACCGAAGCCGAGGTCCGCGCCAAGGGGCTGCCGAAAACCGCGGGTCCGTTCCGCCGGCTGAAGTCCATGGGCTTCTCCGATGCCCGCCTCGGCAAGCTTGCCGGCGTTTCCACCGATGACGTTTCCAAGAAACGCCGCGCGCTGGACGTGCGCCCGCAGTTCAAGCGGATCGACACTTGCGCGGCCGAGTTCGCTTCGCCGACCGCCTACATGTATTCGACCTACGAGACGCCGTTTGCGGGTCAGCCTGCGAACGAGGCCGCGCCGTCGGACCGCAAGAAGGTCGTGATCCTCGGCGGCGGCCCGAACCGCATCGGCCAAGGCATCGAGTTCGACTATTGCTGTTGCCATGCCGCCTTCGCGCTGAAGGAGGTCGGCTATGAAACCATCATGGTCAACTGCAACCCGGAGACGGTTTCGACCGATTACGACACCTCCGACCGCCTCTACTTCGAACCGCTGACCGCCGAGGATGTCCTCGAGATCATCGACACGGAGCGCAGCAAGGGCACGCTGCACGGCGTCATCGTGCAGTTCGGCGGCCAGACCCCGCTCAAGCTCGCGGAAGCGCTGGAAAAGGCCAACGTGCCGATCCTCGGCACCTCGCCCGACGCCATCGACCTGGCCGAGGACCGCGACCGCTTCAAGCAACTCATGGTGAAGCTCAAGTTGCGGCAACCGGAGAGCGGCATCGCGACAAGCTTGAAGGCGGCGCGCGCTTCGGTCGAAGCCATCGGCTATCCGGTGGTGATCCGGCCGTCCTATGTGCTCGGCGGCCGGGCCATGGAAATCGTCCACGATGCGCCGCAGCTCGACCGCTACCTCGCCCGGCTGACCGGCGATCTCGACCGGCCGTCGGAACTGGTGGTGTCAGCCAAGCGGCCGCTTTTGATCGACCGCTATCTCACCGACGCCATCGAAGTGGACGTCGATTGCCTCTGCGACGGCAAGGACACCTACATCGTCGGCATCATGGAGCACATCGAGGAGGCCGGCATCCATTCCGGCGACTCGGCATGTTCGTTGCCGCCGTATTCGCTCAACGCCGAAACGATCGCCGAGCTCGAACGCCAGACGCGCATCCAGGCGCTGGCGCTCAACGTCGGCGGGCTGATGAACGTGCAATACGCCATCAAGGATGGCGACATCTACATCCTGGAGGTCAATCCGCGCGCCTCGCGCACGGTGCCGTTCGTCGCCAAGGTGATCGGGCTCCCGGTCGCCAAGATCGCGGCGCGGGTGATGGCGGGCGAAACCCTGGCCTCGTTCAAGCTGAAGCCGCTTTCCTTCGACATGAAAAAATTCAAACACGTCGGCGTGAAAGAGGCGGTGTTCCCGTTCGGACGGTTCGGCGACAAGGTCGACACCGTGTTGGGTCCCGAAATGAAATCGACCGGCGAGGTGATGGGCCTCGACCGCGACTACAGTGTCGCCTTCGCCAAAAGCCAGCTCGGCGGCGGCACGCGCCTGCCCAAGGATGGCAACGTGTTCGTCTCGGTGCGCGACAGCGACAAACCCAAAATCCTGGGCCCGTTGAAAACGCTGAAGGCGCTCGGCTTCGAGATCGTCGCAACCTCGGGAACGCAACGCTACCTGGCCGACCACGGGGTGGACGCCGCCAAGATCAATAAGGTGGCGGAAGGAAGGCCGCATATCGTGGATGCGATTAAAAACGGGCAGGTTCAGCTCGTTTTTAACACCACCGAGGGGGCCACCGCCCTTGCGGATAGTCGGCCCCTCCGGCGGGCCGCCCTCTTGCATAAAGTCCCCTACTACACCACTCTTTCCGGGGCCGTCGCTGCGGCGCAGGGCATCAAGGCCTACCTCGGGGACGATCTCGAGGTCCGTGCGCTGCAAAGTTATTTCGGCGGCCGGGGCTCGGATTGACATTCCGGGCCTTTGCCTTGGGAATGGGACTTAAGTTCGTGATCGCGGGTCGGAGCTTTCCGCCCGCGATTGGAATTTATGCCCACGACGGATTTAGAGGATTGAGAAAGCGATGGAAAAGATCCCCATGACCGCGGCGGGCTACACCGTGCTTGAGAACGATCTCAAGCACCGCCAGCAGGTCGAACGGCCGCGTATTATCCAGCAGATCACGGAGGCCCGCACCCACGGGGACCTGTCCGAGAACGCGGAGTATCACGCCGCCAAGGAACAGCAATCGCTCAACGAGGGTGCTATCGCCGAGCTTGAGGACAAGCTCGCGCGCGCCGAAGTAATCGACGTGTCCAAGCTCTCCGGCGACACCGTCAAGTTCGGCGCGACCGTGACGCTGGTCGACGAGGACACCGACAAGAAACAGGTCTGGCAGATTGTCGGCGAACCCGAGGCGGACGCCAAGGCCGGCCGCATCTCGATCACGTCGCCGGTGGCGCGCGCGCTGATCAACAAGAAGAAGGGCGATTCCGTCGAAGTTGTCACGCCGGGTGGCGCGAGAGCCTACGAGATCGCCAAGATCGATTGGAAGTAACGGCGTCGCCGCTTTCCCGCTGACGATCAGCCGTCACGTCTCCTTCGCCGCCGTCGCCGGATTTTCCATCCGCACGGCGGCGTTGTTGCGCTTGCTTGCGACAATGATGCTCGCAAAACGATGCTCGCAAAACGCGAAGCGTGGGGCTTATGATATCGTCACACGCCGATGCCCGGCCCGAAATGGTCGAGCACGATGCGAAGCCAGGGGCGCGGTCAACATGCACGCTCGGACGTATTTCGCGCTCATCGGCCGCTTCGGCCAGCGCCGCGCGCTCTCGGTCCTGCTGACGCTTGCCGCAGCGGTGCTGAGCGTCGCCGGGGCGACGGCGCAGGATTATCCGAACCGGCCGATCCGCATGATCGTGCCCACGACCGCAGGCTCGCCGACCGACGTGCTGGCGCGGCTGGTGGCGCAGAGTCTGTCGGGAACGATCGGCCAGCCGGCGCTGGTCGAAAATCGTCCCGGCGGCGGCGGCATCATCGGCACCAGGGTCGTCATCGGCGCCGATCCCGATGGCTACACGCTGTTGTTCACCGAGGGCGCCAAACACCTGATGACGCCTGCGCTCTACGACAACGTCGGCTTCGATCCGGTGAAGGATTTGACGCCGGTGGCGACGGCTGGCGGCGGCGTGTTCGTGCTGGTCGTGACACCAAGCGTCCCGGTCCAATCGGTGCAGGAGCTCGTTGCCTACGCCCGCGCGAATCCGGGCAAGATCAATTTCGGCTTCGGCCAGGGCACGCTGCCGCACATCCTCGGCGCATCGCTGAAGGCGTCGAGCGGCGTGGATATCTCCAGCATTCCCTACAAGGGCGGCGCGCAGGCGGTGGCCGACATGCTCGGCGGTCACATCCAGATGAACTTCGGCACGACCGCAACGCTGCTGCCGCTGATCCGGCAGGGCAAGTTGCGCGCGTTGGCCGTCACCGGCGACGCGCGCGCCCGCGATCTTCCGGACGTGCCGACCATGGCTGAGAGCGGCTTTCCCGCGCTCACGCTACGATTTTGGATGGGGGTTTGGGGACCCTCGCATCTGCCGGCACCGATCGTCGAGAAGCTCAACGCCGACGTGATCGCCGGGCTGAAATCGCCGGAGCTTGCCGCCAGCATGACTCGCGCCGGATTCGACCCGATGCCGATCGACGCCAACGACATGCCGGCGTTCGTCGCCGCGGAGGCGCCGAAGTGGCTCGCGGTCGCCAAAAGCGCCGGCGTAAGAGGCGATTAGAGCGCAAACTGATTCGCTGCGGGCCGATCCGAACGCGAAGCGCTCAACCCTTCGGCCCAAGCTCCATCGGCACCATCGCGGCGTCCTTGGAATTGCGCAGCGTCAGCGACGTCTTGACGTTGCGCACATGCGGCGCACCGGTCAGCTCCGTCACGAAATCCTGAAACGTCTTGAGGTCCGGCGCCACGCATTTGAGCACGAAGTCGATCTCGCCGGAGAGCATCCAGCACTCACGCACCAACGGCTGCTTGCGCACGAACTCCTCGAACGCGTGAAGCTCCGGCTCCGCCTGGGTGGTCAGGTGAACCATCGCGAACACGGTGATTTCATAGCCGAGCAACTTTTCGTCGAGCAGCGCGCGGTAACCCTTGATGAAACCCGCCTCTTCCAGAGTCCGCACGCGGCGCAGGCACGGCGGCGCCGAAATGCCGACGCGCCGCGCCAGTTCGACATTGGTGATGCGGCCGTCGTCCTGAAGCTCCTTCAGGATTTTCCAATCGATGGCGTCGAGACGGTCGGTCACGGAACCTCCAGGACCGCGTCGGGCGGCCGGCCTCTAATATCCCGAAGAAACGGCCGACGCGAAACATTATTTCGTGGGCGATTCTCGACAATTTTCAAGAATCCGCTCCGAAAACAGGCCGATACAGCCCTCTGACATGGTGGCGTCACGGCCGATAACAGGGCGCAGAACGGCCCCGGCGATCAGGACGAGCCAAGCCCACCTCCGGCTGCGCCGGGCCTGCACCCTGGCCGTCCATTGCCTCCGTCGGCGTGATGCAGGACGAACGAGCCCTCGGCAACGCGCCACCGCGCATGGCGCTCTCGACCGCCATCAGAGACGACCGCGTGCCGTCGCGACGAACACTCGTTTGCTGCGAATTTTCGATTTTTTGCAACTGATCTGTTGCACGTCATCGCGCGAGCGGTTCGGGTTGGCGACCTGGATGGCTCCCACTATGGTGACTTCGACTCTCCAGTCTTGGGTGCGGCGAATGTTCACGCGTCTTGTATTCACCGGCGATATCTTTCGGACCTCCGAACACTGCGAACCCAATCAACTGGGAAATGTGGAATGGTTGTTTCGGACTTTCAGTCCGATTTTGTCTGAAATCACCGGGCTTACGCCGGAGATTCGCTTTCGCGGCAACGACCCGCAGCGCTCGGCGGAACTCGTCACGCGTTATTATGCGGCGCTGAACGAGTCACCGAGCACGCTTGCGTGGGCCAGAACATTCTGGGCAAAGCCGCCGGAACAGCTCTTCGATCTGTTGCGCGACGATTATCAAGACGCACTCGTCGTTTCGTTTGAATCGTCGCCCCTTCTGCAAGGCATCTTCGCGCGACTCGACATTCCGTGGATCGATCTGCAATTCAGTCCCATTCGATTTCTTCGCGACTTTGTGATTTCCTTCAAGCTATCGCACCATTTTGACGGCCGCTTTCCGAACGAAGCACGGATGAGCGCCGAGACAATCCAAAATGGCGTCAATCGGATTCGATCGTTTTACCGAAACCATCCGCCGGATCGTACGATTGACGATAGCGTCATTTTTTTCGCGCAGACCGAACAAGACCGCACCTTGATCCGGGATAGACGCTTCGTCACGGTCGCCGATGTCCTGCCTCCGCTCTCAGCCCTTCTCAAAGGACGAAGGCTGCTTTTCAAGGCTCACCCGCTCGCGCCGAACAACCCGATCCTCCAACAATGCATCGCCGAACTCGGCGGCACGATCATCGATAAAAACACCTATGAAATTTTGAGCAGAAACCCCAGCGCAACCGTCGTCACCGCGTCGTCCTCGGTCGGCGTGGAAGCCAAGGTGTTCGGCCTGGATGCACACACACTCAACGACGGCGTGCAACAATGGGCGTTTTCCGGCCCGCAGACTCTGCACGCCTGGCGGGATCCAAATTTGTGGCGCACGCTGCTCAAAGGTTTTTGCAAAAATTCAGAAAGAGAGCTTCAAAGCACGTGGTCGCCGAACCTGCTGCGCCATGAAATAGGCAAGCTCTATTACGGCCTGGACCCCGCCATTTGGAGTTTTTGCAACCAACCCGAAGGCGACCGGATCGATCTCACCAATGCAGCCATAGCTGAACGAAGAACGCTTATCGAGCGCTGGGAGATTTTGGCCGAATCCGAACCCCAATCGGATCGCCGCCGTTTAAAGATTGCTTCCGCCCTGATCGGCCGAACCAATGCGGTTGCCGATCACGGCTGCGGCACGATGGCGTTGGAAGGGCATTTACACCGGAAAACGAAATACGTTCCGATTGATGTTTGCCGGCGCGATGACCGAACCGTTGTTTGCGATTTCAACAAGGAACCGATTCCGGAGACCGGGGCCGACGTTGCGGCCTGCCTGGACATTCTGGAATACATCTTTGACCCGCAGCAATTCATGCAGGCCATCGTCTCGCACTATCCGCGATGTATCGTGTCGTATGGCGTCGCAGATGACGCCGGATCGAGCGACTCTCGGCGGGCCAAGGCCTGGGTCAACGATTTGACTCGCGCAGACATCGAGAACCTGTTCGCCGCCTGCGGGTGGAAAATCGATGAAACGCGATTTGTCGATGACACCGAAATCATCTGGGCGCTGTCGCGGCCCGGTGAAAAAAAGCGGCGGCGGTGGTTCGATCTTTCCCGTCTGGGATTCCAATCGCAGGCCTAGCATGGCCCTGAGGCGTCCCGGCCGATGGCTGGCCGCCGTGGAGGCGATGGCCGCCCTGATCGACGGGCCAGTCCCCGGTGGCAATCTGCCAGGCCCCGCAGGCAGGCCTCCTTTTCGGCCCCGAGGGTGGCGAGCGGCCAGGTTCCACCCAAGGGTTGCGTATCTTGCATAGCTTGCTCGATGTATTACATTCCTGGATAGGGGGAACAGATCGGCTGCTGGATTCCGGCCGCCGAAGTCCCTTTCTCACGCGGCAGACCGAAGTTTTGCCCGGATCGAGGGAATGATGACCAAGACCACGCACACCAAACTCGCCATTATCGGATCCGGCCCGGCCGGCTATACCGCCGCGATCTATGCGGCTCGCGCGATGCTTGAGCCCATTCTGATCCAGGGCATCCAGCCCGGCGGCCAGCTCACCATCACCACCGACGTGGAAAACTATCCGGGCTTCGCCGAGGTCATCCAGGGCCCCTGGCTGATGGAGCAGTTGCAGAAGCAGGCCGAGCACGTCGGCACCCGCATCGTCACCGACCACATCAACGATCTCGACCTGACCCAACGGCCGTTCCGCCTGACCTGCGATTCCGGCGACGTCTACATCGCCGACGCGGTGGTGCTGGCGACCGGCGCGCAGGCGCGCTGGCTCGATCTGCCCTGCGAACAGAAATTCAAAGGCTACGGTGTGTCCGCCTGCGCCACCTGCGACGGCTTCTTCTACAAGAACAAGGAAGTTCTGGTCATCGGCGGCGGCAACAGCGCGGTCGAAGAGGCGCTGTTCCTCACCAACTTCGCCTCCAAGGTGACGGTGGTTCACCGGCGCGATTCGTTCCGCGCGGAAAAGATCCTGCAGGATCGTCTGTTCAAGCATCCCAAGATTCAGGTGATCTGGGATTCGGCGCTGGAGGATGTCGTCGGCGACGAAAACCCGCTCAAGGTCCGGGGCGTCGTGCTGCGCAACGTCAAAACCGGCGCCAAACAAGAACTCAAGGCGGACGGTGTGTTCATCGCCATTGGCCACTCGCCTTCAACCGAACTGGTGGCCGGAAAGATCAAAATGAAGCCGAACGGTTATGTGTGGACCGCGCCGGACTCGACTGCGACCTCCGTCGCGGGCCTGTTCGCGGCCGGTGATGTGACCGACGATGTCTATCGGCAGGCGGTGACAGCCGCCGGCATGGGCTGCATGGCAGCGCTGGAGGCCGAGCGGTTCCTCGCTCATCAGGGTGCCCAACAGCACGCGGCCGAATAGACACATGGCCAGCAGCGGAATGGATTGGGACAAGCTCAAGGTTTTTCATGCGGCCGCCGAGGCCGGAAGCTTCACGCATGCCGGCGAGCAGCTCGGGCTGTCGCAGTCGGCCGTATCGCGGCAGGTGAGCGCACTGGAGCAGGAGCTGTCGGTTTCGCTGTTCCATCGCCACGCCCGAGGTCTCATCCTCACCGAGCAGGGCGAACTGCTCTACCGGACCGCTCATGAAGTGTTCATGAAGCTGGAGGCGGCCCGCGCCAAGCTGACCGACAGCCGCGAGAAGCCGCACGGCGAATTGAAGGTGACCACCACGCCTGGCCTCGGCATCCACTGGCTGACGCCGCGGCTCGGCGAGTTCCTCGACCTGTTTCCCGACATCCGCATCACGCTGATCACCACTGACGAAGAACTCGACCTCGCCATGCGCGAGGCCGACGTGGCGATCCGCCTGCGACAGCCGACTCAGCCGGATCTCATCCAGCGCAAGCTGTTCTCGGTGCACTTCCATGCCTATGCGTCAGCCGAATACCTCAAGCGGGCCGGCACGCCCCGCACACCGGAAGAGCTCGACAATCATCGCATCCTGATGCTCGGCGGCAGCACCGTCCCGATCTATCTGCAGAACCGCAATTGGCTCGCGGACATTTCGCGGAACGGCAAGGGTTCCCGCGTTCCGGGCTTGCTGATGAACAACGTGCTCGGGCTGGTGCGTGCCTGCCAGCGCGGGCTCGGCATCGCGATGCTGCCGGACTATCTGGTCGAAGACAACGCCGGCATGGTGCAGCTGTTCGGAGACGAGGAAGGACCGGCGCTCGACGCATTCTTCGTCTACCCCGAAGAGCTCAAGTCGGTGGCGCGCGTGCAGGCGTTCCGCGATTTTCTGGTCAGCAACGCGCAGCGCTGGAGCTTCTAAGGCCCATCACCGGCCCACGCCGCATGGCTGACATGTCGCGCTTGGCGGCGCAAAGCCCGCATGGCTGACATGCCACCTTCCGCGTTGTCGACATACGGCCAGCGCCGCATGATGCGTGGGTGCTGTCGGTGCTGGGTTGTCGCATCCCCCCAGATAAAGCCAACCGAGTGCCGTCAGTTGTTCCCCTCTGGAAGGTGGTTGCCGACCGTCCCGCGTCGGCAAACTAAGCCGGGCTCGCAAGGGCCCGGCTTCTTGTCGTGGTGTTGCGGGTTGGCGAATCCGTCTTTGCGAACGGGCTCCTCGCTACGCTGCGATCACGCCCACAGCCGCTCCTTGTCGAGCCCCTTGTAGAGATCGGCAACGTAGTCGCCGTAGCCGTTGAACAGCAGCGTCGGACGGCGCTCGCCGAGGCCGATCAGTTCTTCGCTCGCCTGGCTCCAGCGCGGATGCGGCACCTGCGGATTGACGTTGGCCCAGAAGCCATATTCCGAGGACTGCAAATCCTCCCAATAGGTGTGCGGCCGCTTGTCGGTGAACGAGAATCGCACAATCGATTTGATCGACTTGAAGCCGTACTTCCACGGCACCGCCAGCCGGATCGGCGCGCCGTGCTGCTTGGCGATCGGTTTGCCGTAAGCGCCGGTGGCCAGGAACGTCAGTTCGTTGGTGGCCTCGGCGATGGTGAGGCCTTCGATGTAAGGCCACGGCAGCCAGGATTGCTTCTGGCCCGGCGCAATCGACTTGTCGAGGAAGGTTTCCATCCGCACGTAGGTCGCCGACGACAGCGGCTTCGCCATCGCGACCAGCTTCGCCATCGGAAAACCGGACCACGGAATCGCCATGCTCCACGCCTCGACGCAGCGATGGCGATAGAGCCGTTCTTCGACGCCGACCTTGCGCACAAGATCGTCGATGCCGACTTCAAACGGCTTCTCGACCATGCCGTCGATCTTGATCGTCCACGGCCGGATCTTGAGAGCCTGCGCCTGCTTGGCGACGCTCTTGGTGGAATTAAACTCGTAGAAATTGTTGTAGTTGCCGTTGATCTTCTCGTCGGTGATCGGACGGTCGAGCGTGTAGGTCACGTTGCGCTTGCCCGGATAGAGATCGATCGTGGGGTCGGGCTGATCGCTCACACGCTGCGCCAGCGCATTTTGCGGCACAAGACCGGCTGCTGCCGCGCCGGTCGCCGCGGCCAGGAATGCCCGGCGATTGAAAAACAGATGCTCTGGCGTGGCCCGGCTTTCGGGCATGTCCCAGCCGCGCCGATGGATGACGTTCATGGCCTTATCCCTCCGGATTGGGCTTTGGACAGACGTACGGCCGCGGCCCATCACTAGCAAGTCACGGATGCGGGAGCGCTTGATCGTGACCGCTCGCCTCGCCGCAACGACGCTGCGGCGGGCTCCCATTCCTTTTCACCCCGAGGGACAACGAGCAGGGGTTTGCGGCAAGAGGCCGAAGCTCACTCCGCCGCACGCTTGGCTGCGACAATTTGGTCGGCCACGCGGCCCGTCAGTTCCGCCAGATGATCGAACCTGAAGGTAAATGAGCCGACGCCGGCCGTAGCCGAACGCACCTCGACGATGAGATCGCCAATTTCCGATTCCGGCATCTTGGCGCGCACCACATCCCAGCCCTCCCAACCGTCGCGCGTATCGAAGCCGAGAATTTGGCCGCGCCGGCCGGACAGGATGGCGTTGATCTTGGCCGTGGCGTCGGTGGGGCAAACAATCTCCACCAGATGGATCGGCTCCAACAACACCGGCTGGCATTGCGGCAGCCCTTCGTTGATGCCGATCCGCGCCGCGGTACGGAACGCCATGTCGGAGGAGTCGACGGTGTGATAGGAGCCGTCGACAAGCGCCACGGCCACATCCACCACCGGAAATCCCAGTGGACCATGCTCGAGGGCGGAGATAACGCCCTCCTCCACCGACGGAATGTAATTGCGCGGCACCACGCCGCCGGTGATCTTGTCCTCGAACTGGAAGCCCGCGCCGCGCGGCAGCGGCTTGATGTCGAGCACCACATCGCCGAACTGGCCGTGGCCGCCGGATTGCTTTTTATGACGCCCACGCTGCTGGATTGGCTTCTTGATCGTCTCGTTGTAGCCGACGCTGGGCCGGCCGGTGCCGATCGCCACACCGAAACGATCCGCCAGACGCTCCGACGCCACCCGCAGATGCATCTCGCCCTGCCCCCACAGAATGACTTCGTGGGTCTCGGCATTGTGAATCAGGTGAATCGACGGGTCCTCGTCGGCGAGCTTGTGCAGCGCCTGGCCCAGCTTGACGTCGTCTTTGCGCTCCCGCGCGAACACCGAAATCGCCAACACCGGCGGCAGCGGCGCCACGCGCGGCAGCGCCGGGTGAGCCTGCTTGCCTCCGCTCAACGTGTCACCTGTCGCGGCAAGATCAAGCTTGCCGAGCGACACCGTTTCGCCCGCCGTGGCAGGCCCACGCTTTTCCGCCGCCTGCCCCATCAGCTTGAACGTGCCTGAAACGCGGCCGGCCTCGTGCTCCGGCGTCGACAGCGTCATGCCATCGCCGATCTGGCCGGACAGCACGCGCACAACGGACATCTTGCCAGCGTGGCCGGTGTGAAGCGTTTTGAGCACGTAGGCCAGCGCCTCGGCGGAGTTCTTGACCCCCAGCCGCCGCGCCGTGGCCTCCACGTTGGGCGCTTCGTGTCGCAACGCCTTGAGCAGCCGCAGCACCCCGTTGGTGCGGGTCGCGACCCCCATCAGCACCGGCACGACCAAGCCTTCGCGCAGTTCCTTGGCGAGATCGTCGAACACCGTGTCGCGCGGCGGTGGGATGTCCTCAAGCAGTTGCTCCATCAGCGCGTCGTCGTGGTCGGCCAGCTTCTCCAGCATCGAGAAGCGAGCGTCCTTGCTGCGGCCGAGATTCTCCGCGTCGAGCGGCACCACCTCCGACGGGGCGTGTTCCTTGTAGACATGAGCGCGCTCCAGGGCGAGATCGACAAAGCCGGTCACGATGCCGTTCTGCCAGATCGGAAGCTGCCGCATGACCAGCGGTTTGCGCGACGCCGGTTGGAGGATTTGCAGCGCCTCCATCGCCTTGGTCTCGGCCTTGTCGATCTTGTTCAGGAACAGGAAGCGCGGAACGTTAAGATCCTCAAGCTCGCGCATGATGAGCTGGAGCTGCGGAATTTTCTTTTCGTCCGCCTCACAGACCACGACCGCGGCGTCGACTCCGGGCAACACCGCGCGCATGTCGTGGACAAATTCGACCGACCCCGGACAATCGATGAACGTGTAGCTGTCGTCCATGAACGTCGTCGTGGCGACGGTCGCCTCAACGCTCATTTTGTGATGGCGCGCTTCCTTGGAGGCATCGCCGACGGCCGTTCCAGCCTCCACCGAACCCTGGCGCGGAATCGCACCGGTCCGCGCCAGAATGGCCTCAAGCAGCGTTGTCTTGCCGGATTGAAATGGCCCCACCAGCGCAATGCACCGGGGGCCGCGGGCTTTCGTGCCGTTGCTGTTCGCAGCCGCCATCGACGCCTCCATCAGGCGCCGAACGACCCGCGGGATCCGGCCGCTTGTCGTGACGCCGGACCTTTATCGTCTCAGGGGAATGTGGCGATGGCAAGGGGCGATCTGAAGCACAACCACCACGGGCTAGCGCCGTTCCATCACCATCAGGGGGCAGCATTCCGCCAATTCATAAGTGCCGGACGGCACGAAGCGGATGTTGGTGAATACCGTCGATGCCACATCGGCAAGACGTTGGCGGGACGCGTAGCTGAAGAACGAATTCTCGCTTGCATAATTCGCGTCGAGCGCATCAACCCGCCCACGATCCCACCCCGTAGCCCGCAGGAGTTCGTCACGGTCCGGGAACATCGCGTTGAATGTATCGAGGATGTCTCGAAGGGGAACGTTGAAGCCGCAACCGGGGGCGAGCATCATCCCCAGCCGCCACTTGAGCGTATCGAAACTTTTGATACGGCCCGCCATCGTCGCATCGCGAAGCTCCGCGCGGCTCTCCGCAATGTCGGGGCACGCAAAAACCCGGCAGACAACCCTGGCATTCCCGCGCAAAACCCGCGCGATCTCTTCAAAAAGAAGCCTGAGTTCGTCGGGGAAGCGCATCAGGGTGAAACTGCCGTCTCCCAGGCACAGGGAAAACGACCCGGGCGCAAAAGCCATCCGCCGCCAATCGCTGACGACGGCGATACGCGAGCCGGTATCCCCGGGCCAAAGGCCCCTCACCATGCTCAGGTTAATGTCGGTCGCGACGATCCCCGTCGCAAGGTCGGCGAACTCGGGCGTAACGCCCAGCAGCAAGGCCCGGCCGTCATGCTGGCCAATGCATTGCTTGATGGCGGCCACGACCTCCTGATTGGGTCGCAGTGGCGGCGTTATCAACGACCAAGCCTGAATCAGCTTGGCAAACTCGAAGCCGCTCATGGATGCCCCGTGTGATCCCGCAACCAGCCTGTCATGCGTCGTTCCTGCGGTCGAGCGCCCGGCCGTCCGCACATATACATCGCTGCCTGTGAAAGATACCATCGTTCAAGGGGCCCGGACGACGGCATGAACGACGAAAACAACACGTGGCTGGATGAGATCCTCGGCCGCTTTCAAAAAACCCTGGAAGCGAGCGAGCGTGCGCCACGCGCTCTACAGCATCGCTATCAACAGGCACTGCTGAAGCAACTCGTCAAGCATGCGTACGAAACCGTGCCATTCTACCGCGATCGTCTTGCCAATCTGATCGACGGCGATGAGATCGAGCTATCGCACTGGAACGAAGTCCCCATATTGACCCGCGATACCATCGTCGCTCACCGCGACGAGATGCAGTCGTGCAACGTTCCGCCACAAGCCGGCTCCGTCCAAGAGATTCTCACAACAGGGACGACCGGCAAGCCGCTTCGCATCGCATACAATCAACTCAACAAAGTCGCAGCAGTCGCCGCATTTCGGCGTACGGCTCGTTGGTGGGGACTCGAAATTCCCCAATCGGCTGCAAAGATCGTCATCTATGTCCAAGATGAAGGAGCGAACTATCCGGCTGGACGCGACACCAGTGGCCTGTCCTTTAGCCGCGTTCATGAACTCGACATGCTGACATCTCCTGAGAACCAGATCGAGTGGCTGTTACGCAAGAACGCGACTTATCTGATCACCTCTCCGGTGAATGCCACCGCGCTCGCCTATACGATCACTCCGGACCAAGCCCTCAAGCTCGGAATCAAGGCTGTTCTGGCGCACGGCGAAACGGTCCTGCCTCGGGTGCGTGAACTGATCCTCGAACGGCTCGGTGCGCCCTTGATCGCATTTTATTCTTGTCAGGAGGTCGGCTACATCGCGACGCAATGTCCGGTTACGACGCACTACCACGTGATGGCCGAAAATGTGTTTGTGGAAATCCTTCGCGACGACGGCAGTCCATCGGCGCCGGGTGAGCCCGGCCAAGTGGTCGTTACCAGCCTCTACAATTACGCGATGC
>Ga0070680_100002106_pt1 | contig 14686 bp, 17 predicted proteins | sample KBSC73BmetaG_FD_64672 | JGI IMG/M metagenome (GOLD analysis project Ga0070680, IMG submission 64672) | Corn rhizosphere microbial communities from Kellogg Biological Station, Michigan, USA - KBS C7-3B metaG | ecosystem: Host-associated > Plants > Roots > Rhizosphere | place: USA: Michigan...
CTTGCGACCAGGCGGCCCAGGTATCGGGCAAAGGTTTCCCCTGGCCCGATGGGAGGAAAGCGTGCCAATCCGGCACTCTGCATTGCTAGCGCAAGATGGCTAAACGCCGCCTTAATGGCGTGGAGTTGAAGCGTTTTTGTCGCAATCGCCGACGCGGTGCGCCTGGATCACGTAATTGAACGGCAGCTGCGCCGAAATCCCCTGAGTCGCGATCCTCAGCGACCGCGGTGTGACCACGTCGACCTGGCTCTGCCCGAAATCAGAAGGTCCGCAGCGGTAGTTGATCACCGTCGAGGTGCCATTGTCGCTCAGCACGGTCCGCGTGCAGTTGCGGCTGCGGTGCTCGAACTGGGCGAGCATCTGGATGTCGGCGACGCACTGGCGGATCGGCGCCGGGCTGCCGGGCGCGCCGCTTACCTCCCACAGGCCGCCCGCAATCTGGCTCAGCGCCGACGGTACGGTGGCGGCCAAAGCAGCGGCAGGCACGGCGATCGCAGCGCCGAGAATCAACGGGCCCCTCATGCCGGCCCTTTTACCACGGCGCGGTCACCGGCCAAAAATGAATTGTTCGAAATCCGACACTTATGAGCTGAGCTCTTTCGGTTCGATCGCGAAGCTCGACGAGCAGAAGGCGCAATCGACGCGGATCATCCCGTCCTCGCCGACCATCGCCTCGCGGTCGTCGGCGGGGAATCGCGCGATCACCGAGCGGACATAGTCGGGATCGCAGCGGCAGCCGCGGCTGAGCGGGATCGCGGCCAGCGTCCTGATCTCGTCCTCCTCGTGGAACAACCGCCAGATGAGGTCGTCGAGCGGCAGATCCGGGTCCGTCAGCTCGTCGGCCTTCACCGACCCGCCGAGGATCGCGATGTGCGGCCAGTCGGGATGGTCGAGCCGCGTGTGCAGCCGCTCGCGCCCCTCCTCGCCCTCGGGCAGATGCTGGAGCAGAAGGCCGCCCGCGAACCAGTGATCGCCGCGCTTCTCGGCCGCGAGCCGGACGAGGCTCGGAATCTGCTCCGATTGGGAGAAATAGCTCTGCGCGGCGTCGGCGAGGCTCCTGCCCTCAAGCGGCACGATCCCCTGGTAGCGCTCGTCCGAGACCGGCTGGTCGAACGTGATCGCGAGATAGCCCTTGCCGAAGAGCTGCTGCAGCGTCGGCTGTTCGGGCAGTTCGCCAAGCTTGTCGGCGTCGTGCCGCACATAGCCGCGAAGCTCGCCGCCGAGATAATCGCAGACGAGGAGGTCGATTGCCCCGCCCTCGGTCTGCGCCTGCAGAGTCAGCTGCCCCTGCGGCTCCTTCAGCAGCGAGCCGAGCAGCGCCGTCAGCGTCAGCGCTTCGGCAAGCAGCGTTTCGACGAGCGGCGGATATTGGTGGCTGGCAAGGATCGAATCGACCACGCTCGACAACCGCGCGACCCGCCCCCGCGCGTTGCGCGAGGGAATGGCGACGCCAAGCGCGACGTCGGTGAGAAGCTCAACTGGAGGCATGAAAGGAAGATAGGATTGGCGGCGTAGCGCGACAACCGGCTCTGCCTCCTGTCCACTAATGGCAGCTTTCAGCCCATTGCTGCCACTAGGTCACCATCGCTACATAGACCAAAGCGTCCGACCTACCGAGAAAAACAGGTCGGATGCGACGAGTACTGCCAAGCTGGCGATTGCCAGTCTCCTCCGCGCGGTCAACACGGCGAGAGCTCCGACGCCAAAGATCAGCGCAAGTGAGACGACGTCACCCCACTTCATATAGCTCCAGGATGCCCAACCTAGCACTGCCGGCCGAAGCGAATAGGCGAGAGCCATTGCAAGGAGTAGCGCTCCGATCGCCTTTGCCTTCTCCTGCGCGAAATAGTCGTCGAGACCTGTACGGCCCTCGAGCGTCTCCGGAAACACGAGAGCACAAGCGAAATAATAGAGCCCGCAAATGAGCGTGCCGGCGAGCAGGGTGGCTGAAGTGTCAGGAATTGTGTCGCGTGTGCGCCAGATGAAGCGCCAGAACAGTACCGTCCGTATTGTCGTCCAGGTCGCTAGCAGCCCGGTTGCCCATCCGAGCCGAACTCGAGGGCGGGCTTTCACCACTCGCGCGAGCCCTCCGAACACCTGCGTCAATCCGAGGCCGAGCAGAATTACCAGCAGTGAAAAGACGAACTCGAAGTTGGTCATAGCGCCCGCCCCCGCCGTAGCTGCTAGGTTGCTCATAGTGCGACTAAGGTGTCCGCGTTCCACCCAAAGCTGCCATTACGTTCGCACGCTTAGGCCGCCGCGGCAGGCACCTCATATTCCGCCGCGGCCGCCGACAGCGTCTCGACGAACTCGCGGATATGCTCCTCCTCGATCACCAGCGGCGGGAGCACCCGCATCACGTTGTCGCCGGCCGCCACTGTCAGCAGGCCCTTCGTCCTCAAGTAATTCACGAACGCCCGGCTATCCGACTTCATCTTGATCCCGAGCATCAGCCCGACTCCGCGCACGCTGTCGAACAGATGGTCGTGGTTGGGGATCATTTGCTCGAGGGCCGAGCGCAGTCGCTCGCCCTTCATCCGAACCTCGGCGAGGAACTCGTCGTTCGCGACCACGTCGAGCACCGCCTGCCCCGCTGCCATCGCCAGCGGGTTGCCGCCGAAGGTCGATCCGTGCGTGCCAATCACCATCCCCGCCGCGGCCTTCTCGGTCGCGAGGCAGGCGCCCATCGGGAAGCCGCCGCCGATGCCCTTCGCGGTCGCCATGATGTCCGGCGCGACGTCATAATGTTGATAGGCGTAAAGATGGCCGGTGCGCGCCACCCCGCACTGCACTTCATCGTAAACCAGCATCAGGTCCTTTTCGTCGCACGCCGCGCGAAGGCCCGACAGGAACTCGTGCGTCGCGGGGCGGATTCCGCCCTCGCCCTGGATCGGCTCGACCAGGAACCCCGCCGTATTCTCGTCGATCGCGCCCAGCGCCGCGTCGAGGTCGTTGAAATCGACGACGGTGAAGCCGGTCAGGAGCGGCGCGAAGCCGTCGCGCAGCTTGGCCTGGTCGGTCGCGCTGATCGTCGCCATCGTCCGCCCGTGAAAGGCGTTGGAGAAGGTGATGAGGTTGTGCTTGTCCGCATTGCCCTTCGCATAATGGTAGCGCCGCGCGGTCTTGATCGAGCATTCGACCGCTTCCGCGCCTGAATTGGTGAAGAACACCGTGTCGGCGAAGGTCAGGTCGCACAGCCGCTGCGCCAGCGCCTCGCCCTGCGGCGACCCGTAGAGGTTCGACACGTGCATCAGGGTCGCGACCTGCTCCTGAAGTTTCTGCGTGAAATAGGGATGCCCGTGCCCGAGCAGATTGACCGCGATCCCGGCCGCGAAATCGAGGTAGCGTTCGCCATTCTCGCCGAAGAGATACACTCCCTCTCCCCGAACCGGCCGCACCGGCGAACGCGGGTAAACGGGCATCAGCGGCGTAATGGCCATGTCGTCTCAGCTCCCTGGAATGGATGCCGGCGCTATAACCAGACGGGCAGGAAAAGAAAAAGGCGCGGCGGATTGCTCCGTCGCGCCTCTCTTTCGCACCGAGGTGCGATTAGTACCGGCGATTGGGCCGATTGTTGAAATCGGTCGCTTCGCGCTGAACGCGATACTCGAGCCCGCGGATGTCGTCGGTCAGCCGTCGCGCTTCGCCCGGCTGGATGCCGTTGCGCGACGCGCGCGCAATCCGGAACTGCAGGTTGGTTGCCTGCCGCTCGAGCGAGCGTCCTTCGCGGAACGACAGGATCCGCCGCGCCTCGAGGTTGCGGATCTGCTCGCGGATGCGGTCGACCCGGACCTGCAGCCCGCGGCCGTCGAACCCGCGCGGGTCGTAGCGGTGATAACGGTCGACCGGCCGCGCATATTGCGCGGAGGCAGGCGCTGCCATCGCGACGACCGAGACGCCGGCGACGATCGGAATCAAGAACTTACGCATTTTCGCTCTCCTTTGTTGAGCAACTGTCCCGCAATCTGCCACGATGAAAATGTTGCGGCCCTGAACGTTTGTTTTAGCTGCCGTTCAACTGGCGAACGCGCCGGACAAAGAAAAAGGCGCCGCGAGTTGTGACTTTCCGGCGCCTTTTATCCTTCATCCGATCGCGATCAGTCGCGGTCGCCATCGCGATCGTGGTCGCGCCCGTAAAAGCCGTTATGGCCATATCCGTAGCGCCCGCGATCGAAGCGGTCGTCGCGGTCGCGGCGGTGGTGGTGGTGCCGGCGCCACTCACGGCGATCGCGATCGAAGTCGCGATAGCCGTAATTGCTGTACCCGTAGGGCTGCGCGTAGCCGTACGTCTGGCCGTAGCCGTTATACCCATAGCTGTAGCCGTAGGGTTGTCCGCCATAATATTGGGCGGACGCCGGCGAGGCGACGGCAAGAGCCGCGCCCGCGGCGGCGAGAGAGATCAGAAGTTTACGCATCACGGCTCTCCTTCAATTGAGCGGTTGATGCATCGATGTGCGCCGAGTCGATTGATGCAGGTCTGAATGCCCCCGTCAGCCGCCGTTCACTTCGTTTACCTGCCGTAATGTTGCGTTCAGCTGGCGACCACGGGCGCCAGGGCAGGCCGGCTCGATCGGCTGAACATTGCGACAATGAAGCCGAAAGCCAGCAGCAACAAAAGCGTCCCGGCGGCGGGAAATTCAGCCCGGACTTGGGCGACCGGCGCCGCGCTCCCGATGACCCACACCGCGGCAGCAACTGCGGCCAGGGCCGCGAGCTGCTTCGCCAATCCTGCGAGCAGCCTCCGGCGCTCCCGCACCAGCTGGTCTTCAAAGATGATCCGCGCCTGCACGGCCGTCACGAAGCGGCGGTCGGGCAGCCGCTCGGCGGGCGCAAGCGACGATTCGAGAAACTCGTCGAACGCATCAGCCATGGCCGGCTCCTTCCCACATCGTGCGGCATTTCGCCTTCGCCCGCGCGACCGTCGACTTCAACGTTCCCAAAGGCAGCGCCAGCAGCTCGGCCGCCTCGGCATGCGTCCAGCCATGCCCCTCGCACAGCACGAGGGCCGCGCGCTCGCCTTCGCTCAGCCGCGCTAGCATGTCGTCGATTTCAAGCGCGGCCGGAGCACAGCTCCCCTCCTCGGACGGCTCCCCCTCGCGTTCCTTGCGCATCCGGTCGATCCTGCAACGCCACGCGATTCGCGTGAGCCAGGTCGAATAGCGGGCCCGGCCGTCATATTGCGCCGCCGCCCGCCAAGCCTTGAGGAAGGCGTCCTGCGCAATGTCATCGGCGATATCGGGCGCAACCGTGCGGGCGAGGAAGCTCCGGAGCGGCCGCTCGTATTTCTCGACGAGCATGGCGAAGGCGGCGTTGTCGCCGCCCGCCACCCGCCGTGACAGTGCAAGATCCTCGTCATTCTGCGCCGTCACGCCGCTTCGCCCGCTCGGCCGCGCGGAAGCGCAGCCACAATGCGCCGCCGACCAGCAGCGGGAAGAGTGCGGCGCCGATCGCGAAGCGCACGATCCCGCGATCGTCGATGGCGATGATCGGAGCGGCGACCATAGCGATTCCGATGGCGACCAGGACGATCGCCAGCTTGTCGTCGCCCGAGCTTTCACGGCGCTGCATGAGCTTCTGAACCATGCCCTCGGCAAGCTCGGGATTCGTCTCAAGCGTTTTGCGCAGGGTCCGGTGCGTGACCATCGTTGCCAACAGGCGGACCACGGCGACGAACGCGAGGACCATTCCTGCGGCGATCGCGATGGTGGCGATCATTTCACTCCAGGGCATGTCGAAACTCCTCTATTTCCGGAGCTTAGACGGGCGCGGCGCGGCCGCTGGATGACGGCCCGTGAAAAAATTCTTCAGTTCTTGATCTTCCAGCCGCTCCTCAGAAGTGCGTAGCACAAGCCCCACAGGATCAGGTTGAGCACGAGCAGCCCGACGGCTCCGACCACCAGCGGGGAATCGCTCACCCCGAGGAACCCGGCGCGAAAACCGGAGATCACGTAGAAGAACGGGTTCGCATGGCTCACCGCGCGGAAGGTCGGCGCGAGCTGCTTCACCGAATAGAAAGTGCCCGAGAGGAGCGACAAGGGCGTGACGACGAAGTTGGTCACCGCCGCGGCATGGTCGAACTTGTCCGCCCAGAGCGAGGTCAGAAGCCCGAGGAAGCTCAGCAGCAGCGACCCCATCAGGCCGAACCAGAAGACGAGCTCGGGCCGGCGGATGTCGACCGACACGCCGGGCCACAGCAGCATCGCGAGCCACACCGCGAACCCGACGAAGAAGGCGCGGGTGACGGCCGCGCCGATCAGCCCTGCCATCAGCTCGCCGGTCGACAGCGGCGGCATCAGATAATCGACGATATTGCCCTGGATCTTGCCCACCAGCAGCGAGAAGCTCGAATTGGCGAAGGCGTTCTGCATCATCGCCATGATGATAAGGCCGGGCGCGATGAAGGTCGCATAGGGAACGCCGGTACCGGGCACCGTCCGTCCCGCGCGCCCCAATGCGACAGTGAAGATCGCGAGGTAGAGCAGGGTCGTGATCGCCGGCGCCCACACGGTCTGCATCTGGACCTTGAAGAACCGCCTGACCTCCTTGATATAGAGGGTCTTGAGGCCTCCCCAATTGACGCCCTTCAGCACCGGCTTGCCCGGCGCGAAGCGCACCCAACTATGGGATTGGTCGTTCATTGGAAGGCCGCGCTATCCGCTGAAGCCGCGGCCCGCAAGGAATTGGAGCAGTTTTGAGCATGTCCTGGACCGAAGACCGCATCGAGCGCCTGAAGAAGATGTGGCACGAAGGCGCCACCGCGAGCCAGATCGCCGACGAGCTCGGCGGCGTCAGCCGCAACGCGGTGATCGGCAAGGCGCATCGCCTCGGCCTCGAGCAGCGCCCCTCGCCGGTGAAGCCGGGCGAGGAAAAGGAGGTCCGAAAGACCACTCCGGCCGCCGCCGCTCCCGCGCCGAAAGCGCCCAAGGCCGAAGCGACGCGGACGGCGGCTCCGTCTCCCGCGGCGGCTGCGCCTGCGACTCCCCATTCGCCCGCATCGCACCGCTCGTCGGGGCAGGAGATGCAGTACCGCTCGATCGGCCCCGGCGGCTTCATCCGCCAGGGTCCGGGCGAACAGCAGGCGCCGATCCCCCCCGCGCCGCCGCGCCGCCTCGTCCCCGCCAAGCCGAGCCCCGAGGTCGCCGACAAGACCAGCCTGCTCGACCTCAACGACCGCATCTGCAAATGGCCGATCGGCCACCCGGGCGAGCCGGATTTCCATTTCTGTGGGGAGCAGGCCAATCCCGGCTTCCCCTATTGCGTCCAGCATTGCGGCGTAGCCTACCAGGCCCAGCTCCCGCGCCGCGACCGCCGCCCGCCCCCGCCGCTTCCGTTTGGTGGCCCGAGGGTCCGCTGATCAACTCCTCCCCGCCCCGCGCGGGAGGATAGCGGAGCTTGGAGAGGGGGCGACGTGCTGACTCGCGAAGACCTCCCCCGGATCATTTTCGGCTGCGGCAATTTCGGCGGGATGGGGTCCTCGCCCAGCCTGCGCCACGCCGGCGACAGCGAGGAACAGGCCCTCAAGCTCCTCGACCACGCCCGCGCGGTTGGCCTCACCCGCTTCGACACCGCCAACACCTACGGCGGCGGCGCGAGCGAGACGATCCTCGGCAAATGGCTCCGCGCGCAGGGCGCGGCCTTCGTAGAGAAGGCCCAGATCGCAACGAAAGTCGGCAATCCCCACGGCTGCCCGCCAGGCGAGACGCCCCTCGGCGCGAGGCAGATCGCTCACCATCTCGACGAATCCCTCCGCCGGCTCGGAATCGAGCGCATCGACCTCTATTACATCCACGAATTCGACCGGGTGACTCCGGTCGACGAGATCCTGAAGGCAATGGCCCGCGCCGCGGAGGCCGGGAAAATCGACCGCTTCGGCATCTCGAATGCCTCGCTGACCGACGTAAAGGTCGTGAAGAGCCGCGCGCCGGCAAGCCTCGCGTCACGCTTCGAATATGTGCAGAACGAGTACAACCTGCTGGCCTTGGCGGATGCGGCGGCGCTGATCCCCTGGTGCGCCGAAAACGGTTTCCGCTACACCGCCTTCAGCCCGCTCGCGGGCGGCCTGCTGACCGGCAAGTACGCGCTTGGGAAGGAGCCGCCGCCGAATAGCCGCCTCGCCCACGCGGCCGGCATGTACAGCACCTACCTCAAGGAGGAATCGTTCGCTGCGATCGATAAGCTGCGACGCGCGGCCGAGAGAAGGCAGCAGACGGTCGCCGAAGCGGCCCTCCGCTTCGTGCTCGACACACCCGGCGTCGACGGGCTGATCATCGCCCCCCGCCGCATCGACCATTTCGCGACGATGGGCCTCAGCCCGCAATAACGGTCAGGTGCTTGCGGGCGTCGCGCTTCCGAACCCGCACTGCTTCTGCTCCATCGGGATCTGCTTGGTGATCCGCGTCGCATTCTCCGCATAGGCTTCGGTCACCGAGCCGTGATTGACCGTCTTGCCCCGAAGCGGGCTGACGCGGTCGCAGATGTGGAAGACGTGCGGGGTCGCCGCTTTCTTGGCGCCGTTCTCCGGAGCGATCCAGTAGACGACGTCCTGCCCGGACGGATTGGCCGCAGTCTTCGTCGCGTCCTGCACCGTCTTCGAATCGCGCGCGATGTCCTGCGCCTGCGCTGCGACCTCGGGCGAGCAGTCGGTCTTCGGCTGGTTGGCTCTGATCTCGGCCGCGCACTTGTTCATGTCCTTGGTGTACTGCTCGACAGACGGCGGGTGGTAGCTCACCCCGATCAGCGAGGCGACGATCGCCAGGACCACCCCGACTCCGCCCGCGATCTTCTTGTTCTTGGGGTCCATGTCCTGATCCATGAAGATCAGGACGATGAGCGGCAGGAAGGCGATCACGGTGACGATCGCGCCGAGCTGGTTCTGGAAGAAGAACCGCGCTGAGTCCGCCCGGCTGGCGGGATCCTGCTTGTTCGCCGCCTTCCACATCAGGCTTCCGGCAATTGCGAACACCGCGATGCCGACGAGGATGCCGATCAGCAGCGGCAGGTTGCCGTGGTCGAACTTGTGCTTCAGCAGGAGGATGACGCCGGCGATCTCGCCGCCGATCGCGATCACCCACGCGATTGCGGCGAAGATCCTGAGCCGTGTCGCGGCGGACTTCTGCCCGTGCGTCGCACGCCACTCGCTGGTGATGTCGGCGTCGGTGTCGGTCTTCTTCTCGGCCATGGCCATGCTCCCCTGTTCACAACGCAGGCAATGATGCGCCCGCGGCTTCGACAAAAAAAGCCCCCGGAAGCTCTTGGCTCCCGGGGCTCGTCAATTCCGCCTTGGCGGGCGCTCAGGCGTTCTGCGCCTCGGCGTTGACCGTCTGCTTGGAGGCTGGCGTGTCGTTGCCGATCTGGTCGTGCTTGGGCGCACTTCCGCCAATGTTGATCTTCTTGGGCTTCATCGCCTCGGGGATCTCGCGGACCAGCTCGATCGACAGGAGCCCGTCCTTCATGTCCGCGCCCTTGACCTGGATGTGGTCGGCAAGCGCGAACCTGCGCTCGAAGGAGCGCGTCGCGATCCCGCGGTAGATGTAGTCGGAGCCCTTCTCGCCGGACTCTTCATTCTTGCGGCCGGATACGATCAGCACGTTCTGCTGGGCCGTGATGTCGATCTCGTCGGGCTTGAACCCGGCGACCGCGAGCTCGATGCAATAATCGTTCTCGCCCTTCTTGATGAGGTCGAAGGGCGGGTAATTCTCCTGGCTTCCCTGACCCATGGAGCTGTTCTCGAGCATGTCGAACAGCCGGTCGAAGCCGACGGTGGAGCGCCGGAACGGCGCGAAATCGAAAGCAGTACGCATGAATGTCCTCCATTTGAGCGACTAGGCGGAGCGGCTGGCTGCGTATGGAGCCGGGGCGCCCCGTCGCGGACCCGAACGGCGTCCGCGACCGTCAGATGGTCGAAAACGTCCCGTTTTCAAGGCCACTGGACACGCTCACGCAAGCCATTGAACCCGCCTCGCAGCCGGTTATACCTGCAACTGTGAGCCTGCTTCTCTTTGCGTTGCTTGCGAGTTCCGCCCCGGCCGCCAGCGATCCGCGCGACTGGGGCGCCACATTGAGGATGGACGCGCAGGCGCTCCATGACGAGATCAAGGCGAACCATCCCGGTCCGGTGAACGCTGCCGATCCGGGCTTCGAAAAACGCAATGACGCGCAGCTGGCGCGGGCGTTGAAGCGTGCGAAGAGCGCCAAGACCTTCGCCGATTATTTCTACGCGATGCAGGAATATACGGCATCGTTCAACGACGGGCACATGAGTTACGGCGTGTTCGGCGCCACGCCCGACCAGGTTCGCCGGTGGCCGGGCTTCCTCACCCGATACGACGGCAACGGGAAGCAGGTCGTGTTCGTCAGCGAACCGTGGTCAGGCGTTCCGAAGGGAGCGCGTCTCGTTTCCTGCGACGGGCTCAGCGCCGACCAGGTTGCAACAAAGCGGATCGGCTCGCGATTCGGGCGGTGGAAGCTGGAATCGCAGCGCGTGACGTTCGGTGCGATGACATTCCTCGATACCGGCGATCGCTACGTCGGAACCATCAACCGGTGCCGCTTCGCTGTGGGCGGCAAGACCATCGATGTTGCGCTCGACTGGCGTGCACCTGAAACCAATCTTTACACGGCCTACGATGTGTTCCCGAAGCACGGGAAGCCGACTTCGCAATGGCGCCGCCTGGCGGATGGAACGCAATGGTTCTCGATTCCGTCGTTCGACGGCAATCCCGACGGCGACGCCGGCAAATCGCTCCGCTCGCTCATCGATTACATCCAGACGAACGGCGACCAGGTCCGTTCGGCGCCGGCGATCGTGTTCGATCTGCGCGGCAACGGCGGCGGCTCGTCCGACTGGTCGTACCAGATCGCCAAGCAGCTGTGGGGCGAAGGGACCATCGAAGCCCACCCCGAGCCGCCGATGACGGTCAGCTGGCGCGCATCGCCGGGCAATCTCGAAGACATCCGCAAAGGTTATGAGGAGCGCTCGAAGGGCGGCCACCTCGCGCCGGAGGTTGCCGACTGGTTCAAGCAAACCATCGCTGGCCTCGACAAGACGATTGCCGGGCACAAGGCGCTGTGGGTCATTCCGCCGGGACCTGATGAGGACAATGCGAAATCGGGCCCCAAGCCGGAATATGCGCTTGCAGGCCCGGTCTACGTCCTCACCGACGCAAGCTGCATGTCCGCCTGCCTCGACGCGGTCGACCTGTGGACGCGCCTCGGCGCCATCCCGATCGGCCACGAAACCGGCGCCGACACGCTCTACATGGAAGTTCGCATGATCAAGCTCCCGGCGGGCGTCGGCGGCGTGTCGATGCCGATGAAGGTCTATTCCGGGCGGGCCCGCGCAAGCAACCAGCCGGTGGTCCCGCGCTACCGCTTTGATGGCGACATCGCCGATACCGCCGCCGTCGAGCGGTGGGTCGCAACTCTGCCGAAGCGCTGACCGCAAAGGGGTCCGCGCGCGGTTCCACGCTCTTGAGCGGGCTCAAAATTCTTTGATTTGCTGGACTTCTGCGGCCCGCAGTGAAAGAGACATGGTCCAGCTGCTTCGGCGGCGGGTTTAGAAAGTTCACTTATGCAATTTGCGGCGCAATTGTTCGGCTCGCTCGACGAGCTCGACAGCCGCTTCGAAAGCCAGCCTCGCGGCTCCGGCAACACGCAAGCGATCCTCGATGAATATCTCCGCCAGGTCGAAGCCGCGGCGGACGGCGAGCTTCTGACCTCGATCCTGCTGCTCGACGAGAGCGGCCGGCATCTCACCCACGGCGCTGCGCCGAACCTCCCGAAATCCTATTGCGAGGCGATCGACGGGACCGAGATCGGTCCGGAGGCCGGCTCGTGCGGCACCGCGGCATTCGTCGGCCATTCGATCTTCGTGACCGACATCGCCACCGACCCGTTGTGGGCGAGCTTCCGCCACCTTGCGCTGCCGCACGGCCTTCGCGCCTGCTGGTCGACGCCGATCTTCGACGAAGCCGGTCAGCTGCTCGGCACCTTCGCCATTTATTATCGCACGCCGCGCGCGCCGCGCCCCGATGAGGTGGAGGCGATCAACGCGCTCAGCGAGCGCGTCGCCCGCGCTGTCGGCGCCCACCGCTAGCCGCGCTTCCCCCCTCGTCCGTCCCCGTTGTCGACGTAAGTATGGCGGCGGAGCATCGATGCGATGACCCGCGAAAAGGTGAGCACCGAAGAGGCTAGCAGGCCGAGCAAGCCAACCAGATAGAGGCCCGCGACCTGTCCTCTGGCCGCGCCCGCCGCGCAAAGTCCGAAGGCGGCCAGCGAAATCACGACGCACACGCCGTTCGCCGCCGTCGCCGCCATGGTGTAGCCGCCGACGTGCCAGATCCGCGACGACCGCCGGGCCGCGAACGGCGCATAGGCGATCATCGCCACGACCGCCGCTGCCGCGCTCACCTGGACCGCTTGGGTCGCGCCAAGGCCGATCCCGCCGAGTGTCCCCGGAAGCAGCCCCAGCAGCGTCGCCGAAAGGCTCGCGAACAGCATCAGCGCAAGGCGCGAAGCGTCGACCCGCGCATCGTCGGCGTGGGCCTGGCCGAGCCCGCTGGCAAGGCTTCCGAACCCGGCGAAGGTCGCGGCGATCTGCGCAATGACCAGGTACAACTGAAATGGATCTGTCGACATGGATCCCCCGCGCCGTGCGCAGACTAGGACATGGCACGACCGGCTGTCGATGGACGATATCCACAACTACGTCGGCCGCGACCTTGTCCCCGAGACTCACCGCCTCCTATAGTTCTTCGCAGATGGCCGACCTGTTCTCGTCTTCCGCTAACCCCGCTTCCGACAATTACGATGCGTCCGCGATCGAGGTGCTGGAGGGGCTCGAGCCCGTCCGCCGCCGCCCCGGAATGTATATCGGCGGGACCGACGCTCGGGCGCTCCACCATCTCGCCGCCGAGGTGATTGACAATGCGATGGACGAGGCGGTCGCCGGCTTCGCGACGCGGATCGAGGTCGAGCTCGCGCCCGGCAACCGCCTGACCGTCACCGACAACGGCCGCGGCATACCGGTCGACCCGCACCCGCGCTTCCCCGGCCGAAGCGCGCTCGAGGTCATCATGACCACGCTTCACTCGGGCGGGAAGTTCGAGGGCAAGGCGTACTCGACGTCGGGTGGCCTCCACGGCGTCGGGGTCAGCGTCGTCAACGCGCTCTCGACCGACACCGTCGTCGAGGTCGCGCGCGACAAGACGCTCTACCGCCAGACCTTCTCCAGGGGCTTGGCCACCTCGAAGCTCGAGACGGTCGGCCCGACGCCCAACCGCCGCGGCACCACCGTCGGCTTCACCCCTGACCCCGAGATTTTCGGCGCCGACGCGGAGTTCAGCCCTGAGCGCCTCTATAAGCTCGCCCGCTCCAAGGCCTATCTCTTCGCCGGCGTCGAGATCCGCTGGCGCTGCGATCCCGTGCTTGCCTCCGAGAGCGTCCCCGAGCAGGCCGTCTTCCATTTCCCCGGTGGCCTCGCCGACAATCTTGCCGAGCAGATCGGCGAGCGTCCGACGACCACCAACCAGCCCTTCACCGGCCGCCAGGACTTCCCCGCCGACCCTTCCGGGCAGCCCCAGGGCTCAGCCGAATGGGCGGTCGCCTGGCCGCTCTTCAGCGAGGGCAGCGAAAGCTATTACTGCAACACGATTCCCACGCCCGACGGCGGAACCCACGAGGCGGGGCTGCGCGCCGCGCTCACCAAGGGCATCCGCGCGTTCGGCGAGCTCGTCGGCAACAGACGCGCGAAGGACATCACCACCGACGATGTCTTCAACGGCATCGAGCTGATGCTCAGCGTCTTCATCCGCAATCCCCATTTCCAGAGCCAGACCAAGGACCGCCTCACCAGCATCGAGGCGGCGCGGTTCGTCGAGGCCGCGGTGCGCGACCATTTCGACCATTATCTCGCCGACAATATGGACCGCGGCCGCGCCCTGTTGGGCGCGATCGTCGAGCGGATGGAAGAGCGCCTCAAGCGCCGCGCCGAGCGCGAGGTCCAGCGCAAGACTGCGACCTCCGCGAGGAAGCTCCGCCTCCCCGGCAAGCTCACCGACTGCGCCAATGACGACCCCGCGGGCACCGAGCTTTTCATCGTCGAGGGCGACAGCGCCGGCGGCTCGGCCAAGCAGGCGCGCAACCGCAAGACCCAGGCGATCCTTCCGATCCGCGGCAAGATCCTCAACGTCGCATCCGCCACCGCCGACAAGATCCGCGCCAACAGCGAGATCGCCGACCTCACGCTGGCGCTAGGCTGCGGCACCCGCGACAAGTTCGCCGAGGAGGCGCTCCGCTACGAGCGCATCATCATCATGACCGACGCCGACGTCGACGGCGCCCATATCGCGACGCTTCTGATGACCTTCTTCTTCCAGGAAATGCCCGAGCTCGTCCGCCGCGGCCATTTGTTCCTCGCCCAGCCCCCGCTGTACCGCCTCACCGCCGGCGCGAAGACGCTCTACGCAAGGGACGACGCCCACCGCGCCGAGCTCGAAGCGAGCGAGTTCAAGGGCAAGAAGGTCGAGGTGTCGCGCTTCAAGGGCCTCGGCGAGATGAACCCGTCGCAGCTCAAGGAAACAACGATGGACCCGGCGACGCGGTCGATGCTCAAGGTGACGCTCCCCAGCGCCTACGAAGACCGCCAGCCGATCAAGGACCTGGTCGAGCGCCTGATGGGGCGGGACCC
>Ga0070680_100002110_pt1 | contig 14673 bp, 8 predicted proteins | sample KBSC73BmetaG_FD_64672 | JGI IMG/M metagenome (GOLD analysis project Ga0070680, IMG submission 64672) | Corn rhizosphere microbial communities from Kellogg Biological Station, Michigan, USA - KBS C7-3B metaG | ecosystem: Host-associated > Plants > Roots > Rhizosphere | place: USA: Michigan...
TCCCTGATCCTCATCATCGCGGGCTGCTTCGTCTTCGAAATTCTGCGCGCCCGTCCAGAGGTCGTGGGCATCGCGGCGGGTCTTATCCCGAGCATCGACGGCGCCAGCCTCTACACCGCCGTTGCGATGCTCGGCGCCACCGTGATGCCGCACAATCTCTACCTGCATTCCGCGCTGGTTCAGACGCGGCGCATCGGCCGGAGCGATGACGATAAGCGTGTCGCCTGCCGCTATAACCTGATCGATTGTTTCGTCGCCCTGAACGGCGCCATGTTCATCAACGCCGCGATCCTCATTCTCGCGGCCGCCGTCTTCTACCGCTACCACAAGGACGTCACCGAGATCCAGCAGGCTTACCTGCTGCTCGCCCCTCTCATGGGCACCGTGCTTGCGAGCAAGCTTTTCGGCGTCGCCCTGCTTTGCTCCGGTCAATCCTCCACGCTCACCGGCACCATGGCCGGCCAGATCATTATGGAGGGCTTTCTCAATATCCGGGTGCGGCCATGGCTGCGGCGCCTCGTAACGCGCCTGCTCGCCGTCGTCCCGGCCATCGCCGTCATATGGTTCGCGGGTCCGGGCGCGACTTTCGGCCTGCTCCTCCTCAGCCAGGTGGTCCTGAACCTCCAGCTGCCGTTCGCCATCATCCCTCTGCTTCAGTTCACCAACGACCGCACTCGCATGGGCGATTTCGCGAGCAAATGGCCGCTCCGCCTCGCCGGCTGGGCCATCGCCTGCATCGTTCTCGGGCTGAATATCTGGCTCGCGAGCCAGACAATCGGCGGCTGGGCGCGCTCGGCCGGTCCGTGGTCCGGAGTCGTCTGGATCGGCGCCGGAACGTTCTGCGCCGGGTTGCTTGGTCTTCTCGTCTGGATCAGCGTCCGTCCTTACGGACGCGCGGCCGTTACCCCCGCGCTCGGCCTCGAGCAGCGCTCGGCCGAAGTAATCGATGTTGCCCGTTACTATCGCATCCTGGTTCCACTCGATCACTCCCCGCTCGATCGGCTCGCACTAGGCCACGCCGCCGGGCTCGCTGCCAGAAACGGGGCGCGGCTTTATCTTCTGCACGTCGAGGAAGGCGTTACCAGCCAGGTTTTCGGCCAGGAATCCTCAACGGTCGAAGTCCAGGCGGGCCAGCGTTATCTCGACAGCCTTGTGGAATCGCTGGCCGAAATGAATATCGAGGTCGAAACCGCCATCCGCCACAGCCCGCATCCGCGCAAGGAAATCGTGCGCTATGCCCGTGAAATCCAGCCGGATCTCCTCGTCATGGGCGCCCACGGCCACGGCGGCATCAAAGACCTGATCTTTGGCAACACCATCAACCCCGTCCGCCACGCCCTGCGCGTTCCGATCCTGGTCGTTCGCGACGTCTAAAGCCCCTGCTGAGGCAGCGTGTCCCAGAGGCGTGTCGCAGCGCTACTCGAATCCGTCCCGCAAATCCGCTAAGCCGAATAAAATGAGACGATCCGGATGGATCGCCAACTGCTTCACCAAAAAAGCGCAGCATGTACCGGGTGGGATTCTCAGCAGGGCTTCTGGCCATCGCTTTTTGCGCCTCTGCGGCTACCCTGCAGCAACTTAGCCTCGATGAGATCGGCGATTCGGCCACCGCGATCGTTCGCGCTCGAATCGTTTCTGCAACCGCGGCTTTTTCCGGTCCAACCATCTACACCCATTACAAAATCCAGATCTCCGAGACCCTGAAAGGCCAGCCGCCGGCCGAATTCGTGCTCCCGGGCGGCATTTTCGGCCATTTCCGGCAATCGTTTCCCGGCGTGCCCGCGCTCGCGCCCGGCTCGGAACATGTGCTTTTCCTCTGGACTTCGCGCGCGACCGGCCTCACCTTTCCCGTAGGCCTCACCCAGGGCATTCTCGATGTTTCCAGCCAGCAGAATGGCTCGATTTTCCTGAGCCGTCGGCGCATTGGCGAGCTGATGCTCGACGTTACCGGACGGCCGGTCATTGACCGCCCTCCCCGGACCGCATTGGGCGCTCTGCGGAGCCGTATCGTCTCGCGCTTGCCCAAAGACGGTCCCGCGGCGCCGAGCGGAGCTGCGAAATGATCTTCAATTCAGCGCCTGCCGTCCCCTGTGCACTGCGCCGTGCCAGCTGGACCGCAATGCGCGATGCGGCGGCGAACGGAGGCGCCAGGTGAGGCGCGCCGCCGCATTTCTCACCATCCTCGCGGCCGCTGGCCCGCTCTCCGCCTATTACCAGTTCATTCACTACCTCAACGGCAGGAACGTCCCGGAAAAATTCGACCTCAGCGCCCTGAATACCAGCACCGTGGTCGTTCTGGTATCAGAAAATGGCCCGTCAACCTATTCCTCCGGCGACTCCTTTAATTCGGTTGTCAACCAGATCCGCCAGGCTGCCAAAGCCTGGAACGGCATCCCCGGTTCCGCGCTGAGGGTTCGCTTCGGCGGTCTCGAGAATGCCGCTACGCCCCGGAATGCGCCCGGCATTGACTGCGTTTTCGAAGATCTTCCTCCCGGCCTGCTCGGTTACGGCGGCCCCACGGCGGTTGATGCCGTCGCGACCGCCCCCGATGGCAGCCAGTTCATTCCCATCACCCGCTCGGCCATGCACCTGAACCTGAACCTCACCACTGCGCCCGGCCCCAGCTACAACGAAAGCTTCTACACCACCGCCGTTCACGAGATGGGCCACGCGCTCGGCCTGCAGCACACCTTCACTTCGGCGGCCATGTCCACCGCAACCACCCGCGCCACCAATCTCACCCATCCGCTCGGCGCGGACGATATGGCGGGCATTTCCCTCCTGTATCCGAACTCCACCGTTTCTCAATACGGATCGATTTCCGGCCAGATCACCGCCGCTGGACAGCCGGTTCACCTTCAGTCGGTCGTCGCCATCCGTCCGGGCGGCGATGCCGTGAGCGCCATTTCGAATCCCGATGGTTCCTACCGGATCAGCGGCATTCCTCCGGGAGATTACTACGTATACGCGCATCCCCTCCCGCCCGACGCCAATATCTACGGTCCCTGGGACGGCAACGGAAACACCGTGCCCGCATCCGGCCCAACTGCCACACTTTTGTATCCCGGAACCAACAGCATCGCTTCCGCGCAAACCGTATCCGTGGGCGCCGGGGCCACCGTTTCCGGAGTCAATCTTTCGCTGAAACCGCAGGGCGCCGTGAGCATTTACGACGTCGGCGTTTACAGCTTTGCCGGCCAGACCGCTGTAAAACCTGCTCAGCTCAACGCCGAGGACGGAAACGCCAGCGTTTCCATTTCGGGGGTCGGTCTCGGCAACGGCGGCCAGGCGCCCGGATTCGGCGTGCAGTTTATGGGCGGGAACATCCTGCTTCAGAACAATGGCGCCCGGCCGTATCTGGCTTCGGGATATACCTACATCGGCCTCAATCTCGGTTTCAGCGCTACGCCCGCGCTCGGTCCGCAGCACGCGGTCTTTACCACTTCGAGCGACATGTACGTGCTCCCCTCGGCTATCAGCCTGACCGATAGAGATCCGCCGACTGTCACCGGAGCCTCGGGTAATTCTGATGGCACAATCGCGATTACCGGAACCAACTGGGCGGCCGATACGCTGTTCTATTTCGACAGTCTGCCCGCAACCGTTAACTCGATCGATCCGAACGCCGGGTCGGCGAACGTCACTCCGCCTCCTGGGGCAAGCGGCCAGACCGCCACCATAACCGCCTACAACTCCGATGGACAGAACTCGCAGCTGAACGCCGCGAATTCACCTGTCACCTGGCCGTTTCCCGCGGCCGCAGCGCCTGCCATCACGTCGATTTCGCCCGCCTCGCTGCCCGCCGGGGCCGATGCCGTAATCGACATTACCGCTATGGGCATCAGCCTCGCTGACGGCCTGACCGACGCGGGCTTTGGCACTCCGGACATTCTGGTCCGCCGCGTTTTCGTCGTCTCCCCAGGGCACGTCCGAGTGGATGTCTCCATCCTTCCCGGCGCTGCCCAAACCTCTTCGGATGTCAGCATCATCTCCGGATTTCAGATGGCCACCGCGCCCGGCAGTTTTCAGGTCACCGCTCCCGTTCAGGGCCTGCCGGCCGCGTTCCCCATTCTCACGAATGGCATCACCGGTCTCACCGGCTCCTATGCCGGCGCGATCATTGCCATGTACGGCCGCAATCTCACGGCTTCAGGTGCTAACCCCGTCCTGAAAGTGGGCGGAGAGCCCGTGCAGATTCTCTATGCTTCGGGCAACCAGATTAATTTCCAGTTGCCGTCGGATCTTCCGCCCGGTCCGGCGCTGCTCGAACTGAACAATAACGCTTCGAGCGCTTATCCCGTGCTGGTGAATATCGATACGCCGCCTGCCGGCATTGGCGCCATTCAGGAGACCTCCGGCGCTTATGTCTACTCGGCTCATCCCGCGCAACTCGGAGATACTCTCATCGTCAGTCTGAACAATTTCGCGCCGGCCAATGCCAGCATCTCGCCGGACCACGTCCAGGTCTCTGTGGGCGGCGTACTGCGCTCAGCCACGAAGGTCGTCGCCGCGACCCCCACCATCTATCAGATCTGGTTCCCTGTCACCGCGAGCGATCTCACCGGCTCGTCCGTTCAGGTTGTCGTCTATTACAAGGGCCGAAGCAGCTACCCGGCACAGATTCCGATCGTCGCCCCAGGAAGTTAGATTGCGTTCCGCCAGGACAGGTCACGCTATGGCTTGGATCGTCCTTTTCACCGCTGGCGTCCTCGAAATCGTATGGGCCGTGGGCCTCAACTACAAAGGCTTCACTCGCCTGTGGCCCAGTGTCGCAACTGTTTCTGCCATGGCTGCAAGTCTGGCGCTTTTGGGCGTCGCAGTCGGCACGGTAGGAACCGTCCTCGCCGGTATATGGCTCTTTGGCGAGTCGGCTGCATTCATACGCCTGTTCTGCGTGTTCCTCATCCTCGCAGGTATGACCGGTTTGAAGCTTCTTACGGAGACCTGATTTGCGGCGCTGGCTTCCCGGCCGTCCTTACCCGTCATCCCTGAGCGTCACAACGGGGTCAACCTTTGCGGCGCGGCTTGCGGGCACGAACGCGGCGAGTATCCCGATCGTCACCATAGACGCGCATGCCGCCGCAAACGCCACCGGATCGAGTGACGATACCCCGAACAAGAGGCTCTTCATGACTCTTGTTCCGGCCATCGCCCCGGCCAATCCCACGCCCAGCCCCGCCGCGATCAGACCGAGAGCATTCCACAGAACGTTCCAGAGCACGCGCGAAGACGCGGCGCCCAACGCCATGCGAATCCCGATCTCCCGCCGCCGTTGCGCCACGGCCTGCGCAAGCACGCCATAAAGCCCCACCGCAGTCAGCAGCCCCGCGATGATCGCGAATGCGCCGATCAGCCCCGCTGGCCGGCGCGCCCCCATGAACATCCGATCTCGCACCTGATCCATCGTCGCGACATCCGCAACCGGCAGTTTCGGGTCAACCTCGCGAACCGCCTCGCGAATGGCTGGCATCACGGTGCTCGCGGCCGTTGCTGCCCGAACGACAATCTTCACAGATGGAGCCGGCGCCTGCGCCAGTGCGGCATAAACCACCGCAGGATCAGGATCGCCCGGCCACGAGACCCGCTCATTGCGAATCACGCCAACAATCTCGACAGGCGGAGTGAATGGCTTCTTTTCGAGGTAGAGCGGCGTCGAGACCCGCACCAGTTTGCCGACGGGTTCCTTCATCCCGGCGACTTCCACCAGCCGTGCTGCCAACGCCTGGTTGATCACAATCACTCGCGGCGATCCCTCACGATCCTGCTCCTGAATGCCGCGGCCGGACAGCACCGGAATGCCGAGTGCTCGAAAATACCCGGGATCCACGCGCTTGAACCGTACCCGCACAATATTTTCGTTCCCCGGCCCGAGCAGGCCTTCGCCATTCGTGATCCACTGCAACGGCAATTGCGTGGCGAGTCCCGCTTGCTGTACGCCCGGAGCCAGTCGCAGCCTTTGCGCCAGGGCGTCGTAAAAGGCCGCCGCCTTCTCGGGCGTCGGGTATGCCCGTTCCGGCAGGTCTGTGGACATGGTGATCACGTTCTCCATCCGCACGCCCGTATCGACGTCCTGCAACTTCAAAAGGCTTCTGAAGAGCAGCAGCGCCCCGCAGATCAGCACCATTGAAAGCGCTACCTCGCCGACCACGATCGCCCGCCGCGTCCGCGAGTGCCCTCCGGAGAACCCTCTGCCCGATCCGTTTAGCGACCCCACAAGGTCGCGGAACGATGTCCGCAAAGCGGGCAGCGTACCGGCGAACAACCCAACACCGAACGCCACCGCCGCAGCAAACGCAAGTACCCGGATATCCAGCGTCACCTCGGCCGTGAACGGCAGCGAATCCGCCAGCAGAGGTCTCGCGGCGCGGATCAGCAGGCCCGCCGCGCCGATGCCCGCAGCGCCTCCGAGAAGACACAGCACCATGCTCTCCGTCAGCAATTGCGCGATCAGCCGCCCCCGGTTCGCGCCCAGAGCTGCCCGCACCGCCAGTTCCCGTTCCCGCAAGGCGCCTTTTGCCAGCAGCAGATTCACCACGTTCGCGCAGGCGATCAGCAGAACCAGCACCACCGCGCCGAAAGCGACATAAATGGATCGCGTCAGCCCATCCCCTGTCAGTAGCCGCGCCAGCCGCGCAACCACCACAGTCCCTTCGCGGTCGCGCGCGGGCTTCGTGGGAAGCAGCGCGGCGTTGATGGCCTGCATGCGGTCGTTCGCCTGGCTTACAGTCACGCCGCTCGCCAGCCGTCCGTATACCGTAAGCCAGTGGATCTCAGGCGCCAGTTGGTCTGGCGCGAATGCCAGAGGCTTCCAGAATCTGGTTTCGTCCCGATCGAATGCGCCGGGCGCGAGAACCCCGATCACCTGATACGGTTCGCCGTCCAGCATCACGCGTCGCCGCAGAATTTGCGCATCGCCCGCGAAATAGTCTTTCCATGCCGCATGGCTCAGCACGATCACCCGCGCCCCGCCCGGCTTCTCTTCGTCCGCGCTGAACGTTCGTCCCAGCATGGGTTCGACGCCGAACACCCGGAAATAATCTGCGGTCACAGCCTTGCCAGTGAATCGCGCGGGCTCATCGGAGTTCGCCAGCGCTACCGAAACCGATGTCTCCGCCGACATCGCATCGAACACTCGCGCCAGCCCCTTCCAGCTGAGAAACTCCGTCGCGCTGGTGGCGTTGACGACTCCCGGCCGCGGCGCCTCCCACACCCGAACGATCCGGTCCGGCTGCGGGAAGGGAAGCGGCCTGAACAGCACCGCGTCCATCACGCTGAACATCGCTACGTTCGCGCCCACCCCGATCGCCAGCACTCCCGTTACAACCATCGTGAAGCCCGGTGCTCGCGCCAAAGCAGCCAGCCCGTATCGCGCATCCTTCAACAGCGTTTCGATCCACCGGAAACTGCGCCGGTCCCGGTGCTCTTCCCTGACCTGCACGACGCCTCCAAAGCTCTGGCGCGCCCTCCGGCGGGCGTCCTCAGGCGACGAGCCGCGCTCTATTGCGTCTCGTTCGGCCATCTCGAGATGCGCCTCGATCTCGGCTTCCAGTTCCCGGTCCAGACGGCGCGCCCAGGCCAACGCCCACAGCCGCTTCAAAACACCGCGAGGGGTCATGCTGACTCCAGAAAGCGCGCCACCAGCGCCGTCGCCTTCTCCCACTTCTCGATCTCGACCCGGAGTTGTTTCCTGCCCGCCCTCGTCAGCGAATAGAACTTCACTCTGCGATTGGTCTCTGAGGTGCCCCACTCCGTGCTGATCCAGCCCTCCTGCTCCAGACGGATCAGCGCCGGATACACCGAGCCCTGGCTCAACTGCAACGATTCGCCTGAAACTTGTTCGATGCGGCGGGCAATCGCGTATCCATGAAGCGGGCCCATCGCTTCCAGTGTCCTGAGGATCAGAAGATCCAGCGTTCCGTACGGGATCTCCGCTTGTATTTTCGACATGTCGACCGTAGACAGCTACAGCATCGGACAGCCGGCGACGCGTGTCAAGCGGTATCACCCCGCCGCTAAACTGAATGGAGCCGCATGAAGGCCACCCTTGCTGTCCCCCTCTGCCTGCTATTCGCTATCCCGGTCTCGGCGAAAAAACCCGTCACCATCGACGCCGTCGTACACGCAGCCTCCACTGCCGCTGCTCCTGAAACCGTCTGGTCCCCCGATGGCAGCCGCCTCGCCATCAACCAGCGCGGCATGATCTCCCTCTACGAAGTTCGAACCGGCCGCCGACACGACATCATCGCCTTTGACAAGCTCGACAACGCCGCTGTCCGCCCGGCCGCCCAATCCACTTTTGAATGGACCGATCGCCGTGTCGGCGAGAAACCGATCCAGTGGTTCGCGGACAATCGCCACCTCCTCGTCGCTGCCACTGGCGATCTCTTCATCGTCGACGCCGCAAAAGGCAGCTTCGAGCCCCTCACCCAAACGCCGGAAACCGAACGCGACCCCCACCTCTCGCCGGATAACCAGTACGTCTCCTTCCGCCGCGCAAGCGATCTCTACACTCTCGAAATCGCCACAAAACGCCTGACGCGCCTCACACGCGACGGCTCGGACGCCGTGCTCAACGGCGAACTCGACTGGGTCTACCCGGAAGAGCTGGAAATCGGTACCGCGCACTGGTGGTCGCCCGACAGCAAATCCATCGCATACCTGCAATTCGATGTGACGCATGAGCCGATCTTTCCCCAGGTGTCGCTGCTCAGCCCTCAAGCGCGCCTCGAGCCCGAGCGCTTCCCCCAACCCGGCACTCCCAACGCCGAAGTGAGGCTGGGCGTCGTCTCCGCACGCGGCGGCGACACAACGTGGATGAACCTCGGCGATACCCGCGATTTCCTCCTCGCCCGTGTCGTCTGGGCGCCGTCCAGCCGGCAAATCCTTGCCGAAACCCTGAATCGCATCCAGAACCGCCTGGACCTGATGCTCGCGGACGCCTCCACGGGCGCCGCCCGCTCCATCCTTCGCGAACAGGACGCGTACTGGATCAACGTGAAAGGCGAGCCCGTGTTTCTCCCTTCTGGCGACCGGTTCCTCTGGACCAGCGAACGCTCCGGCTTCCGTCATCTCTATCTCTGCGCCACTACCGGCGGCGATCCCAAACAACTGACGAGCGGCGAATGGGAAATCGATCAGTTGGGCGGCATCGATTCCAGCGGCCGGAAGATTCTTTTCACCTCCAGCGAGGCCGGCCCCACCGAGCGCCGCATCTATTCCATCGCGCTCGATGGTTCGGACAAACGCCTCTTAACCAGGGATCCCGGCTGGCACACGCTATCTCTCGCGCCCAACGGCTCGGCTTATCTCGATCGCTGGAGCAGCCTCCGCGAACCGCCACGCACGGAAGTTCACAGCGTCGGCGAGCCGGGCATGCGCATGCTGTTCCCGCCGGACCGCACGCCGAATGAGGAATACGACATCCTGCCCACCGAAATCGTGAAGGTGAAGGCGAAGGACGGCACTCCGCTTTACGCGCGCATCATTCGCCCCGCCGGTTTCGACCCGGCGAAGAAATATCCGGCCGTCGTTATGGTCTATGGTGGCCCTGGCGTTCAATCCATACGAAACGCATGGTCGGGTCTCACCTGGGATCAGGTACTCGCGGCCAGAGGCTTCGCCATCTGGCAGCTCGATAACCGCGGATCCATGGGCCGCGGCCACGCTTTCGAATCGGTCATCTATCACAACACGGGCGAGCATGAGTTGGCGGATCAGAAAGACGGTATCGCGTGGCTCATATCTCAGGGCTCTGTCGATCCGAAGCGCCTCGGCCTTTACGGCTGGAGCTATGGCGGATATATGACTCTTTACACCGTCACCCACGCGCCCGGATTGATCAAAGCAGCCATCTCCGGCGCCCCCGTCACCAACTGGCGCAATTACGACAGCATTTACACCGAGCGCTACATGGGTCTGCCGGACACGAACCCGGAAGGCTACCGAACCAGTTCCCCGATCGAGAGCGCCTCAGCTCTCGAGGGCACAAAGTTGCTCATCATTCACAACTTCGAAGACGATAACGTCCATTTTCAAAACACGCTGCAAATGGCGGATGCGCTCGAAAAAGCCGGCAGGAAATTCTCCATGCTCGTTTACCCGCAAAAAGCCCACGGCGTCACCGGACCAGTGCAGCGCCACCTTCTCGAATCCACTACATCGTTTTTCGAAGAGAACCTGCGCTGAACATGGACGCCCTCTTGAACTGGGCGCACGCGAAGCGCCCCGAAATCACCGCGTTCATTCGCGAGTTGGTCGAATGCGAATCACCCAGCGATTCCCCCGAGGCGATCTCCCGCTTCTTCGATCTGTTCTCAAATTCCATCACCGATATTGCCGATACGGCAATCGAGCACAACGTCCTGCTGTGTCGCTTCCGCACCGGCGCTCCAGCCGCAGCCCCGCAAATCCTCGCTCTCGGTCACGCCGATACCGTCTGGCCGCTCGGGACTCTCGCCACCATGCCGTTTCGCGAAGATGGCGCGCGCCTCTACGGGCCTGGCGTTCTCGATATGAAGTCCGGGCTCGCATTCTTCGTCTTCGCCATGCGCGCTCTGCGGGACCTCGGAATCTCGATCAACCATCGCGTCCTGCTCCAGATCAATCCCGATGAAGAGACCGGCAGCCGCGGGTCCCGGCCCGTCACCGAAGCTAACGCAAAATCGAGCGCTGCCGTACTCGTCCTCGAGCCGGGCGCCGGTCTCGAAGGAAAAGTAAAAACCGCCCGCAAAGGCATCGGCGACTATCGCATTCGCGTTTGTGGCGTCGCTTCCCACGCTGGCGTCGATTTCGAAAAAGGAGCGAGCGCCGTAGTGGAACTGGCGCGCCAGATCGAACGCATCGCCTCATTCACAGACGTTGCCCGCGGCATCACCGTAAATCCCGGAGTCATCTCCGGAGGAACGCGCTCGAACATCATTGCGGCCGAAGCCGAAGCTCACGTGGATATCCGTGTTCCCACGCTTCGCAATGCCGAGGAGCTGGAAAAGCGCTTCCACTCACTCCGGGTCTTCGATCCCCGCTGCTCCATCGAAATCACCGGCGGCCTGAACCGCCCGCCCATGGAACGCTCGCCTGGCGTGGTCGCGTTATTCGAAACCGCGCGCCGCCACGCACTCGCGCTCGGCGTGCAACTTGAAGAATCCCCAACAGGCGGCGGTTCAGACGGCAACTTCACGGCGGCCCTGGGCATTCCGACTCTGGATGGTATCGGCGCAGTGGGCGAAGGCGCGCACGCTTCGCACGAAAGTATCCTGATCGACCGCATGCCGGACCGCATCGCTCTGCTGGCGAAACTGGTGGCCGACCTCGCCTGATTGAGAACTTATCGTTTGCCCTGCAATTTCACCGGTTGCACGAACGCCCCTTCCCCCGCCGAATCCCACACCGCGAAGCGCACCCACTTTTTACCCGTGGCGTTGAACGGAATCCGGAACTGGCGCTTACCGAAGGCCGGTAACTCCGTCGCGCGCACGATCTGCCGTCCCGTAGAGTGCCCGTCGCCCCAAACCACCTCCGCGAATTCCAGCGGGAACGTCCATTCCACGTCCGCCACCACGGTCCGCCGATCTCCCGATCCCTCAATCGACCAGGAGGGAATCAGCACTTCTCCGGAAGTGACAAAGTAATCGCCGCGCTTCATGGAATCGATGATCGGCGCCCAGTTATCGATGCCCGGCAGCGAACTTACTTTCACATAATTCACCGGGTTATTGGCGTATATATCGTCGCCCGTGCCCTGCTGATACACCTCGGAGATCGCCTGCATGTATTTGGGAGGCGTCGGCAAATCCGCCACCCAGTTATTCATGTCGTCGAACAACGGCATGCACCGGTAATCGCAGAGCCGCTGTTCCGACCCGTCGAGCCCCATTCCCCAGCGGAATCCCACGCCGCGATAATTCGCGTCCCGGAACGTCGGCGTATCCTTCGTTGCGTCCGGATAACCGGTCGATCCCTTCGACCGCGGGTGCGGCATAAACAGGATCAGGTTTTCGCGACGCGCCATTTCCATCAGATCCGCCGGGCTGCCAACGTGATAAACGTTGCCGTACTTCGGATCGTTTTCCACCAGCGGCTGTCCGGCGGCGCGGCTCTGCATCCAGTAGACCGGATGCGAAATCAGCAGGTCATGGTGCCCCCCGAAACCCTGGGTAGGCGGTCCCGCGAAGATCTCTTCATTCGGCATCACAAGGAAGCTTTTGTCGGAATGGAGGCGCGCCGCTTCGTAGTAATCGGCCAGGGTCTCGAGCCGACCCCGCGGCGCCGTGCCGCCCGGTATCACCATCCCCACGCCGCCGCCGTCGATCGGCGCATACACTTGCACGCCCGCCGACTTCATCGCTTCAAGATCCGGCAGAATGTTGTCCAGGCCGCCCGAAAGCAGCAGCCGCCGGACCATCCCTGCATGGAAATGCGTCGCCATCACTTCATAACCCGGTAGCGGTTTAAAGTGATCCTGTCTCGTATAGTTCAGCGCCGATTCCACTGCCCTCTGCGCCGCCGGCTCCGAACTGATGTAGAGATACATCGGCATGCGCTGCAGCGTGCCGGGACGCGCGCTGCGCAGCGCAAAGTTCTGCCGCCGGTCCTCCGGCCCTCTGCCCGCATCCGCGGGATCGATCTCGCTTTCCGGCTGCCTTACGCCAATGGAAAATGAAGTGTCGCTGTCCTTGCGATACCAGTCGTATCCAAGGTTGTAATCGATCTCGCGCGCCCAAAAGAAGTTATGGACCGGCGGAAACACGGCGATCGATCCGCCCGTCCCCTCGGCCGCCACAATGCGGTTCGCGGCCTGCAGGGTCACCGCCTTTTTGTTGATGACGCCGCCAAACTCGCGGTTCTGCCAGGAGTTCGCAGTGTCGCGCCACACCACTCGAGAGTCGGGCCCGATTGCGATCCCTCTTACGCCGGCATCGTATTTGTAAGCCGCCGCGCGCTCCTGCGTGCGGGCCGCGATCTCCTGCCGGATCAGATTGGAGCCTTTGTAGACCGTATACTGCAGCCCGCCGGAGAAAATCCCGAGCTGCACCCCCGGGAACAACACTTCCAGCCGTACGCCGTCCGTTCTCACGCTGCAACTTTGTACGTCGAAACTGGCGGACGCGCGGCGAATCTCCGACGGCTTGCGGGGCAGCCCCGGCTGATCCGCGATGCCCGCGGCCGGAGGCGTCGCCCCATGGTGCGCCTCCTCGTTACCCGGTACCCGGAGCGGCGCGTCCCAAAACGCTTCCCAGCGATCCTGATCAAGTATCGCCGGCGTAATGGGAACGCCGAGAGCCTTCAGCGGCTGAAGTTGCTGATCGGTCATGCGCCGCAGCCCCGAAACCACTTCGAATTCAGGCGTCAGGTTCGTCGCCAGCGTGCTCCAGTTGCTCCCTTTGCGCCTCAGCCCGATCTCGCGAATGATGGGAGCGCCTTTCTCCACAGCCAGCCGCATCCGAAGCTCATCGCTCTTTTCGCCCTCCCAGGTAATGGTCAGGATCTTGTCCGCCACCTGCGCCTGCAATCCCGGTTGCGCCTTGTAGTCGGCCATGCTGTAACTTTGCGCCTGAGCGGTAACAACCGAGGCGCCTGCGAGAAAAATCCAGCCCGGAACTCGTTTCATCGCCGCCTCTCTCAGAACGAGAATTCCACGCCAATCCGCCCGACGCGGGGAGCCACAATACCGGTCGTCTGAAGATACGTTGGACCGGTCAGATAACTCGTGCTGGTCGCGGCGCTCGAATTGAACACGTTAAAGATCTGGAAATTCACCTGCGCTCTCATGCGTTCGCTGATTCTGAAATTCTTCGCGGCCCTCAGATTCGCAACTCCGATCACCGGCCCTCGATGAGCGCCGAAGGGCTCCATGCGCAGTGTGGTCGCGCCCTGCAGGAGCAGAGGGCTCGAGAAGCTTTCCGTGCGCTGGCCCGGGATTCCGGATTGTGCGCGGTAGAAACCTGATAATTCGAACCCCCACGGCAGGTTGTAAACCGCCGACCCGCGCGCCTCCCAATTCCACGTGTCATCGATTGGGAACGGATCGGAGTTCGGACTGGGTCGGATCGCCTGAATCCACTCATGATTTCTGGTTGTCCAGAAGGAAACCTGGCCGGTCAACCTTTTTGAATAGCGCTTGGTGGCCGCGACTTCGAATGTTTTGTAGGTATCGGGGCGATTGCCTGGCGCATTCACTACTTCCAGCTGATTGAAGGAAGAACTCGCATAGGACGCTGGATACGTATAAAGCGTAACCGCATTGCCGTTCAGAGCATCGGTCAAAGTCACCGGAACAGTATAGATGCCATATGGCCTCAGGATATTGATTCCGCTGGCCGTCGATACGGTCCCGGGTTCAAGGGAGTTATAGAGGTTCGTCACCTTGTGATAGATGAAGGTTCCGCTGATGGATACGTTGGGTAGAACCTCTCTTTCGATCCTCGCCATGTACTCGTATGTCTTGTCCTGTTTGAGCTTCGGATTATTCAGCTCGTTCAGGCCGCCGGTTGCGCCTACGAAATCAGGACTGCTCGGGTTCAGGCTGGCGAGGGTGTCCGCAGTCGCGTCGCAGCTTGTGTTGTTATAGGAAACATTTCTATAGTTGGTTACGAGGCACGGACCTGCCCATTTATACGTTGTCGTCACCAGCGCATTGGGGTTGAATGTATTGCCCCAAAGGTCCCCCATCGTATC
>Ga0070680_100002111_pt1 | contig 14673 bp, 13 predicted proteins | sample KBSC73BmetaG_FD_64672 | JGI IMG/M metagenome (GOLD analysis project Ga0070680, IMG submission 64672) | Corn rhizosphere microbial communities from Kellogg Biological Station, Michigan, USA - KBS C7-3B metaG | ecosystem: Host-associated > Plants > Roots > Rhizosphere | place: USA: Michigan...
GGCGGCATGATGTTGAAGCCGTCGGCGGCCTCCTCGACATACCAATGCTCCATGTGGTCGGCGACCTGCTTCGGCGTTCCCTTGATGACCATTTTGGCGCGCGCGCCCGCGACAGACTGCGCCACTTGGCGGATGGTCATGTTGCCTTGTTTCGCGCGGTCGATGACCGATTGGGCGGTGCTCTGGCTTGTTGCGATCGGCAGGTTGTCCGGCAGCGGTCCGTCGAACGGGTAGGGTGTCAGGTCGATGCCACCAAGGACGGTGGACAGGATCTCGCGTGCGACGACCGGATGCATCAGCGAGTTCTGATATTCGAACTTCTCGTTGGCTTCTTCCTCGGTCCGCGCGACATAGACCGAAAGACCAGGCATGACCTTCAGATGATCCGGGTTGCGGCCGAATTTATTGGCGGCTCGCGTTTTGATTTCGCGGAAGTACTGCTGGCACGATTCTATCGACACGTGGGCCGAGAAAATCACTTCGGCAAAGCGCGCGGCCACATCCATTCCGTCGTCCGATGTTCCGGCCTGTACGATGACCGGGTGGCCCTGTGGCGGCCGTGGAATGTTGAGCGGGCCTTTGACCTTGAAGTGCGCCCCTTTGTGGTTGAGCGTGTGAAGCTTGGCCGGGTCGAAGAACTGGCCGGTTTCCTTGTCGCGCATGAACGCGTCGTCGTCCCAACTGTCCCAGAGCGCGGTGACCACTTCGGCGAATTCGTTGGCGCGATGGTAGCGCTCGGCGTGGCCGAAGTGGGCGTCGCGGTTGAAGTTGTAGGCTTCGCCCGGCGATCCGGATGTGACGAGATTCCAGCCGGCGCGGCCGCCGCTGATATGGTCGAGCGAGGCGAATTTGCGCGCAATGTGGTAGGGCTCGTTATAGCTCGTGCTTGCCGTGCAGGTGAGGCCGATGCGGCTGGTCACGGCCGCCAGCGCTGCGATCAGCGTGGTCGGCTCGAAGTTGGCGATATATTGCGCGGAGCGCGACAGCGCCTCCATGTTGGCGTCGCGCACGCAATTGGCGTCGGCCAGGAAGATCATGTCGAACTTGCCGCGCTCGGCGGTTTGCGCGATCTCGGCATAATGCCGGAAGTTGATGCCGGCGTCGGCCTGGGCATCCGGATGCCGCCATGACGCCACGTGATGGCCGGTGGGATTGAAAAACGCCCCAAGCCGGAGTTGGTCTTTCGGTCGTGCCATGTTTGCTCCCTCGTGGGCGGACTCTAGCCACGCGGGTCGGGCGAGAGCAAGGCGCGTCGATTTGCGCCGCGGACGCGGGCGTCAGGCGCTTGTCGTTGGCGTCGTCAGTTCACCTTGACCCCGACCTCCTTGATCAAGGCGTTCCAATGCTGGGAATCGTGGTCCACCAGTTTGGCGAAACCCGCGGGCGAGAGGTTGACGCGCTCGAAGCTGTTTTTGGCAAAAAATTCCTTGGTCTGCGGCAGGTCCAGCACCTTGCCGACATCGGCGTGGATTTTGGCGGTCAATTCGGGCGGCAGGTCTGCCGGCCCAAACAATGCGAACCACACCGACGTGGCAAAGCCCGGCACGCCGGCTTCGGCGATGGTCGGCAGGTCCGGCCTTGCCTCCGCGCGCGTCGCGCCGGCCGAGGCCAGGATTCTGACCTTTCCAGTCTGCTCATGCGCTTCGATGCTGCTGAGATTGAGCAGCAGCATCGACACATCGCCGGCCAGCAGCGCCTGCGCCGCAGGCGTCGCGCCGCGATAAGGAATGTGCACGATGTTGGTGCCGGTGCGCTTCCTGAAATCCTCCATGCTCAAATGCGCATAGGTGCCGACGCCATAAGAGCCGTAGTTGAGGAGCCCGGGCTTGGCTTTCGCGAGCGCGATGAGTTCTTGAACGGAATGGGTCGGAACGGATGAATTCACCACCAGCATCGGGGTGCCGCGGCAGAGTACGGCGATCGGGGTGAAGTCCTTGGCGCTGTACGGCAGCTTGAACAGCGATGGATTGGCGGTGATGGTTGCGTCCGAGGTGACAAGAAGCGTCAATCCGTCAGCCGGCGCGTGCGCCACTGCGACCGCACCGATGGAGCCGTTGCCGCCGGGGCGGTTGTCGACGATCACCGTCTGGCCGAGCGATTCCGAGAGCCGCTGCGCGACAATGCGGGCCATCGTATCGGTGACTCCGCCGGGCGACGTCGGCACGATCAGCCGCACTTGGCCGTTGGGATAGGTCTGAGCGCTTGCCGCGCTGCAGGCGAGGGCGAGTGCCACGACAACGACGGCACTTCGAATGTGAGTCCAGAAACCCGACATCGCGATTATCTCCTGCCGATCAGAGTTCGTTCAGCGCGCGCTGGCCATGCCGAGCACCGGCTTGCCGAGACCGAGCGGCTGGCCGTCGACCAGGACGAAAGCGACGCGCGCCGGCTTGTTGCTGCGGTTGGCCCAGGCATGATTGGTGCCGCGCTGGATCAGGATATCGCCCGCCTTCAGTTTGACCGTTGAATCGTCCATGTCCATCTCGATCTCGCCATCGATAACGATCACATAGTCGATCGTTTCGGTGCGGTGCATGTGCGGATGGTTGCCGGGCGGAAAATCGATGACGCAGAACCGCGTGCCGTTCGGCGGCGGCGGCGTGCCGACGATGCGTGCGCCCATATCTTCGATAGCGTCGCCTACTCCGATATCCGCCGGGTTCTTGTCCGTGATCCACATCAGGGTGGATCGCGCGTCGGAGTTTGGATTTTTGACGTTGATCGCGGGAGCGTCGATCAGCACCTTGGCGACGTTATCGGCGTCGTGGCCGGTGACGACACGGCGGATCGGGGGAAACTTCGCTGTTTCGTTGACCATTCCATCAGTCCTTGTGAGGGCGCGGACTATGCGCCGGGCCGCGCGATGTTGATCATCGCCTTCATGTCGCTCTTGAGGAAGCAGCGCATGTTGTGTTCGACGACCGGCATGACGAGATCGACATAGGTGTCGCAGAAGCCGCCTTGATGGGTTGTGATGATGACGTTCTCAAAGGCCCAGAGCGGATGATCGGGTGGCAGCGGTTCTTCCTCGAACACGTCAAGACCGGCACCGGCAATTTGGCCGGTTTGCAGCGCATTCACCAGTGCGGCTTCGTCCACGACGCCGCCGCGCGCCACGTTGATGAAATAGCTTGCCGGTTTCATTGCGGCGAACACCTTGGCGTCGATCATGTGATGCGTGGCCGCTGAATAAGGGGACAGCAGCACGAAGTAATCGAGTTCGGGCAGCACGCGAAGCAACTCGTCGGTCGCATGCACGCGGTCGAAGCCCGCGACCGGGCGCGGCGTTCCGGTCAGGCCGATCACGGTCATGCCCATCGCTTTGCACTTGGGCGCGAGCGCTTCGGCGATCACGCCGATGCCCAGGATGCCAACGGTCTTGTTGTGCAGGAGCTTGGCCGGCCAGCGTTGCCATTGCCGCTGATCCTGGGCCCGCACCGCGCGCGGTACATCGCGCGACAGGGCCAGCATCGCGGCGAGTGCGGCCTCGGAGACCGGGGCGCCGTGCACGCCGTGCAGGCTGGTGACTGTCACGGAGGCACCGAGCGCCGGCTGATCGGTGATGCCGTCGAGCCCTGTGCCCAGCGCCTGCACCCATTTCAGGTTTCGGGCTGGTTCAAGATCGAGCTTCAGATTCTTCATCGCCTGGCCGAACGTGATCAGGGCATCGGCCTCGGCGAGCGCGGAACCGACCCCCTCGCGCGATGACGCGACCGAGATTTTCAGCTCCGGAAAGGTGCGGCTCAGCCGTAGCCGGTATTGCTCGATGACATCGGGCGGCAGCGTGAGAAGAATGAGGAGTCGCGGCATGGATCGCTGGGTCCTGGGTGCGGAGGTATCATAACGAAAAGCCCCGGCGATCTCGCCGGGGCTATGCTTTTATCCGGTCGCTCGGATGCCGTCACGCTCACTTCAAGCGCTTGTTTGCTTCCTGCACCAGGCTGAGGTCGGTGTATTTGCTGACGTCGAGCTTGGCCTTGATGAAGCCGAGCTGCTGCGTCAGATCGATATTGGCCTGCAGGGCCTTGAGGTCGGGCAGCATGTCCGGATTGCGGTAGTAATCTTTTTTGGTGAACAGCCAGTTGAACCGCTCCGGCGTGGTCTTCATCATCTTGGCCGCGATGCGGGTCACTTCGTCGTGGTTCTTGGGGTCCATGAACCAGCGCTCGATCCGCAGCATATCCTCCATGAAGTCGATCATGGCGGCGCGGTTCTTGTCGATGAAGGACTTGCGGGCCGCCCAGACGACGAACTGCGACACGCCGATAGCGTCGCGGCTGGAGAACAGCGGCCGCGCGATCTTCTGGTACTCCGGGTCGAAGTTGAACGGCAGCACGAAGGGCGAGAGATCGACCTTCTTCTCCGACAGCATTGCCTTCATGGTCGGGAACGGCGCCTCGACGATGGTGTAGTCGCGCTTGTCCTCGAGGCCGTGCTTGCGCAGCATGGCGCGCGCCGCGATATCGACGGCGCTGCCGGCGGCGTTGGTGGCGATGACCTTGCCCTTGAGGTCTTCCACCTTCTTGATCGGGCTGTCCTTCAAAACGGCCCATTCGTTGGAGGCGTAGCCATCGACGCCGTCCTGGAATTCGTCGGCGATGACCCGCAGATCGTCCAGGTTCGCGTTTTGCACGGCGAGGGGAAACGTCGAATAGGCGAGGTTGGCGATTTCCAGTTCACCGGCGGCGATGGCGGTCATCATCGGCGGCGTGCCGGCGAAGCGCAGCGTTTCCAGCGTGTAGGATTTGCCCAGGTGCTTGGCGAGATCCTTTTTCTCCAGGACAATCGAACCCCAATTGGAAACCGGGGCGACCCAAGCCATCCTGATCTTGACGGGCTCTGCATTCGCCGGGCCGGTACTCAGCACGGCGGAGGCCGCCAACGCGGCCAGCATCAGCTTCAGCGAGCGCATTCAGTCCTCCCTTGGAACGTTTTATGATTGGCGAAAAGTAGATCATCGGCGGGTGGGCCGTGGCAAGTGGCGCCGGGGCGAGCGGGTTGCCGCAGCCGAATGCGAAGCGGGCCGGATGGGTGGGGACTACGACGCCTTTGCCGCTTTATGGCCGGCGCCGGCCAGCTTGTTGACCAGCTCGGTGTCTTTGGCGAGCTCCGCGGCCGATTCCGAGTAGACGACCTTGCCGTCATCGAGGATGTAGGCCCGGTCGGCGATCGAGAGCGACAGCGGCGCGTTTTGCTCGATCAGGAGGACCGACAGTCCTTCCTCCCGCATGCGCCGCACCACCTGCATCACCTCGCGCACAATGAGAGGGGCCAATCCCTGCGACGGCTCGTCGAGCAGCATGATCCGCGGGTTGAGCAGCAAGGGCCGCGCGATCGACAGCATCTCCTGTTCGCCGCCGGAAAGCTGGCGGCCCAACTGCGATTTGCGTTCGGCGAGCCGCGGAAACAGCTCGAGCACCCCATCGAGCGTCCAGCGGCCGGGGCGGGCCTGCGGCACCTTCAGATTCTCCAGAACCGTCAGGCTGCCGAAAATCTTGCGGCCCTCCGGCACATAGCCGACGCCAAGTCCGGCGATCCGATGCGCGGGCCAGTGCGTGGTGTTCTGGCCGAAGATTTCGCAGGTGCCCTGGCGCGGCGGCGTCAGCCCCATCAGGCTGCGCACGGTCGTTGTCTTGCCGGCGCCGTTGCGGCCGAGCACGGCGACGATTTCGCCTTCGTTCACTTCAAGCGAGACGCCATGCAGGATGTGGCTCTTGCCGTAGAACGAGTGGATATCGGTGGCGCGCAGGACGGTGGTCATTCGATCGACCCCAGATAGGCGGCGCGCACCTTGGGATCGGACGAGATGGCGTCCGGCACGCCCTCCGCCAATACGCGCCCTTGGTCGAGCACGGTGATGCGTTGCGCGATGCCGAACACGATATCCATGTCGTGCTCGATGAACAGGATGCTCATGCCCTGATCCTGGTGCAGCCTGCGCACCAGGTCGACCATGTGATCGGTTTCGCTGTCGCCCATCCCGGCGGTCGGCTCGTCCAGCAGCAGCAGGCGCGGCCTCAGACTCAGCGCCACGGCCACTTCGACGACACGCTGGTCGCCATGCGCCAACTCGCCGACCGTGCGGTTGCTCTTGCCGGTCAGATTGACGATCTCAATCAGTTCGTCGACGCGACGGTTGATGGCCGTGCGTTCGTTGCGGCTGATCCAAGGCTTGGCGTTCAGTCCGGCGGCGGTCTCGACGCCGACGCGGATGTTTTCGAAGACGTTGAGGTCGGGGCAAATCTCCGTGATCTGAAACGTGCGGACAATGCCTTTGGCAACGCGCTGAACGATCGCTTGCCGGGTGATGTCCTCGCCCTGGAACAGAACCTGACCGAAGGTCGGCGGCAACAGCCCGCTGATCAGGTTAAAGAATGTGGTCTTGCCGGCGCCGTTGGGGCCGATCACCGCCCGCAACTCGCCCGCGCGCATTTCGAACGAGACGCCGTCCACGGCCTTCAGCGTGCCGAAGTGGCGGGACACGTTCTCCATGCGCAGAAACGGCTCCTTCGCCGCCTCGGGGCCGGGTTGGAGCGTCGTGTCTGTCGGCTTTTGTGCCGTCGCGGCGGTCATGCGGCCTCCGTCCGGCGCGCAAAGAGTCCGAGCACGCCTTTCGGGCACAGCAACACGATAAGGACGAAGATGATGCCGATGAAGGTCATCCAGTTTCCCGTCACGCTCGACAGGTAATCCTGCGCGACGACGAAGATGATAACGCCGAGCAGGGGCCCGAAGAAGCTGCGCATGCCGCCGAGCACGATCATGATCACGAAGTTCCCGGACAGGATCCAGTGCAGATCCTGAGGCGAGGCGAAGTTGAACAGCATCGCATTCAGCGTTCCGGCCAACGCGGTGATGAATCCGGCGACGGCGAACGCGGCCCAGACATAGCGCTCGACGCGGATGCCGAGGAATTCCATGCGTCTGCGGTTTTCCCGGATGGCGACCCAGGTGTGCCCGAGCGGCGACTGCAGTAGCGCCCACATGACCGCGACGGCGGCCGTGAAACAAATCAGAACGAGATAATAGTAGTTCGTGGCCGTCAGCGGGATGACGAGGCTGCCGAGGTGGATGTCCTGCCGGCTGAATCCGGCGAGGCCGTCTTCACCGCCGGTCACTTCGTTCCAGCGCACCATGACGAAGTAGAACAACTGCCCGATGGCGATGGTGATCATGGCGAAATAGATGCCGCGGCGGCGCATCACCAGAGGGCCGAGCAGTGTCGCGGCGATGCCGCCAACCAATGTGCCGATGAGGATCGCAAGCGGCGTGCTTGGGGCCAGGTATTTCAAGGTCATGCCGGCGCCGTAGGCGCCGAGGCCGAAATAGGCGGCCTGCCCGAATGAAAGGCCGCCGGTGAATCCCAACACGATGTTGAGCCCCATCGTCGCGATGGCATAGATCAGGATCTTGGAGCCGAGTGCGGTGTAGCCGCCAATGAGCGGCAGCCACCACGGCAGGCCAACAAGGGCCAGCCATATCGCCCCGATCGACAACACGCGCGTCATTCGAACAGCCCCTCTTCACCAAACAGTCCGCGCGGCCTGACCACCAGGACGATCAGCATCATCAGATAGATCACCGCTTCGCTCGCGGCGGGGTAGTACGTGGTGGTGATGCCGGCCGCCACGCCGATGATGAGGCCGCCAAGGACCGCGCCGAACAGGCTGCCGACGCCGCCGATGATGATGGCGACGAAGCTCGGCATCAGCAGGCTGTTGCCCATCGGCGGCGTAAGTCCAAGGATGCCCGCGGCGAGTACGCCGGACAGTCCGGCGAACATGCAGCCGAATCCGAAGTTCAGCGCGCGGAGCTTGTAGATGTTCACGCCCAGCGCCGACGTCGTTTCGAGATCGCGGGTGCCGGCGCGGATGCGGATGCCGAGCAGGGTGTAGCGCATCAGCAGATAAAGCCCGATCGCCGCCGCCGCGGTGATGCCGACGACGAACAGGCGATATCCGGTGATGAAGAAGTATTCGGTGCTGACCGGTGAATTGATGATATCGGGGATTTCAAGTGGCAGCCCCTGCGGCCCCCAAATGGTGCGCGTCATATCCTCGATGATCAGCGCCAGACCGAATGTGAGAAGCAGGCTGTAGAGCGGATCGGCACGGCTGTAGATCGGCCGGATCAGAACGCGCTCGACGATCAGACCGATGCCGCCTGCGAGAACAGGGCCGGCAACCAGCGCACCCCAGAAGCCAAGATAAGGCTGGAGCGTGTAGGCCAGATAGGCGCCGATGACCAGGAACCCACCGTGCGCCATGTTGATCACGGAGTTGAGGCTGAGGATCAGCGCCAGTCCGAGGGCCATCAGCGCGTAGAACACGCCCTGGATCAGCCCGTTGAAGACATTGAAAAGCAGGAGCTCCATGCTGTCGCCCGTTCGGTCGCTGGTCCTGATGCCGGACCGCGCCACCTCACGAGGGGAGGCGGCGCGGCTTCAGCGCGTGGAAGCGGCTCTTGAATCTACGCCGGGTAGTCGAGCTTGCAGCCCGTATCCTTCAGTGCGATTTTGTCGCCGGCGACGATGTCGGCAACTTTGAACAACCGCGGATACACGCCATCCTGGATGATCTCGCCGGGGAATTCGCTCGACATCAATTGATGATCGCTCGCCCGGAAATACACCTTGTTCGGCTGCAGCTTGACCTCGGGCGGCAGCTCCAAGCCTTCCAGCGCCTTGGCGACTTTCACGGCTTCAATCGATTTTGCGGTGTTAGCGCCCATGGCCAAGGCGTGCAGGCCGGCATAGCCAAACCACGTGCGCGCGCTGGGATAGGTGCCGTCGTTATGGGCCTTCTGATAGGCCGCGACCCATTCCTTGACATGCGGCGTGTTGGGCTGGTCCCAATACCATTCGAGCGTCCACCAGCCTTGCTTGGCCTCCTTCGGCAGGGCGCGCAGCACCTCCAACTCGCTCAGGCCGCCGCCGATCGGAAACTTCTTCATCAAACCGAACTGCGCCGCCTGCTTCATGCAGTTCACCAGATCCTGTCCATCCACCAGAAGGATGAGCACATCTGGCTTCGACTGCTGCGCCTTGATCAGGTAGGACGAGAAGTCCGTGGTGCCGAGCGGCGACAGCGAGTTGCCGAGCACCGTTCCACCCATTTCTTTCAAAAGCTTGGCGTAGGATTCCTGCAGCGTGTGGCCGAAGGCGTAGTCCGGCGTGATGAAGTACCATTTGCCGCCGAACTTCTTATGCAGCGTGCCGGCAAGGCCCGCCGCCAGCATGTAAGTCGTCGTGCAGATGCGGAACGTCGTCCAGTGGCATTGCGAGCCGGTCACCGGGTCGGTGTGGCCGCCCGTGACCATGTAGACAACGCCCTTCTCGTGAGCGACTTGCGTCACCGATAGCGACGTGGCCGAGGACACCGAGCCCATCAGGAAATTCACCTTATCCTGCTCGATGAGCTTGTGGGCCTTCTGCGCGGCGATGCCGGCGTTGGCGCCTTCATCTTCGATCAGCAACTCGACCTTGCGGCCGAGAATGCCGCCCTTGGCGTTGACCTCGGCCAACGCCATCTTGGCGCCGCGCGCTTCGCTGTCGCCTTCGGCGGCATAGGTTCCGGTCAGTGGATCGTGCATACCGATTTTGATCGGCGTCTCGCCTTGCGCGTAGGTGAGGATCGGCGGCGAGAACAGCGTCGAGGCGCCGAGTGCGGCACCGGTCTTGATGACCGTTCGACGGTCGAACGGCGTTGTGAAAATTGGGGTCTTCATGGGGTCTCTCCCTGACGCGCCTTCAATGGACGCTTTGTGAGATCAGCGCGTAAAGCACGCTGGAATGCTGCACGTCGTCAGACGTTCAGCACGTCGTTGTCACCCCATACCCATGCTAGTGGTTCCCCGCGATTGGGCGCAAGCTGATTCACCCACCTGCGTCATCGCCGCCTGTAGTAACAAAGTCGCAAGACCGCGATGGGCAGTGGGCGCGCGATGGGCGGCGCGCCCCGAAATCGGTTCGCTTGTAACGAACTGCTTGCTGCGATGGCCAAGACCGGTCGCGGCTATGCCGTGGTCGGTTCATTGGCCTCTTGATGCCAGATCAGCAGCCGCCGGCGCAGCATCGTCATGGCCTTGATCAGGACGTAACCGACGATGGCGATCTCGACGATGCCGGCAAACACGCCGCGTGAATCGGCAAAGCGCGATGCGGTCATCATGGCGCCGCCGAGGCCGTAGCCCCCCATCAGCATCTCCGCCACCACGGCGACGATCAGCGACAGCGGCAATGCGACCTGGAGCCCGGTGAGGATTTGCGGCATCGCGGCCGGCAATACGATCTGCCACATCATCTCGCGGTCGGTCGCCCCCATGTTGCGCGCCGACCAGATCAACTCCCGGTCGATGCCGCGGACGGCGATGACGGTGGCGGCGATCACCGGGAAAATGGCGTCAATGACGATCATGGTGATCTTGGAGACGTCATAGACGCCGAGCCAAAGGATCACGACCGGAAGAAATGCGATCTTCGGCATCGGGAATCCGATCGACACGATCGGATCGAAGAACCAGTTGGCGACGGTGTTCCGGGCCATGGCCAGACCGATCAGAATGCCGCCGACGGCGCAGATCAGGAAGCCGACCAAGGCGCGATAGACCGTAAGGCCGGTGTTGATGAACAGATCGCCCGACACGGCATCGGTGCCGATGCGCGTGATCACCGAGCTGAGCGACGGCAGCATGAACGATGTGAACGCGCCGCTGCGCGCCAGCCCCTCCCAGGCCAAGACCAGCGCAAGGATCGAGACAACATGGGCGAATCCCCACAGCAGTGTGCGCGCAAACGAGCGCGCCGGCACATCGGGCACCTCGACGCGTTCGGCGGCGGTCAGCCCTGTTCGCGCCATTGCAGCATCCGGTTCATGAGCATCTGATAGACGCGGTCTGCAGCGAAGCCGAGAAACGCGACCGTCATCACCACCGCGTACATGGCGTCATAATTGCCGTTGGCGCCGAGATAGCCGATCAGATAACCGAGCCCTTCGCGCGCCACGATCAGCTCCGAGCTGACCAGCAGAATGAACGACAGCGCCAAGGCGGTGCGGATGCCGTTGAGCAATTCCGGCATCGCGCTCGGCAGCACGACATCCCACAGCATCCGGACGCGGTTGGCTCCCATGCTGCGCGCCGACCATACCAGCGTCTGCTCGCTCGAGCGCGCGCCATTGAAGGCGCCGATCGTGACCGGAATCATGCAACCGAGGAAGATCAGAAGAATTTTCGAGCCGTTGCCGAACCCAAGCCAGATGACGGTCACCGGGATCAGCGCCGACTTCGGAAGGGGATAGAAAATCTCGACGAGGGGACCGAGTAAAATATTGACCGGCTTCCACCACGCCATGAGGATGCCCAGCGTTGCGCCCACCGCGACCGCCAGCAGAAGGCCCATCACGGCGCGATAGAGCGATGCGCCGGTGTTGCTGACAAGCTCGCCGCTTTTGATGAGGTCGATCCAGCTCGACACCACTTCGCTCAGCGGGGGCAGCGCCGACGACGATACGAGGCCAAGACGGGATGCGCTTTCCCAGGCGACGGCCAGCAGAACCAGCGGCAGATAGCGGACGAGTGTTTTCACGGCGTTCGCCGCTCCGCCTTGATGGCTTCGTCGCGAACGAGATTCCAAAGCTCGTCGACCTTGTCGACGAACATCTTGCTTTTGAAAACGCCGGGATCGTTTTTGTCGAATTTGGTTTCGACGATGGACTTGATGCGGCCCGGCCGCGCCGACATCACGGCGACGCGGTCGGCCAGATAGACCGCTTCCTGCACGTCGTGGGTGACAAAGATCACGGTTTTCGGCGTGCGCTGCCAGATGCGGAGCAATTCGGCTTGCATCAGATAGCGAGTCTGGGCGTCCAGCGCACCGAACGGCTCATCCATCAGGAGGATGCTGGGATCGAAGGCCAGCGTGCGCGCCAACGCGGTGCGCTGCTTCATGCCGCCGGACAGTTGCGATGGATAACTGTCCTCGAATCCGGTGAGGCCGACCAGATCGATAAAGGATTGCGCGCGTGCCTGGCGTTCGGCGCGTGGCAGTGCTTGCCGCTCGAGACCGTAGAGAATGTTGTCGCGCACCGTCTTCCACGGGAACAGCGCGAAGTGCTGGAACACGATGCCACGGTCTGGTCCCGGCCCCTTCACCGGCTCACCATTAACCAGGATCGTGCCGCGCTCGATCGGAAGGAAGCCACCGATCAGATAGAGCAACGTCGACTTGCCGCAACCGGAAGGCCCGAGCAGCGCGAGGAATTCGCGGGGCTGAACCTCAAGCGAAATATCTTCAAGCGCGAGCACCGGGCGTCCGCGCGGCGGTCGATAGACATGCGCGACCTTATCGATGGCGATCTGCGGCTGCGTCATTCCGGCATCCCCGCCCAAGCGTAGCAAGCTTCCGATCGCGGCGTCTACGCGACGAGGCCGCACATGATGGCATAGAGCGCAGCTTGTCCCTCGAAGCCGATTCCCGGCCGGTCGGGCAGTTTGAGAAAGCCGTCTTCCAGTTTTGCATCGTCGGCGAAGCCTGCAAACGGGCCGAACACGCCGGGATAGGATTCCGCGCCGCCAAGTCCGAAGCCGCCCGCAATGTGCAAGGACATCTGATTGCCGCCGTGCGGAAACAGTCCCGAACGTGGCCAGCCGTGGTTGGCGAGCATGTCCAGGGTTCGCGCATATTGCACGATGCCATAGGCTTGCGGCGGATCGACTTGAATGACATCGCCGCGCGACGCCTTGAGGCGGCCGAAGCGGACGAGGTTCTGCACATCCTGGGTGGAAAACAGATTTTCCCCGGTCGAAAGAGCGCCGTCATAAGCATCGGAGATTTCAGCGAGCGTTGCGAAGTCCAGGGGATCGCACGGCTCCTCGAACCAGCGGAGCTTAAAGGGCGACAGCGCCTTGGCGTAGGTCAAGGCCTCGTCGCGTTGGAATTTCGAATTGGCGTCGACCGCAAGCTGGCCGCGCCGGCCGATCAGCGCCTTGACCGCCTCGACGCGCGCGCAGTCGTCGGCGAGCGTTGCGCCGCCGACCTTCATCTTCAGCATGGTGTAGCCGCTGTCGAGGTGGCGGCGCATCTCATCCAGCAAATCTTGCGTGGTCTTGCCCGGGGCGTACCAGCCGCCGCCGACGTAGCAGAACACCCGATCCGCGACCGCGCCGTCATTGTAACGCTCGGCCAGAACGCGATGCAGCGGCTTGTCTTCGATCTTGGCGACCGCGTCCCAGACGGCGACCTCGATGGTGCCGATGCCGACCGAGCGTTCGCTATGACCGCCGGATTTCTCGTTGCGCATCATCACGTCGAGAATCTTCTCCGGATCAAAATTGCTGCCGCTCGAATCGAGCAGCGAATCCGGTGGCGCGTTGAGAATGCGTGGAATGAAGCGGGCGCGCATCTGCGCACCGCAGGCGTAGCGGCCCGTGGAGTTGAAGGCGAAACCGACCACGGGTTTGCCGTCGCGCACGACGTCGGTGACGACGGCCACCACAGAGGTCGTCATCTCGGAAAAATCGAAACCCGAGTTGCGGAGTTCCGATTTCAGCGGGACCGCGGTTTCGCGAATATCGACGATGCGCATGGGGTGGATTTGCTCGCTGCTGGAGCGTCTTTCGCTGCCGTGCCCCGAAAATACGGGGCATACAGCCATCGAGATTTGTCTTGTGGACGAGAGCGTAGCTGTTGAGGCGGGCCGCTGCCCGGCGGGATCGCCCGTGTTCGCGGGCGATCCCCATTCCGTTCAGGGGTCGGAGCGGCGGTCAGATCCTTGGAATCTTCGCCGCCTCGATCACGCGCTTCCATTTGGCGATTTCGGTTTTCACATAGACCGTGAATTCAGCCGAGGTGTCGCCTTCCGCCACGATGCCGAACTCCATGAGGCGCGCCTTGATGTCGGGCATTTTGACGATCGTGGAGATTTCCTTCTGCAGCAGATCGACGATAGCCTTGGGGGTTCCCGCCGGCGCGAAGACGCCGGTCATGGTCTCGGCTTCCTGGTCCTTGATGCCCAGTTCGTCGAGGGTGGGGACGTCCGGCAATGTCTCCAGGCGTTTCTTCGCGGTGATGCCAAGGGCGCGGATTTTGCCGTCCTTGATCACAGGCACCGAGTTGCCGATGGCGCCGCAGCCGATCGGTACGTGTCCGCCGAGCAGCGATTGGGTCATCGGACCGCCACCGGCGAACGGCACCGTCACGAAGCTGACGTTGAGATCGTGTTTGAGCATCTCGATCGACAGCGAGGGTGTCGTTCCCGCGCCGGGCGAACCGACGCTGTACTTGCCGGGGTCCTTCTTGAAGAGCTCGACCAGCTCTTTCATGTCCTTGGCCGGAAAGCTGGGATTGACCAGCCAGGAATTCGGCGAGCCGCCGGCCTTGGTGACAGGGATAAGGTCTTTTTCGGCGTCGAATGGCATCTTGGCATAGAGGCTCGGGTTCACCACCGCGCTCGATGACGAGAACAGCAGCGTGTAACCGTCGCCGGTCGCGTGCGCGGCTTGGCTCATGCCAAGATTGCCGCCGGCGCCGGGAACGTTTTCCACGTAGAACTGCTGTTTGAGCCGCTCGCTGAGGTGCTGCGCAATCAGCCGTGTTGCGATGTCTGTGACGCCGCCCGCGGCGAACGGCACGATGATCTTGACCGGCTTGGCCGGATATTGCTGGCCGAAAGCGGA
>Ga0070680_100002118_pt1 | contig 14662 bp, 13 predicted proteins | sample KBSC73BmetaG_FD_64672 | JGI IMG/M metagenome (GOLD analysis project Ga0070680, IMG submission 64672) | Corn rhizosphere microbial communities from Kellogg Biological Station, Michigan, USA - KBS C7-3B metaG | ecosystem: Host-associated > Plants > Roots > Rhizosphere | place: USA: Michigan...
CGTTCAGGTTTGGCGCGGGTGAAGGAACAGAGTGGTATTACGTGGCCCCGATAGTCGATAGCGGAGATGAGTTAAGAAGTAAGACCATCAAGTCGGTTAGAGCCACAGGAAGAATAACCAACGGATTCGCTAAAATCTATGGCTACGATGTCAGCGATGGGATTGATTTGCAGGATCTGGAGGATGGTACTAATAGTTCAACTGGGCCCATTTCAATCGATGATACATCCTTCGTTACCCAGTCTCCCCGGTTCAATGTAAACGTCCCGAACTGCGTTTTGAGTACCGTGAGAATTGAAGGCGACGGAAGAGGCCAGTCGGAACGCAACCAGCTACACGAGGTCGTGTTGGAACAAGCAAGCGCGGGAGTACGTCGATGATTCGGTTTCATATCGAGAAGGGCAGCGAATCAATCACTACGCCCTGGATAGAAGAACCAGTGAAGGCGGGAACAGCGGGCCATACTGCGGTAGCAGAGATGATTAAACTTCGAGAACAGCATGGACCTGAAGCTAAGATCCGAATCGAGCGCACAACGCCGCTTAAAGATCCCCATCGTCAACGGTTTCGCTACAACATTTTCGTTCCCGAAGCATGGATGAAGGTGATTGACGCTAAAGGTGAGCACTCTGTCCATATCGTTAATACGACACTCCAGAGTCGCCCTTTTCAAGAAGCAGAGCGGGAAAAGATCCTTACTGAATTAAATGAGAAGTTTCCGCAAGGAAAACTTACGGAGGTAAGACTATAGTGGAAGATTACAACCCGGATTTAGACTATGCCCAGACGTATTATAATTGGGGGATTGCCCTGCCTCCTCAGCCCGCATCAACCACAATAGTGGCGGGCGATACGACAGTTGTAACTACAATCAACGGAGGCGGTGGCGGTCAGGCGACGGGGCCAGCGATCACGGTCACGAGTACCTGGAATGGGGTTAATTTTACCGCATCTGCGGGAACGCTTACCCTCGAAGTTCTAAACGCCGCGAATGCGCGAGCGGATATTTCGGCCGCCAAGTCGGGTTCCAACTCAGACATTACGGACTTCACGGCACTCACTGGAAACACTGGTGTACATCCTTGGACGGGAACCGCGAACGGAGGTCCATTTGCTACTTACTCTGGAACCGCCAGCGTTGGGTATGTGCAAGCTGAGTTGCAGGGTGTAATGGATACGCTTCGTGACACTACGCAGTTTCTGATGTTCCTGACGGCGGCATTGTTGGCGTGGGGCGGAGTCGAGACGTAATGTTATTCCGGCTGAAAATCATCAGCAACAACGGTACGACCTACAGTGACTGGTACACCGAGACGCCTACGAATGTGCAGGCGGCAATGCAGGCTGCGCGTTGGGAAAACAAAGCAGCAAAAGTAACCATTGAGCGTCGGCAGGGGCCACCGATAACTTCACCGCCTCTGCCAGACTGGAGTCTTGTGGACGATCCAAATCCGAAACTTGGCGGCGACTTACAACTGAACTCCCACACAATCATTGGACAACTGGAACAAGAGACGCTGGTCCTTGACGGCGGCCTCTTAGGTTGAAAGGAGAACGGCTTTGGCTAAAGGTGTAACGATAAAGCATGTGCGCAAAGCAGGCGCATTCGTAAACGGAGAACTGAGCGCCGGAGAAAAGGGGTTAGATGTAACTAACGGCACCTGGTACTTCTCTCGTAACGGCACGACAGTCGAGCCAATGGGCGGTGGCGTTGGGGACATGACCAAAGCCGAATTTGCCACCAATGGTGTCACTGGCAAGGTGGACAAGTCGGTTGACTCTGACAAACTGGGAGGGACTGTGGCAGGGTCTTACGCGCTGAAGTCCTATGCTGATAACGCCGCCACAACTGCGGTAGCCAATGTGATCGCAGCAGCCCCAGCGGCACTGGATACATTAAATGAACTTGCCTCAGCCTTGGGGAATGATGCAAACTTCTCGACCACGATAACGAACGCGCTTGCCGGGAAAGCCGCAACTTCGCATCAACACGCAGGGACGGATCTCACATCCGGTGACATCCCCACGGCACGGATGCAAACAAACGTAGCTGCGGCGCTTCAAGCTGGCAGCGGAACGATTAGTAACGCCTCACTTATTCTCGACGGAGGCAGTATCTGAGTGGGAGCGGGCACCCTCATAAAGCATAAGCGCAAGGCAACGAACTTCGTTGCTGGCGAATTAACTGCGGGAGAGATGGGACTGAACACCACTAACGGACTGTGGTGGTTCTCGGTAGACAGTTCCACGGTTACATCTCTCGCCAATCCGAATAATGCTTCTGTGGCTGACCAGACCATAAACGCCAACTCCTCGGCCTTACTTACTGGTTCGGTAATATCAATCCCTGCGGGCAAACTTCGTGTCGGCACGATACTTCGTTGGCGCATTGCTTTAAGCAAAACCGCTTCGGGAACAGCCGCAAATACTTTTATCGTTCGGCTTGGAACAACCGGAACCATTAGTGATGCAGCAATCCTGACCTTTACTCTTCCTGTAGGCACGGCTGTAATAGATGCTGGACAAATAGAAATCCTGGTAACAATTCGCGGCCCGTTGGGAGCGTCGTGTATTGCCCAAGGCCAACTAACTTTGATTCACAATCTCTCAGCTACCGGACTAGCTACAGTCCCTTGTGTGGTACTGAACGCAACCTCAGGTGGGTTTAATTCGACTACAGCAAATCTCTCTGCCAGCGTCTCGTGTAGTACCGCAGTCTCTACCGTGCTCACCTTTCAGCTAGTTCAGTCGGAAGCCATAAATGTATGAATCTTCGTGTCCTCCATCCTCAAGGTGATGAGTCTCTGTACAGGGAAGCGTGGCGCTGGCGAGAGAGTTATCCGCGCTTAGTGAGAAAGTGGGACTACCTCAAACACTTCCGACAGTGGTTCGCGCTAATGAAGCGCAGAGTTACCGTCGGAGTGTTCACCGATCATTTGATTGCGTTGGTGACTTTTCGCCCTGATGGAGATGACATTTATGAAGTTCATGTGGACTGTGTACGACGAGTCGATCAATGGGTATTGCTCACAGGTTTACTAAGTATCCGCAAGACGGTGTTTGAAGAGTGGGGCGCACGAGAAGTCTTTGCGGGAATCGTATCTCGTAATTATGGGATAATCTCTATCGCTGAAGCGTGCGGATTTACTCGTGACGGCATTAGCGATCAGGTTGGGGATACGAAGTGGATCAGACTAAGGATTACTAATGTCCAGTACCAAAACGAACACAACTACTTCCAGCCAACAAAACCAATTCGCAAGGATGCCCGGCGCAGATTCGCCAGACATTCAAAAGCTGCGTGATCAAAAGTTTCAGGTTGATCCGACTATTGGGGCGCGACTGGGAGAAGCAGAGAGAACACTAAAACAGTCTTTTGTGAATCCGGCCGGAGGTTATACGACTCCGCAGATGAGAGACGCCATTCTCCGATCACAAACCCGTGAACTATTCCAACAGGCAGGAGCGCAAACGAGAGCGGGCCAATACGACGTTAATAATCAGAACTATGCCCGTAACGCTTTCGTGGCCGGCTTGACCGCGCCTCCGTTGGTGCAGACGGGTTCAACCGGAACATCTACAGAGAAATATAAGACGCCATTCTCAGCCAAGATCATGCCCGCAATTCAGACCGGAGCACAGATCGCCGCAATGGGAGCTTGATAGTTTAATTCGCATAGACAGTCTTGTAGCTGTCCTGCCGCTTTCTTCGGTTCTACGGAATCGTTGAAGGCGGTTTTTGTTTAAGGAGACATGAATGTCACGTAACGACCCCAACAAAGTCCTGCGAGTTAGTGCTGACGCCACAGTGAATGCTCGTGACTACAGGCAGGTGCTATGCGACACGTCGGGCAACGCGATTGCCCTAACGCTGATTTCTCCGAGCGGCACAAGCGAGTGGTCGATCAAGATCAAGAATACTGGCTCTGCGGGGAACGATGTCACCATTACCGTGGCCGGTGGTTACACGATTGACGGTGGTAGTGACTATCCGCTTACAGACGGGGCAGGCGTAATTATTGAGCAAGACGATCTGGGGCAACTGTGGGCCTTCGCCTCGGCAGGTGGGGCGGGTGGAAGTGGTTTTATTATTCCTCCCGATCAATCAATCACTTATTCGGGGACGCCCTACGCTGGCACAGGATCATTCCAACCCATTGGTCCAGACTTGAATATTGATGCTGCGGCTGGTTCATCTACAGATCCAAAGTACATCGCTGACGCCATGTTCAATGTCATTGGCGATGCGCTTACCAAAACAAAGACATACATCGCAGCGGTGATTGCCAAGTTATCAATCACTGGCACCGATCTATCAACATATCCCCGAGCAGCGATTGCCGCAGAAATCGGGGATGGTGTCACTGCGGCTGACGGTGCTGTGGTTGCCGTGCTTGGTGGGGATTCAGCACAGACCAATGCCCGAGCTGCGTTCACGGTGGACAATCAAAACTCTACACCCGCTTCTGGGTTTGACTATGGACTCGATTTGCAAGGCCCGGGAGCACACGACGGCTATCCAGTAGTCTCGTATCTGCAAGGTGATATTCGCTTCTCTGATGGGACTACCCAGAGCACGGCAGCAGGCAGTGGGAGTTACGAAGTCCCTGTGGGGGCAGTAAATGGCATAAACGCTGCTTTTACCTTTTCGTTGCCACCAGTATTGATCTTTCGCAACGGCGTCATGGAACGCAGGCTGGGCACCATCGTTGGCAACGTATTCACTTTCGACACGCCACCGGATATTGACGATAACATTGAGGGACTAATATGAGCGACGGCATAACAGCAAACCAATTACAGCCAGGAGTCGTCACGGTCTTATCTCAGACTGTCACACTTACAGCCGCCGAAGTCAGAGCGTTACCATCCACGGCGATAGAAATCATCGAAGCGCCTGGGGCTAACAAGGCTATCTTCCCGATTGCCGCTTGGTGGTATGTAAAGTGGGCAGCAGACTTTGGGAACATCGGAGACATCAGCCGAATCGGAATAGGGTATACGGCAGCGTTGTCAAGTGCCTTAACACAGTTTTCTGAAGCAACGGGTAATCAAGTGTCAAACCTGTTGGCTGACGGTGCTTCACATCCAGCGGTTATGGGAATTTTAGGCGTTTGCCCAGCGGCCGCTAGTGCCGTGGTTTTGGTTGGAATGGGACAGATTCAAGATGATCCCGGAGCTACTAACACGGCACTGGAAATTTACGGGGTGAACGACGGCAGTCACACCGGGGATTTCACTGGAGGCATCGGAACAGTGATCAACGTGAACGTCCTTTACATCATCATGGATATCCCGTCATAGGGCAGTTTCTAACCGTCATAGACGTATAAGGAGATGTAGATGAGGCAATTTTGTGGATTAGTCACACTGGCTCAGATCGCAGCCCCGACTGCTCCTACGGTGGCCTTAGTTAGCCCCGCAGCAAGTGGGAACGTGGAGACAGGGGCTCATTCTTACAAGGTCACATTTCTCGCAGGGGCTACTCATACGGCAGGCGGCACTAAATCCGATCCCGTTACCGTGGTGAATAACGCCGTCAATGGGAAGGTGCAAGTCTCTGGTATTCCGATTAGCACCGATGCGAATGTCACGTCTCGGAAAATCTACCGCACGATTGCCGATGCTGATCCCACAGTAGCCGGGAACTATTTACTGCTTGCCACTATCGCCGATAACACAACTACAACTTATCTGGACAACACGGCTGACGGATCGCTGGGAGCCGCTGCGCCGACTACCAACGACACGATAGCGGCGAACTTTCCGCAGTCGATTGCTCAAACCCTAGCCAGTGCTGGCATGAGTGACGCAACGGGAGCGTTGGCTTATCTGAACATCGCTGAGGCGGGGACAGGAAATCTCGTTATTTCCAGCGACTCAAGTATCAGTGCAGAGGCTAACGGTTATCCGATAGGTGACGGCAACACGGTTCCAATCCTTGAACTCAACACAAGCGGATCGATGAATGACGTGATCGACGCTGCAAATCTCTATCTCTTTTCCACCACCGCAGGGAAACAAGCCTACATTATTGCTCGTCCGCGAATATGAGTGAACTCACAGTTCAGTTTCCCTTACCCCTGGAGCCTCTGGTAAATCAAAGAGACGGTCCAGCCGTACTTCGCTGGGCCTATAACCGCCAATTCCTCGACAGCGACGGCGTACAGGTGATGCCGGGAACGCAGTCAAGCGGGTTTGGTGTATCAGTGGCCTGCTCGATCGCATCGGGATTAGTAACAGTTGATGAAGATACGACCCTTTGGACCACCGATAACAGTCAAGATCCGTCGCCGGGTTCCATCTGGGTATCGGCTTGGTTGCTGACAACTCGGGCAGTTCTAATCGCACAACTCCAGATTGCGGGTAAGACGCAGTTTGTTGTCACAGAATCCCTGACGCCAACCTGTACGTGGGCTCAATTCAGCAATTATAACCAGGCGGTGGCCCTGTGGCAGTCAAATCCTCAGTATTACTACACAGCAGCAGAAGTTAATCGACTTATTGACGGTTCTTTTGCGCTTCATCCAGCCACTGAGACGACGCTGGGCACGGTGTTCACCTCGGTTGAGCCAGCCATCGCAGGCAACCCCGTTGCTTGGATTACCGACGATCCCCTTGTACGTGATGCAATCAAGATCCAGGGAGTCGATGTCTCTGTTACTGCCCCGTTAGATACACAGGTACTCGCTTACAACCAGGCAAACAATCAGTACAAACCGTCGAACCAAGCCGCAGGGACAGGGAACGTTGTCTCGAATGAGACGGGTTCTATTGACGGCGAGATCACCCTGTTCTCTGGTACAGGCGGAAAGACAATCAAGCGTGGTAATCAAACTGGACTCTTACGCGGTACGTCAGGCGTTGTTAGCGCATCTACAGTAGGCACGGCTGACATTGATAACGATGCGGTTACTTACGCGAAGATTCAAAACGTCTCTGCGGCTTCACGGATACTAGGACGTGGTTCGGCATCAGGTGCGGGAGACGTACAGGAGTTAACCGTTGGTAGTGGTATCTCGATTAGCGGTACGATCATTAGTGCCACAGGTACAGGTGGGGATGTAGTTGGGCCAGCCTCAGCAACTGACAACGCAATAACACGATTTGATTCCACCACTGGCAAGCTGATTCAGAACTCGGCGGTGACAGTCGATGACTCTGGGCTAGTAGCCGGAGCGACCGTCAACGATCCGACTACGGCACAACAGATCGGGAGTAAGAACTATATTGATTCCGCTGTTGCTGTTGTGGCTGGGAACATTCCCAAGATTAGTGGCCTTGCATCGGGAGGCATTGTCTTCTGGGAGTCTGCGTATACATTTCGAGTAAGTGCGGCCACCTACTACATTCAGGGCTTACTTTATTCAGCTTTAGAGCAGACCGTCACTTTAGATGCTGCCGACCCCGCTCTGGATCGCATTGACGTACTAGCACTCGATACAACGGGAACCTTAGTTAAGATCACTGGCACGGCCGCAGCCCAGCCCAGCGAACCTGATTACGATCCGTCAACTCAACTCAAACTTACATTCGTATTTGTAGGCGCATCGACTACCCAACCCGCAGGTGTTTCCAACGAAAACATCTACATTGACAACGCTGAATGGACAACTTCAACAAGTGGTTCAGGCTGGAATGCCAACTCTACTAACAATCCTTACTCAGGAACCAAGTGTATTGAAGGCACAAACGTAGCTAACAATGCTTACGTGCAACTTCAGCGGAGTTCGTCAACTGCTCTGGACTCCTTTGCTACACTCACGATGTTTATGCGCTCGAAGGCAACGTGGGGAAACAATCGTGTGCTGCGAGCGCAGTTCTTTCTTAATGGAGTAGCTAAAGGAACCGCAGTAACGGTTGCTTCAGGGTACTGGGGATTTAATTCTTCGACTACGGGTGTCTATCAATTTCTGGCTATTCCAATGGCCCAGTTTGTGTTGTCAGCGGGCCAGTTAATTAATCAATTACGCATCACCGATTCAGGTGGCTCAATCGGGATGTATATAGATAACCTGGTATTGCAGGCAAACGGCACTTCTATTGGCCCACCTGCTCCAGTAACAGGAATTACTCAGGCCCAAGCCGATGCGCGGTACTTACAGATTGCTAATAACCTCAGTGACATCTTAGTTGACGCGACAGCAAGAACGAATATCGGAGCAGCACCTTCGGCAGCTAAGTACATTGTTCAAACTGCTGATAGTGAATTGAGCGCTGAACAGGCTTTAGGAGCGCTTGCTACCGGACTCGTAAAGAACACAACGACAACTGGCGTATTGAGTATTGGCGCGGCCGGAACGGATTACGTTGCACCGGGAGCAGTCACATCAAGCGGGCTGACACAGGCGACAAACAAGTTGCTGGGACGTTCTACCGCATCTACGGGAGCGATTGAAGAAATCACGATTGGAACAGGTTTATCACTGTCGGCAGGCACGCTTAGTAATACAGGGACCGACACGGGTATCACACAACTAACCAGCGATGTAACCGCTGGCCCCGGTAACGGCTCTCAAGCAGCGACGATTGCGAACAACGCAGTAACTAACGCAAAGATGGCCGACGTTGCCACCGCGACGTTCAAGGGCCGCACGACTGCGGGTACGGGTGATCCCGAGGACTTAACCGCAACACAGGCCACGGCTTTACTTAATAATCTAGTCGGGGATAGCGGGAGCGGGGGAACGAAGGGACTTGCCCCGGCTCCGGCCGCGGGAGACGCGGCGGCTGGAAAGTTTCTCAAGGCTGATGGTACTTACGCAGTCCCGCCGGGCACCGGAACAGGCACGGTTACTACCACAGGCTCACCCGCAAGTGGACAGGGAACCAAGTTCTCTGGCTCCTCCTCCATTACCAATGTCGCTACTAATATTTCTCCTGACCGTCCGCAGTTAGGCTGGGCGCTCTCCATGACCATGAAGCCTCCTGACAGTGGCAGTGGCGGCACTCAAGAATACGGCTGCAACAGTGCGCCATCGACAGAGGGAAGCACAACTCAGCAAAAGGACGCTGACGGGTTCTGGAACGTTTATCAGGGAAGTTTTGGGGGCGGCACCAAGGGAAGGTTCCTATCACCCACCTACACCTATACACGTCTTAACTGGAAACCTATCTTTGAGACGACTGTTAAAACAGGATCGGACATCAGCAGCGTTAGGACGTGGTGTGGATTGTTTTCGGCAACCCCATTCGGTTCCGCGACGCCCGCAATCAGCTATGTAGCATTCAGGTATGACACAGGATCTGACGGTACGGCCTTTTGGAGAACGGTAAGTGATAACGGTTCTGGCTCTCCCACTGTCACGACAACCAGTACGGCCATTGCGGTTTCAACAAAGTATTCAATGCGCATCGAGGTAGTAAGCACATCAAGCGTTGAGTTCTATATCAACGACGTACTGGCTGCGACTCATAGCGCCACGTTGCCAGCAGGCGCAACTGATCTGGGATTTGAAATGGGAGTTAATCCGTTAGCTGGCACCAAGCAGTTCTGGGTCAACCACGCGATCATCATGCAGATGAGATAAAAACCAGATTTGATAGCCACCAAAAGTTCCGAGTCCTAATGTCATTAGCTGTAGTCCGTGTTTTGCCGTAGTGGTATGAAACCACGGCATGAGAATGAGAATGACCAGTAAAACTTTCAGGGTCTTTGGAATCTCTCTCTGTGCGATGATGAGTAGAACCGCAAGAATCACTAAGGATGAGTCATACATCAGAACGTAGAAGTTCAGGATCAGAGTCCATGTAATCGCCGTGGCCCACGCGTTAGTTCGATTGCGCCGCCAGATTACAATCAAGAATGGGGCCACAATCGTGCAGAGCAGAACAAACAACCACGACGCGCGATCTGCAAACAGTCTAAAGAAAAACGTATAAGCGTCTACCTCCAGATTTGTGATTCGTAATCCATGTGCCTTCAACTCCGCGAACAGTCTGAGCATTACCAGATATTTCCGAACGCCCTCCGGGCCAAGCATGGCGATAGAGATCGCGGCTAATACTGAACCGCCTGCGATTGTTCCGATAAGAGTTTTCCATCGTCCAGTGACGATTAGCATCGGAACAAACAGAATTAAGAGTTGGGGTTTGTAGGCAAGAAGCGAGAGTGCCAATCCGCTGTAAAAATACTTCTCTTTGCAATCTAGATAGATCGACGCGGCCAAAGCAAAAAACGCAATGGTTGATGTTTGGCCCGAGAGCATGCACCACGAGATCAACGGTGTGAAGCCCAACGAAATCAGAAAGGCATCATTCCAGTATTGCTTGTCTAACCCCGAAGCACGACACACGAATAGAAACCCAACCCGATAAAGTCCAAATGAAAAGATGGCCCAACAGATAAACGCTGCTAAATACGGGAGTCGCGCCAACGGAGCAAAGAGCAGAGCAATAAACGGTGTGTAAGAAAACAGGCGAATCTCACTGTCACGAGGAGGCGTTGAAGGAAGCAATTCGATATAAAGTCGTTCCTGTAAATCTCGGTCGTACAACTGAGACCACGAGTGCTCATTGATAATTCTCCCGGCATTGTAAAACGCGGGGAAGTCCACCGCGCCTCTGAGGCGATCAGGGTTTTCCCAAAACAATCCAAGTGCAACGATAGAAGCCAGAACACAACTGCTGAGCGCATACATCCGAGCTCGCTCAAGGGTGAGGAAGGTATTCATGGGAGCGAAATGCTACTTCCCTGTTCTTTTAAGAGTCAAGGTTTGCGCGAGTACCTCACAAAATAAAGCAGCAAAACTAACTAAACTCCACTCCCATGTGGCGATCAATCTTTCTACTGCTTCTCTTACCCTTAACAATCACAGCTCAACAGGACGATAAGGCTCACGCTGCTTCCGCTCCCACCTCAGTAGCCAGTCAATTCCGTCAAGTTACCTTCGCTAATCTGGGTATTCCTTCGGGAGTTAACCAGGTTAGGTATGCCGTAGACGCAGGAATTGACTCAGCGACAGGCGAATGCACAAGCGGCGGAAATGGTGCCTATGCTTTTTGGGACGGGTTTCTTAATAAATGGTTTTGCTCACTGAGTAGCGGTGGCACGGGATCTGGGGATGTAACCTCAGACACCACTACGTCAACTGTAGGTCAGGCAGCAATCTTCTCGAATACTACAGGCAAACAGATTGGGCGTTTTACTTCGTCAGGCTGGGTGAAGGCGACAGGTGGAGTTCTCAGTGTTCAGTCCTCAGTCAATCTTGCCACCGATGTAACAGGTAGTCTCTCAGTCAACAACCTGAACTCTGGCACGAATGCCTCAGCGGGAACCGTCTGGTGCGGCAACGGGACGTGGTGTGTGCCAGCAGGCGGTGGGACAGTCACCAGTGTCAGCGCTAACAACTCTGTTAGTGGTCTGACGATGACGATCAGCACGGGAACCACTACTCCAGTCATCAATCTCTCAGGAACACCGAACATCGCAGCCTCGAATGTTACCAGTGGGATCTTCTCTACTGCGCGACTGGGTTCAGGCTCAGCTAGCGCGTCAACCTTTCTCCGTGGTGATGGAACGTGGGCCGCAACAGGAATTGGAACCGGCACTGTTACAAGTGTTGCCCTGGCGTTACCAAACATATTTTCAGTAAGCGGATCACCTGTGACTACCAACGGCACGTTGACTGCGACACTGGCAACGCAGTCAGCTAACACGATATTTAGCGGCCCGACTACGGGTTCAGCGGCAGCGCCGACGTTTCGCGGACTGGTACTCGCAGACATTCCTAGTATCACAGAAGCCAAGTTGAGTTTCACTGACATCACTACCGCAAATGCAACTTCGAGCCTGCATGGTCTTCTTCCTAAGCTCAGTGGAAATGGAAGTGACTGCTTGCGGGGAGACGGAACCTTTTCAACCTGTCCGGGTGCGGGTACAGGCGGGGACTTCTCAACCAACACAACCTCGAGTGTCGATCAACAGGTAGTTGTAGCAAGTGGGACGGGTGGAAAGACAGGAACGTTTGCTCTTGGTTCAGGAGTGGGAATTCTGACCGCGGGCGTACTCAGTTACAAGACCAATCCTTCAGGCGCGTTTGTCGGCACTACAGACACGCAGACGCTGGCTAGTAAGACGCTGACTCAGCCAACTATTGCCGACTTCTCATTAGCGACTCACAACCATCAGAACGGGACAGGTGGAGGACAGTTAGCCTTAGCAGCGTTCTCGTCTACTACAGGATCGGGAGCAGTGGTGGGAGCGACCAGTCCAACCTTGATCACTCCGGCTCTCGGCGCGGCTACGGCGACCTCGATCAACGGCCTGACAATTACCCCAAGCGCGGCGAAGACATTAAATATCGCGGCGGCCAAGACGATCACGTTTAGCAACTCATTTACCTTCAGCGGTACAGACGGGACATCCTACGCCTTTCCTTCAGGCTCAGGAACGGTTGTAACCGCAGACTCCACAGCAACGCTCCTGAACAAGTCTATTAGTGCCTCTCAGCTGAATTCTGGCGTATTGGGCACGGCTAGACTGGGAACCGGGACAGCAGATTCATCTACTTGCTTGAAGGGAGACAGTACGTGGGCAGCGTGTGGATCCGGGACGCCGGCGGGAAGCAATACTCAGTTTCAGTTTAATAACTCGGGCGCGTTTGGTGGTACGTCGAACTTCCTGTTTACCTCAGCTACGGGTCAGGTAACGCTGAACCAAGGCGGCAATGGAAATTTAACCTTGTTTGGGAAGCGAACGACCGATAGTTCCCCAACAGGCAGCTTTCTCCTTTTCCAGAATCAGGCCGCCTCGCTTGACTTATTCAAAGTAGACGTGAGCGGCAACACAACAGTTGGCGGGGATCTACTCCTGAACTCCGTCTCTGGCACCGCAGGGATTATGAAGATTAATCCCCCCGACTCGTCTCCGTCAGCAGGCGGTGGAGTGCAATTAACGAGCGGTACAAAGCCCACATGCTCAGTAACAACTCGTGGCCTTATCTGGTACACGGCAGGAGGGACTGGCGTGGCTGACACGGCGGAGATATGCGCAAAGTCGAGTAGCGATGTGTATGCCTACCGTAGTATCGCCACGATCCCCTAATGAGAAAAACACTTCTACTCGCAGGCTTCATTGCGCTGCTTCTAACGTTGCCGATTGGTTCAGGTGCGCAGGCCGACATCACGATCAGTCTTACGGCAACCTCACATCAGATCATTGCCGCTTATACCGCGCCCGATACAGGCGCTTGCACAGTTGAAGTAAGTGAGTCCAATACCTATTCACCTGTCATCACCGATGTAAATTCAACCTTGTTTAGTGGTTCTAACATTGACTCCCGCTCCGGTTCTCTCGGCGTCGGCACCACCTTGCGCACGTTCATTATCGGCACCGTACCGGATATGCGGGGAGTAATTGCGAATCTTGCTTCAGACGGCAAACGCTACGGCCGAGCCTTGCAACCTCTAACAACCTACTACGTGCGTGTGACCTGTGGTTCGCACACAGGAACGGCCTCAGTAACAACCTTAAATCGACCTTTGGGAATGACTCGAGGAAACGAGCAGCCGATTGCGAGTGCGGGAACTTATGCGTTTCCTACGTCGAATGAGAGTGATCGAACCCAGACACTGATAGATCCGGTAACAGGAATAAAACTACGCAAACTGACCGCCCCGAGCGATGACACCGTGGGCGGCAACATCAGTATGCTGGGCAGTGGCGCGCCGTGGCCCTTTGCGCAATCCACGATCAACGACAGTCATGGGGTTCCAGGTTATCTATGGGCAGGACCGACCGAAGGGGGAAGTGCGCGCTTATATTTCGTTACCGACACAGCCAGTAGGTTTCTGGGAACGATTCGGCTAAGCGGCGGTTCGTTGGCAGGGTTTCCGTCGGCGCTATTTCTTTCCGCTGTCACTCCGCACTTCGGCACCGATCCAACTCAACTATTCTATATTGCTCGTGATGGGACAGATCAGACCGGCAACGCACAGGTGATCAGGTGTCAGCTACCAGCCAGTGGGGACACTGTGTACGACACCTCGGCAGTCAGTGGCGCGTTCGCTCCCTGCAACTTCACCAACCTGACTTCCAGTAACAGTCTTAAGGCCCAGCTTCAAGCCTTTGACGCGACGTGGGATCAGACCAGCTTTGGTAACTTTGCCAATCAGGTGGTGCAGGGGAACTACTTGTTGTTCACCGCGCTGAGGGGAAATCAGGACTCCTACGGTTGGGTTGGAGCGGTTGACCTGTCCACACTGGTCCCGTCGGTGGCCGGGTTTGCGCCGCTGTGGCAACGTGGTGGCTCGGGAGCGTTGAGTTTTCGCTGGTGCTCAATCCACACGTCCCATCCGGCCCTTGGCACCAGTAAGATGTCCTTCACTGCCAAGACCATGTACCAGTCAGGCGTGGGCATGGGACCGTACACAACGAATCTCAGCGGCGCGATGACCAACGCGCAAACGACGGTGACGTTCACCACCAATACCCCCACTTCACCTAACCCTGATACTACCCTGTACGCGATTGCGGCTGGCGACGAGATTCAGATTGACAACGAGATAATGTATCTCGGCTCCAACACTTCGGGGACAACGTGGAACGTAACCAGAGGACAAGCAGGCACTGTAGCTGCATCTCATTCATCAGGGGCCAGTGCGCTGATGAGTTGCCGCTGTCACTCACCAAACGACTTCACGCAGGCCGGCCCGAGTTGGT
>Ga0070680_100002119_pt1 | contig 14661 bp, 11 predicted proteins | sample KBSC73BmetaG_FD_64672 | JGI IMG/M metagenome (GOLD analysis project Ga0070680, IMG submission 64672) | Corn rhizosphere microbial communities from Kellogg Biological Station, Michigan, USA - KBS C7-3B metaG | ecosystem: Host-associated > Plants > Roots > Rhizosphere | place: USA: Michigan...
CGTCTTTCCTTTAACTTCGGGGCGAGCGGATTCGTCTTCAGGCCGGAGGCATCTTACCTGATAGCCGCAAGCGGTGGTTCCGCGCACGGCGATGCAATGTATCGGGTGACAAGGCGAACCACGGTTGGGATCACGTACTCCTATAACAATTTCTGGTACCACAGGGGGATTGGGCGATCGCGTTTCCACACAATAGATGGGATCTATTCATGGGCGCTGGGGAGCACGATGCAGTTGAACGCGCGCGCCGGCGCTTCGCGGCTGGATTCAACCGGACTCGAGGCGAATTATGTGAATCCGCAGATAGCGGGACTGGTGGGACAGGGCGCGCCCATTACGCAGTATCGCAGCGTCCAGTGGATCTCGGATTACGCCGTGCAGTTCACCAAGAGTTTTCGCCGGAGCCGCTCGGCATCGATTTCCTATAATCGGGGGCTTTCGCCGGGCAACGGATTGTATCTGACGTCGCGGCAGCAGGATATCGCGGCATCTGGCTCGATCATTTTGTTCCGCCATTATTATTTCTCGGCTGGCGTGGGATATGACTCGCTGAGCGCTACCGCGCAGAATCTGGGCCAGTACCGGGCGACGTACGCGTTTTTCGGCGGCTCGCGCCCAATGCGACATGGACTGCAGGCGAATCTGCGATTCGACTTTCGCCACTTCGACGTCGGCAACGCGCCTCTTCTGAACAACACGTATCGCGTAACGCTCGGCTTGACCTGGAGCCCCGTGGAAGGATTGCACCGACTTTGGTAGGGCGATGCGATCTGATATCGTGAAAGGAGCGCGCGGAGGTGTCCGCGCAAGATGACCCGCGGCGCTATCGTCTAACGGTTAGGACGGAGCCCTCTCAAGGCTTAAATACGGGTTCGATTCCCGTTAGCGCTACCATGTTTTCAACACCTTACAGAGATTGCGGTCACACGGGGTCACACATTTCATTGTTTTGTCCCCGGCTGGTCGTGTAACTGCTGAAATTCATCCCACCGAGTGGCCGCCTCTTTATCCCGCCCTGTGAGGCGGTGAGAATAGACGGTCGCTGTGACCATGACTGAACTGTGGCCCAACCGCTCCGAAACCGCCGGAAGCTCCATTCCCGCCGCCAATAGGTGCGAGCCGTGGGAATGCCGGAAGAGGTGAAGAGCTACCCCCTTCGGTTTCGGGATCTTGAGTCGCCTAAAAAGAGCAGCGAAACAGACGAAGAAATTGAGTAGGGCTTCAACAGCGTTCCGTCCGGATTCGCGAAGATCAGGTCGAGGTCGCCCTTGTAGGCCCTGCCGAACTCCTGCTTGAATGACTGCTGTGCCTGTTTGTGCGCCTCCAAGGCCTTCAGAGCCGACTGCGGAAGCACGACTACTCTCGGCGTCTCGGTCTTCGTTTCTTTGAAAGCAAGGCCTGCCTTCGTCTGCGAGAGCGATCGGCAAATCGTGACCGCGCCGTTCTCGATGTCCGTCCATCGCAGGGCCAGAACCTCGCCGCGGCGGGCACCGGTCGCGGCCGAGATTTCTAGGAAGACAGGCAGGCACCAGCAACCGGTCGCAGACTCGATGAGAAGCCTCAGTCGCGCGGGCGTAAGGGCGATGCCAGTCCGTCGTTTCGGCACCGGTGGCTCGCGCTCTGCGCAACGGGATTCGTGGCGACCAAGCCCCATTTGATGGCTCTCGCAAAAGCGCTGGAAACCACGCCGGCGATGTTTCGAACGGTTTTCGCCGCGAGGGGGCGCGGCTTGCCGGTCTTTCGATATCGTCCCCCAGCTTCCAGGAGGCGGTTCCATTCTTTGTCCAGGTGCAACGGCTTGATCTCAGGGAGAGGCATCGCCAGCAGGTCCGGGTGAATATACGCGAGTTGTTCCCGATACCGCTCGACCGTTTTGCCAGCCAGTTTCCTTTCGGCGTGTTCAGCAAAGAAATCTTTGAAAAGTTCGCCGAGTGTTTTCGGGAGGGGGACGTCCGGCAGCCCGGCCTTTTCGAGTTCATGCCTCTGCTGTTCGAGGATGCGGCGCTCGGCTTCGGCCTTCTCTGCTGCCGCCTTCGTGGCGAACCCGGACTGCCTTGATCTGGCGGCGATTGCTCCGGTTGGAGCCGGGGAGGTCGATGACGAAACACCAAGACGACTGGCCGTGATGATACTTCCGCTTAATTAAACACGGCCATGGCTCAGTGTATCCGTGCTGAAGCCGAAGCCGCGAGCGTCTGGGGCGTGCCGCACGTCCGTTCCCACTGCTCGTACGCGGACTGCGTAACGATCCAGCGACGACCCAATCGAATGCCGGGGATGATTCCTTTTTCCAGCATCGTGTACACGGCAAGGCGGCCCACACCGAGACGTCGGGCAATATCTGAAATCGCCAATCGACTGCTTGAACTCATACATCCTCAACCCGTAAGGCATGAACGGGGCTGAGCGTGACAAACCAAGATCAACCGAATACGGGCTGCACACTCACTCGGCAATCTGGGGGCGGTTGTGTTTGGGGGATTGGTCGTAGATTTTGGTGATCCAGCACCAGGTATTCGCGCAGAATGCGTCCTGCGCGGCCGCGTTGGCGTATCCACCCGGATCCGCGACTGGTGAATCAGAAGGCTGGACGACGCCGATGTCCAGGCTCTTGCCATCTGACTGGCGCATAATCTGGTAAAGCGGCCCGTTGTAGGTGGCGTAAAGCGCGCGGGTCGTGCTATGGGCTGCTACACAGGGATTTCCCGCACTGGCGTAGATGTCACACGGGCCCTGCGGCCGGGGAGGAGCCGACTCCGCTGGCGTGGTCACCATTAGCGCAGCGCCGATCAGCGCCAGCGTTACTGCAATCGTTTGCAATTTAGTTTTCATATTTGCCCTGACTTGCCTCGGACGCTTTATCCCAGAAACCGAAGTTCTGCCGTTCGGCAGTGTATCATCTGAGATCGTAGTCGAGCGGGACCCTAAATGAAAAGGCTTGCGGAAAGTCGCCGACCCGATTGCACGTATCCGCACAAACCAGCCGGGATGGCACCGTTCCGCTAATTCTCAAGCGACATCTTCCTCGCCAGTTGCATCGCTGCTTGCGGGAGTCGCGCTCGTACTCATCTCCGTATCGAAATAGCCCATGTAATTGATCTGCCTGAGGACTCTCATGATACGGGCGCAATCGCCGGTACCTGGCTCGAAGCGCCGGGCCCTCACCGCATCTGAATGAGACCGATAATCCCTTTCGCTATCCACTGGCCGGTTTCCTTCCATGGCCGGTCCAGTGACGCTGGCGCACTTGAGGCCCGTTTGCCTCTGCACCTGGAGCATGGGCTCCTGTTCTTCTTCGCTGATGTTCCAGAAGCGGTAAGCTTTGAACCGTTCCGCGGCCACGGCCTGGCTAACCCCACCACGTTTCGCCATCCATGAGGTACCTGCTGGCAAAGTCCTTGTTGATTTCCACACCGAGACCAGGCTTGTCCGAGAGCTGAATGTAACCGTCTTTTATGATCTCGCGATCGTAGACGATGAGATCGCCTTCCCCGGCGCGGTTTCCGTTCCTGAAGTCGAATGTCTCGTGCCCGAGGAAATCCTGTATGGCGGCGGCGCAGTTGGCGGAAGCAATTGTGGCAACCGGCCCCATGACGTTGTGAGTGGCAACCGGAATATTGTAAGTTCGAGCCAGATCCGCAATTCGTTTGGCTTCGAGCAGACCGCCCGCCTGCGAAATATCGATTTCTACAATGTGTACGGCCTGATTCACGATAAACGGCAGGAAGTCACTGCGGGTGTAGAGGTTTTCGCCGGTCAGGATGGGCACGGGAGAAGCGGCGGTAAGTTTGACCCAGGTATCCACGTAATTCGGCGGCATCGGATCTTCTATCCACCAGGGGCGAAGCTTCTCCATGCCTTTCGCCAGACGGAGAGCGTCGTAAAAGTCATACTCCCAGTGGCAATGCACGGCAATCTCGAAGTAAGGCCCAACCGCGTCGCGGATGTTCATGAAGCCCTGCACGTTCCTGTCGAGTTCTTCGTTCGACATCCTGCGGTTCAGGGGCGATCCGCCCGGTCGTGACGAGAGCCGGAAGCATTTCGCCGCCGTCCATTTCTGGACCGAGCCCTTGATGTAGTCCGCCCATTCGCGGCAGGACGCCGGATCCAGCATGTTGCGAGGTTGACTGGTCCAATAGGCCCGGACTTTGTCGGTAAACGCTCCGCCGGCGAGAATCTTGGACGGGCATTCCCAGCAGTTTGCCGCTGAGATCCCAGAGCGCGACCTCGCAGCCTGTTACGCCATGAACGGCGATTCCATGATTGCCCCCGAGATAAGAGACTCTCCACATCATCTGGGTCGTGAGCTTGTCGATATCGAATGGATCCTGTCCAATCAGCATTTCGCGGAATGCATTCAGAACTGCATCCTTCGCTCCGAGCCCAGTGATGTCGTGATGACACTCGCCGATGCCATGGACGCCTGCGTCGGTTTCGATTTTGACCAGAGGCATGGCGTGACCCTTCATCCGGATCCGCATTACCTTCACGTCTGTGATTTTGACTTTCCGGCGCTCCTGAGCCGCCAGGCGGCTGAGCGAGGGGACCACAACACTGGAAGGGGCGGCCAGCGCCAACGCTTTCAGGAATTCACGACGATGCATTCAACAGAGCCTTTCTCGCGACGCATGCAAGCGATAACATTGAAATCGCTCTGCAGCGCCTCAAAAGTATATCTCGCCGGCGCTTTCGCCAGTTGCAGAGTCGGGAAGGACTGTTTCTCCGCCAGGCCGAGAGCAGCGCTTCTGATACACTCTGCAACGCAATGCCGAATGATCAGGATCTGATCCAAGCCCTTAAGAACTTCAGGGAAGATATCCTGAAGGCCCTAACGCAAATAGAGATTGAGGTAACGGCCATAGAAATGACGATAGCCGAAACGGACATGGACACCAAAACGCGCCTCACTATGAATCGCGAGGAAGCGCGTAAGCAAATGACCCGGATTCGTGAGCGTCTTGCCGAGACCATCGCTCCCGCACACGAGACTCGATAAGTTCGGTCAGTTCGTCAAAATACTGCTTTATAGACCTGAATCAGCGGACCAACACAACGGCCGGACAATACCGGAATTCGACCCGATATCGGTCAATTGCAGCCGGCAACACGTCGCGCTTGTTATTGCAGATCAGGATTTCTCCGTCACTGGCCGCGCCGCAACGCTCGTGGAATATCTGGCAGGGCAGGTTCGCCGTTCCGATATTGCAGAGAAAGACTGGCTTCCTCCCGCGCGTTGGCCTCATCTCCCAGGCGGAACCAGAGGCGAGACAACAGCAGATGCACGCGCGGATCCCGGGGAGCGGATTTCTCTGCGGTCTGGAGAATATGTAGCGCTTTCGCGAGATCGCCGGCGCTCGCGACCGCCTGGGCGTACGCCATTCGCGCTTCAATGTCCTCCGGTTCAAGAGCGATGGCTTTTTCGAACCAGGGAATGGACTCACGGGCTTTCTGCTGCTTCAACAGAACCTGACCAAGAAGGTAATAACCTGCCGGATACCCGGCGTCCAGTTGAATCGCTTTTTCGAGGTACCCTCGAGCCTCGTCGTAACGGCCGGAGAACTGAAGCTGAAAACCCATCCAGCAGTTGACCTGGGCAGACGCGGGAAAACGCGCGACAGCCGCTTCGGCCGTTGCAAACGATTTCGCTGAGTCGCCGCCTGCCTGCGAGGATTCGATGAGCAGCAGGTAAATTTCCTCATCGGGAGCGCGCACTCCTGAGAGCAGTGCGATTGCTTTCGGGTACTCGCGCGCGGCGATATATTGCGCGGCGAGGAGCTTGAGGGCGTCCGGGTGCTCCGGCCGCAAGCGGTGCGCTACCTGCAATTGGACGATCGCCTCCGTGGGACGCTTTAACTCGCCGAATGTTGCGCCAAGGGCGAAACGCGCTTCGAACGAATCCGGCTGGACAGCGACAGCTTCGCGCAAAGACGGCTCTGCTTCAGAAAAGCGACCTTCCGAAAATGCCCGCAATCCCCGCTCCAGAGCGTTCCCATTCGATGGCTGTGCGGCTACGAGGGAAATGATCGTAACGAACAGGCACAGCAGCCTACTCCGCATGCCCGCCCTCTTTCAGGGTGACGATGCGGTCTGATTTCAGACCCTCAAACGTTTCCTCGATGCCGCTGGGCCAGACGACCTTGACCGAGTCGATTTTTGCGTCCTTTCCAAGCCCGAAATGCAGGTTGGAATCGCTGTGAGAAAAATATCCCGACTGGCTCAGAACGATGCCCGTCTGCAGTTGTCCGCCCGAGCGGAGCATCACTTTCGCTCCGATGGCGCTGCGATTGGACCTGATTCCGACCAGCTTCAGATCCAGCCAATGGTTGCCGCTTTTGTTGGTGTTGTGCAGGAGAGACGGCGGCTCATTCATGTTCATGACAAGGATGTCCAGATTGCCGTCGCGATCGAAGTCACCGACCGCGGCGCCTCGGCTGGAATGAAGAGCCGCAATGCCCCGCCCTGCCCGGTCCGACACGTCCTCGAATCCGCCGTTGCCGAGATTCCAGTAAAGAAGACGAGGGCCGCGGAAAGACTGCGTGGAGCGCAAGCGGTCGATCTCCGGATAGACGTGTCCGGCCACGAAAAACAGATCCTGCCAGCCATCGTTATCGAAATCCGCGAGCGCCGCGCCCCATAGCACGAATTGTGGATTTACGCCGAGCCCGGCGCGAAGAGAGCAATCCTCGAATGCCCCTTTGCCCAGATTGCGATAGAGGTTTGGGTAGTCGTCGCTGAAATTTGTTTTGACGATATCGGGCAGGCCGTCACGGTCGAAGTCGCCCAGGGTGACGCCCATGCCAGCCTGCTCGCTCCCATCATCATCGTAGGCCAGACCGGTATACATTCCCCGCTCAGAGAAAGTTCCGTCGCCATTATTGTGGTAGAAGAGGCTGCGGGTGGAATCACTGCCGACATAGACATCCTGCCAGCCGTCTCCATCCAGGTCGGCTGCGATCACGCCCAGCGCATACGTTCGTTTGGATTCCCCGATGCCCGAATCGCGGGACACGTCTGTGAATGTCCCGTCACCGTTGTTGTGGTAGAGAAGGTTGGTTGAAAACGGTAATCCGCGCGGTCCGCAGAAGACGGACACGCTCAGCCAGAAGCATTCCGGCCGGGAGCCCGGAAGTGGCGTCTGGTGCGGTTCGAATTGTAAGTAATTGGCGACGAACAGATCGAGCCGGCCATCGCGATCGTAGTCGAAAAAAGCGGCGCCGCTGCCCCAACGTGGCGCGTCGCCGCTTAGCCGCGCCTGTTTCGAAACATCCGTGAACGTCCCGTCGCCGTTGTTGTGATAGAGGACGTTGTAACCCCAATATGTGATGAACAGATCTTCGAAGCCGTCGTTATCGTAATCGCCTGCGGTAATCGCCTGTCCCCAACCGGAGTGCCGGAGCCCTGCTTTTTCCGTCACGTCAGTGAATGTGCCGTCGTGATTGTTCCGGTAGAGATGGTTTGCCGGCTCCAGACCTTTGGGAAACCCTTCGAAGCGCGACCCGTTGACGAGGAAGATATCTGGCCAGCCATCATTATCAAAATCCAGAAAGGCGACGCCACTACCCATGGATTCGAGGATGTACTTCTTGTGCGTGGTTCCGCCGCTGATTTGGGGAGCGGTGAGGCCGGCTGTCGGAGCTACATCAGCAAATGACACGGGAAAGACGCGGCCCGATGGCTTCGGCCGGGGCATACGGGCAACGCCCCGATGCGCCATGCCCTGGCCGCGATAGAGCGCGGGAAAAGCCAGCATCAGAACCAGGGCGGCGCAACAGCAGGCGAACCCATTCCGAAAGCCGATCACGGCGCGATTGTAGATGCGCACGATTCGAGCGGCGTAATTATATCGAAGGATATCCCGGCTCGAGGCGCTGGTTCACCACTTCCTCGCGCACTTCGATGCCGATGCCCGGTGTATCAGGTACCTGCACGAAGCCCGCGCTGTACTCGGGCGCCGTGGTCACTTCATCATAAGGTTTCTGCCCATAGTGAGCCCACTCAAGAATCATGAAGTTCGGTACCGTCGAGCAGACGTGGGCATACGCCACCTTGCCCAGCGTGGTCGCTACGCCGTGCGGCGCGATCGGAATATGGTAGACCTCGGCCATGGCCGCGATTTTGCGGCCTTCCCACAATCCTCCGCACTTAGCCATATCGGGTTGAATGATGCTGACGGCCTGCTTCTCGAGAAACGGCCGGAAGCCGAAGCGGGAATAGACGTTCTCGCCGCACGCGATCGGAATGCGGGTGTGGGCGCGGACCGTCGCCATCGCGTCGACGTTATCGCTTGGTACCGGCTCTTCCATCCATGTGGGCCGGTAAGGTTCGACCAGCTTTGCTATCTGGATGGCGCTTTCGGTGTCGTACCGCGTGTGGCATTCGAGCATGAGCGCAATGTCCGGGCCAAGAGCCTCGCGCATCGAGGCGACATGCTTCACGATGTCGTCGATTTGTCCGTTGGTGAGAGTCCAGTTCCAGATTTTCCCCGGATCCCAGCCGCGGGTCTGGTTGTCGCGGTCCGTCACGGAATCGATTCCGGTCTTGATGCCCCGCACTCCGCTGCTCTTTACAAGGTTCGCCGCGTCTTTTGGATCGCCGGAGTGAAAGTACACCGGCACCTTGTTTCGAATGCGTCCCCCCATGAGCCGGTACACCGGCAGTCCCAACGCTTTACCGGCGAGGTCCCAAAGCGCCATTTCTATCCCGCTTAAAGCTGCAATGTAGGGCCCACCACCTGCACCGCGCATAAAGACCGGAGGAATGCCACCGGGCACCTGTCGCCAGGAATACATGTCGAAATAGATGGCCTCGATGTCCAGCGGATCGCGGCCGGCGAGTCCGGGACCAAGGAACTTATTGATGATGTCCTCGGCTCCTACAGTGTCGAGCGTTTCGCCGGTACCGGTGAGTCCCTGGTCCGTATAGACACGCACGAAGCGGCTGTTGAACCCTTTCATGCGCGTCGCGCGAATCTCTCGTATCTTCAGCTTCGGCGCGCGGGAGGTCCCCTGCGCGCGGGCGTCAAGCAGGAGCGCGTTATATGCAACAAGGCGTTTGAAGAATGTCCGTCGATTCATCACAACACTCCTTCAAAAGACCAGCTTCAACGCGAACTGCATCTGCCGTGGGGTGTTGGCCTGGGATCGGATAAGCCCGAAACTCGTGGATGTAAGTGTGGAACTTTGCGGGCCGCCCCAGCGAACGCGGTTCAGAAGATTGAAGGTTTCAGCCCGGAACGTCACGTTGAATCGCTCGGTAATCTTGAAAATCTTACTCAGACCGAGGTCCTCATTCAGATTCCAGGGAGCGCGCGCCTTGGGATTGTACCGGGTAGCGTTTCCAAAGTAGCTGTTCAGGAAGGCTGTGGGGAGTGAATTGCCGCCGGCATCCACCTGGAACGCGCTCTTGTTCCACCACACGTCCTTAAAGGGATCGAAGCCGCCACCCGAGGTGGGAGCCCGCCAGTTGTCATACGAGTCGATAAACACGCGATTCCCAGCCGTCGGCAGCGGGTTGATACCCGGGCTGACGCTGTAGGGTGTACCCGATTCGTAATCGAGGAAACCGGAGATTGTCCAGTTGCCGAGAAACTTGTCTGTGAGGCCGGACATTCCGATCGCCTTCCCCTTGCCGAAGGGAAGGTCGTAAGTAAAGGCAGTGCGGAACACGTGAGTCTGATCGTCCTGCGCTATCGACTTCTCCAGTCGCCGGTTATACGTGTCCATGACGCTCCTTCCCTGGACGGACGAGTTGTCGGAATCATCGAGCATCTTCGAAAAGACGTAGGAGAATAGAAGAGTAATTCCGGAGGAGTAGCGTTTGTCCAGTTTGGCGATGAGGGACTGGTAATTGGAATTACCCGCTCGTTCGCCGACCGAAGATCCATTCGTTTGGACATCGCTGTACTGCGGAAACGGGCGCAATGCCTGGTACACGCTCGAGTTGAATCCTGAATACGGAATGGGGATGTTGGCCGCGCGCGCCGCGGGCGAGTTGATATTGGCCAGCAGCAACGTTTGTCCATACGTCGCCAAATACCCCGGATTCAACTGGTCGACGTTAACGAGGGCCGAGTTCAGATGATGGCCCGCGGTAGCCGCATAACCCACACTGGCCACGAGGTTTCCCGGCAATTGATGCTGGATATCCAACCCCCAGTTGTAGTACACCGGGGGACGGCCGGTGTCGCTTGTTTGCCAATAGCTCGCGACGGCGTTGTTGTCGACTCCGGGATCACGATACGGCGGCTGTGTCCACGGCGGCAAACCCTGGTCGAGAAGCGTTGGAAAGTTGTTGATGTCCAGATCCTGAGAAGACCAGTTGGTATTCAGGATGAGCCCGTCATAGTGAGTGCTGCCTCCGGTTGTCTTGACGGCTGCGTATGAGATGCCTCCGTATGTGCGCACTACGGTTCCCGGACGCACCTGATATGCAAGTCCCAGGCGCGGTCCGAAAGCGCCTCTGTAGCCATTGAACAAGTGACTTTTGCCCGTGCATTCCGGACAATTTCCGGAGTAAACGATGGCTCCCGGCAGGCCGCCCGCGCCGGGATTTGGCACGCTCGGGTCGAAGTTCTCAAAGCCGCCGTTCGTGCCGCTCAGGATGTCCCATTCTTTCAAGTTCAGAAGTGAGCCACCGCCTACGGGCGTCGTGTACTCCCACCGTAGGCCAAGGTTTAAAGTCAGTTTGTTCGTGACCTTCCAGTCATCCTGAAAGAATCCGCCATAGTAGGTCCAGGACTGCAGGACGGCGCGCGGGGTCTCGAGGCCTGTGCGGTCGGGATAGCCGAGCAGGAAGGAAGCAAAACCGTTTCCGGTATTCTGCGACTGATCGCCGGGGATTGCGGTCGCCAGGTAGGAGAAGGCGAAATCGCCGTTGGGCCGGTGCTGTCCTACGCCCCACCAGTGATCGATGGATAGGAAAAAGCCGGTTTTGAAGGTGTGCGAACCCTTGACGATTGTGACGTCATCGTTGAGATTGAAGTTGCGACCGTAGTCGCCGCCCCAGGCATTTCCACTCCAGCCGGTGTATTGAGAGAACGTGAGTCCCGGCAACGCCTGATCCGGGCCCGGAGTGTTCCTGATCCCCAGCTTCGAGTTCCACTTATCGTTTGGATTTATGGAGTCGATTGCCGTTACTGTGCCATGTTCCAGTTGATAGCTGACCCGCAGGCTATTGACGATTCGGTTGCTGATGGTACGGTCCCACGAAAAGCGGCCGGAGGTGTTCTTCCTGGTCCAGACGGAATTGCCGTTCAGAGGATTTGGCAAGCCAGGCGGCTGGCCGTTGAGGAAACCATCATCTCTCTCTCCCCTCAGCAGCAGGTAGGAAAAATGGTTATTGCTGTTCAACTGGTGATCGGCGCGGATCGTCCACTTGTCCCAGGGTTGGAGAGTACCGCCCTGCTGGCTGAAATAGTTCAGCAGGGGTCCGGCGCCAGCCACGTTCGGAACCATAGACGCCGGCCGCAGCGCGATGTAATTTGCCGCCACCTGGCTAAAACGCGAAACCGGAATCTGATTCCCGGTGAACGGAGTTCGGGTATACGTCTTGCCATCCGAGCCCAGGATGGTGGAAGCCGGATCGTAGATCGGGATCATTCCATTCTTGTTGGTCCATCCGCTGAAGTCACCGGTGTACATGCCGACCAGCGGAATGGTCGAATAACTGGGTGTGGCGCCGCTGCGGTTGCGGAACCCTTCATAGGACGCGAAGAAGAACGTCTTGTTCCTGCCGTTGTACAGTTTGGGGATCCATACCGGCCCCCCGATTGTGCCCCCGAAATCGTTCTGTTTCAAGACCGGCGTGCTCGCGGCGAAAAATCCCCGAGCGTCCGTGATGCTGTTCCGCAGATAGTCGGAAAGAGTGCCATGGAACTGATTCGTGCCGGATTTGGTGGTGAAGCTGATGACGCCCATGGCGCGGCCGTACTCGGCCTTCATGCCGGATGTGGTGACGCTGAACTCATTGATGGCATCGACGGGAGCCGAGCTGATCGGCGCGCGCTCAGTTTGATAGTTGGTCGACGCGCTGGCTACGGACGATCCATCCATCGTCATGTCCCATGAGGCGGTCTGGCCACCGCCGATCCGATATTGACCGTTTGCCCCCGTTTTCGCTTCCGGCAGAACTATGGCCAGGTCAAAAACATTCCGGATTTGCCCTGAAACCTCGAGAGGTATGTCTTCTACCAGCTTGCTCGTCAGGTTCGTCGAGATGCGCGTCGATTCAGTCTCAAGCGCGGTAGCTGTCGCGTTCACCTGCACCGATTCGGTGAGCTGGCCCAATTCGAGCGTGAAGTCAAGGCGCACGGTGGCGCCCGATTCCAGAGTGATCGACGGGCGCACCGCTCGTTTAAATCCTGACGCTTCGACTTCCACCCTGTATTCGCCGATTCCGAGCGCAGGTAACGTATAGTTGCCAGTTGCGGTGGTCACGGTAGAGAACGCCGTATTCGTTGCGGCATGGACGGCGTTGACTTTGGCATCCACAACGGCGGCGCCCGACGGGTCTGATACGACTCCGGTTAGCGTCGCCTGATTCAATTGAGCATACGCACTGGCGCCGAGCGCAATAAAAAAAGCAAGCTGCGCGATCGCGGATTTCATTTCACCCCTCCTCTGATGTCCCACACCCCTCCGCCCTGGGGAGGACAAGCGCGCCTGCTTCGGCTCGCGGCAGCGAAACATCGCGCGGCAAATTGCTGTGATGGTATATCAAGCCGATAGCGGAGGCAATCGCTTTCAGAACGGATTTTCGAGGAGCGAATACTGGCGCGGGCCGGCATCCAATTGCTGGCTGGCTGCGCGGCAGCGCCTTCGCGAACGGACATTGAGGCGAGGGCGGGCCGCATGGCAAGGCAACGGCCAGCGCCATGTTGCCGTCTCTTTCCCGGCGGACATGATTCGGCGATCGTGGCTGAATCAGCCCGGCGTTCTGGGCCTGAGAAGCAACACCACCACCGGTTGTCTTGCGTTCAACGGGCCGCGTGCATGAGACGTTCTCTCACGAATCGAGCCTGGTCGCTTTCCGGTCCGAGCGAATGTTCATAGATCGCGAGCGCCTGCCGGAGCAGCGCTTCGGCAGCGGCGGACTGGCCTGCGGCGTTCATGAGCATTCCGAGGTTGGCGACATCGGCCGCGGTTTCCGGCCGGTCCGGGCCATAAAGTGAAGTGTCGATGGCGATGGCGCGCCGATAAAGCTGCCCGGCCTCTCGCAGGTTGTTCCTGTTCCAGAGGACGTCCGCCAGATTGGTGCAGGTCATGGCGAGTTGTGCGCTTTCCGGCCCGAGCTTCTCCTCCGAAAGCGAGAGAGCCGCACGTTCCAGTTTCTCGGCTTCGTCCAGTTCGTGGCGCCCCTCGAGCAGGTTGCCGAGCGTGTTCAGCACGCCGATCGTGACGCGCGGGTCTGCTTTCAGCGCCGTCTGCTGAATGGACAAAGCCCGGCGCAAAACAGGCTCGGCCTCGGCATCATGGCTGCGGGCGCGAAGCTCGAGCGCATACTCTTCGAGCAAAACGGCTATCCGCGGAGAGCCGGTTCCGGACGCCTTTTCCTCCGCGTCGACGGCGTTCCTGTAATACGCGTCACCGTGCTGAGAATCCATTACGGCAAGCTTTGCGAAGCAGCGAGCCGCAACAGCCGGATTGTTTCCCTGGGCCGCTTTCCTGAGAAGATCGAAAGCCTCATCACGCTTTCCCTCCGCGTCGAGCGCGAGAGCCAGTCTTTCACGATCGGCATCGATCGCGGGATCACGATTACGTTCCTCTATGGAAATCGCGCGCCGCAATGGCGCTTCAGCATCCGCACTCTTACGAATTTCGAGAAGAAACGACCCGAGATCCGACGCCGCGCGCGCGACCTTCCCGCTATCCGGCCCGGATTCCCGTTCTCTCTCCGCGAGCGCGGCGAGATAGACGGGCGTGAGCGTGGAAGCGTCCGCCGGCACGATCATTCCGTTTGCGGCTTGCTGCGGAGCCGCGGCCGCCTTGAGATCCTTCACCACCCTCTTGGATGGCATCAGATTGCGCCCGCGCGGGTTGTAGATGCCAATCCAGTGATTCGTGAACTTCAGGTTCGCGCTGGTTGCGACCTGCGGCATATGGCAGCCCACGCAATTGCGCCGGGCGATCGGAACTGAATGCGCAGCCTTCGGATGGCAGGAGAGACACTTCGCGTCGTAAGTCGCCGGCGTTGTTTTGAGCGGTTGATGGGGGCCGTGGCACGTGAGGCAGGAAAGAACGCCGTTACTGTTGCGGAAACAGGCGGCGCGATGCAGGTATGCAGGCTCGTGGCGTACATTCCAGGCGTTCGTCCAGTCCGTGTCGTCGTCCAGATCGCTTGCCTGGCGATGGCATGCTCCGCACAGAACATTGATCTGCTCGGCCGTGAGCCGTTTCGGATTCTGGATCGCCGCTCTGCCCCCGGAACCAGCGTGCTCCCGGCCCGGTCCGTGGCAGGCTTCGCAGTGGATACCCGCTTCGCCCGGCTGCACCCTGAAGTTCGATGCGAGCATGACCGGTCCGGTGGAGTGGCAGCGGAAGCAGCGCAACGCCGTTCCCACTGCGTCGAAGGTACGATAGACCTTGTCCGCGGGAGTCGTGTGACCGGGGGTGAGTGCGAGCAATTTCGTGGCGGCGTAATAAGTGAGCCCGTGTTCGGCAATTG
>Ga0070680_100002120_pt1 | contig 14656 bp, 9 predicted proteins | sample KBSC73BmetaG_FD_64672 | JGI IMG/M metagenome (GOLD analysis project Ga0070680, IMG submission 64672) | Corn rhizosphere microbial communities from Kellogg Biological Station, Michigan, USA - KBS C7-3B metaG | ecosystem: Host-associated > Plants > Roots > Rhizosphere | place: USA: Michigan...
CTGATCGAGAAGGTCACGGTGACGTCGGCGGTCACGTCCTGCGTGCCCGGCTCGATCGGCGTCGCCGCGGCCGCATCCTTGGCCACTCGGGCGAAGAGCGGCTGCGGCGCGGAGCTCGTCTGCTCGACGACGGTCGAGACCGGCCCGATGCCGAAGCCCCCTGCGTCGGCCAGGGCGAGCGCCTTGGCGCGAGCGTCGTCGACGGCCTTCTTCAGCGCGTCGCGATAGCGCGCGTCCTGATCGGAGACCGAGAGCGTCGGGCCGCCGACCGTGTTCGCGCCCGCGCCGACCGCGGCGTCGATCAACTCACCCGCGCCGGCGATCGAGGAGGACGCGCTGACCGAGTTGTCGGCCGAGTAGCCGGTGATCGTCCCGTCTTCCCTCGACTGCGGGTAGAGCGAGACCTGCTGGGTCTGGAGATCCTTGCCGCCGTGCTTCTCGAGCGCGGCGATCACCGCGTTCATCCGGGCCGAGTTCTCCGAGAGCGCCTCGGCGGCGGTCGTAGCCTGCGTGTGGACGCCGGCGGTGACGGTCGCCTCGTCCGGCGCGACCGTCATGACGCCGTGGCCGGTCGTGGTGACGCTGTCGGCGGTTGCGCCGGCGTCGCCGCGCGCGGCCTCCGGGCGGCCGACGCCGGCGAGTGCCACGATCGCGGCGAGCGCGACGGCGGCAACGATCAGAGCGAGCGGGAACCGTTTCATGCCCCTTGTACGCCGCCGCGTGCTCTGATGTCACACGTGCGCTACCGCTTCGTGGACGTGCGCTGGGACATCGGCGATCCCGACTTCGGGCGCCGCTCGTACCTCGCGGGGCACATCCCCGGCGCGGTGTTCGTCGACGTCGAGGCCGAGCTCGCGGATCCGCCGGGTGCCGGTGGGCGCCATCCGCTGCCGGCGACGGAGCGCTTCGTCGAGGCGATGTCGCGCGCGGGTGTCGACGATGAGACGTACGTCGTCGCCTACGGGGCGATGGGCGGTGCCGAGCGGCTCTGGTGGCTGCTGCGCCACCACGGCCACGACGCGTGCGCGGTGCTCGAGCTCGACGGCTGGCAGGGGCGGCTCACGCCGGGGGAGGAGATGCCTGGGCCGCGGACGTTCGTCTCGCGCCCGCGCTCGGACGACACGATCGAGCGCGACGCGCTCGCGGCGCAACGCGACTCGGTCGTGATCGTCGACGCGCGGCTCGCGTGCCGGTGGCGCGGCGAGGAGAACCCGGTCGACCGCGTCTTCGGCCGGATCCCGGGCGCGGTCAACGCGCCTTGGAACGAGCCGCTGCCGGAGGTGCCGGCGGGCGATGTCGTCGCGTACTGCGGCTCGGGAGTGACCGCGTGCGTGCCGCTCTACCGGTTGCACCTGGCGGGGCGCGACGGCCGCCTGTATCCCGGCTCGTGGTCGGAGTGGGAGCAGCATCCCGAGCTGCCGGTCGAGCGCTAGCTACCCGGATCCTGCGGTAAGCGGTTGAGGTGGTTGGTGCGACCGCGATTTTCGTTGGCGTCGGCCTGGTGAGGGGTGTGCGGCGGGAGTTGTTGGTCGTGCGAGCGGCTCGAGGTGCGCGGTCGTCGCTTGGAGCGATGGCTGCGCCTGCGGCGGTGGTTGTTTCGGTTGCCGGGGTTGAGCGGAGGGCTCAGGCAGGTGCACGGGCGAGGCCGCGGATGGTTTGCAGCGTCTCGGCGAATTCGGCGAGGAGCGGGTAGCCGGCGGAGAGGCGCAGGACGAGACGCCGCCCGGAGCGGCCGACGGTGGCGGCGAGATTGATGAAGCGGAAGCGGAGCCGTTTCGCGTAGCTGTTGCGCTCACCGGCTGGTAGCGCGAGCAGCTTCAACCAGCAGAGCAGGTTGTAGGCGAGCAGCGTGCAGAGCAGGTAGGCCCAGTTGGCGTGGAAGCCGCGGCAGGGCAGGTTGTCGAGGCCGAGCCCGAGCTTTGCTTCCTTAATCCGGTTTTCGACGTTCGCCTTCGCGCGATGCCAACGCTCGAGCTCGTCCGCTGTGCGTTCGTGGTCGTTGGTGACGAGCACGTAGTAGTGGTAGCCGCCGCCGTCGAGCGTGAGCTGCTCGCCGACGCCGATCGGATCGCGTCGGACGACGAAGCGCCGCGAGCGCTTCCAGGTCTTCGGCTGCCACTCGAAGCTGGCGACCTCGCTGCCGACGCGATAGCCCGACGGCTGCCAGTCGCTTGCCGGGATCTCGCCGATCCGCGCTTTCACCGAGGCGATCTGCGGCGCGCCGACCGCGTAGGTGACCTGCTGCTGCTCCAGCTCGGCGAAGAAGTCCTGGCCCCAGAAGCCCTCGTCGGCGCGCAGAAACACGCGCGCACTGTCGGGGAGGCGGCGCAGGCACTGCCGGACGAATCCGGTGGCGCCGGTCGAGGCACCGGCGTGGCCGTTTCGGAGCTTGCCGTGCAGCCACTCGCCCGTCTCGCCGACGAAGCAGAGCAGTGGATGCCAGGCGATCTTGCCCGTGTAGGTGCCGCGCGTGCCCTGGCGCGAGCCGGCCGGGCCGTGATGCTCGACCAGTGTCGCGTCCAGATCGAGCGTCACCGACTCGCGCTCGAGCAGCGGATGCACCCGCGCGAACAGCTGCTCAAGCGCCCGCTCGAACTGACGAATGTGCCCGAGGTTGAAGCTCGCCAGGAACCGACCGAGCGTCGTCGGATCGGGCACCGCATACCCGCGTAGCTGCTCCTGGGCGGCGTCGGCTCGCAGCAACGCGGCGTCATCGAGGCACTCGCCGCCCGCGATCAGCGTCTCGCACAACGCCAACGCCTGGTCGGATGACGAATAGCCGCGGGCGCGCTTCTTGACAGTGATTTCGTCGAGCAATCCGGCAACGTCAAGCGCCGCCGCCAACTCGCGGATGAGCACCAGTCCCGCATGCGCCGTCAACTGCTGCGTCGAGGGGGCGATCAGGACCAGCGCCGACCGCCCTGCTAGCTTCACCTTCAAGAGTCCCTCCCTGTCGCCCGGCTGGATGTCTCGCAACACCCATGCTGAGCGGCAGGGAGGACGTCTCCCCCCGCCCCACTCCCTCGCTACCGCAGGATCCGGGTAGCTAGAACTCGTCCCCGAGGACGACGACGACGCGCTCCGGCGTGGCTACGGTCTCCTTCATGGCGCTGATCGCCGCACGCGGCATCGGCAAGAGCTTCGGCTCGCGCTCGATCCTCAGCGGGCTCGACTTCGACATCGAGCCCGGCGCCCGCGTGGGCGTGATCGGGCCGAACGGCGGTGGCAAGTCGACGCTGCTCCGCATCCTCGCCGGGGAAGAGGTCGCGGACGCGGGCGAGGTGACACAGCGGCGCGGCCTGGTCGTCGCGTTCCTGCCGCAGCAGCCGGAGGGGGACGAGCGCGGCGCCGAGGCGACGCTACGCGCTGCGCGTCCCGACCTCGCGGAGCTCGAGGGGGAGCTCGCGCTGGTCGAGCGGCAGCTCGGCGAGCAGGGCGACGACCTCGACCGGATCGCGCGGCTGCTACGTCGGCAGGAAGACCTGCTCGCGCGCTGGACGAGCGCCGGCGGCCCCGGCTTCGAGGGCCGAGCCCGCGCGCTCCTCGCCGACGTCGGTCTCGCCGACGACGACCTCGCCAAGCCGACGCGCGTCCTCTCGGGCGGCCAGCGCAAGCTCGTCGGCCTCGCGGCATGTCTCCTGCGCGACCCCGACGTGCTGCTCCTCGACGAGCCGGAAGCGCACCTCGATGTCGACGCGCGCGAGCGGCTCGAGGTGCTGATGCGAACGTTCGACGGCGCCGTCGTCGCGGTCTCGCACGACCGCTACCTCCTCGACGAGACTGTGCGCGAGATCGCGGAGCTCACCGGCGGCGCGATCCGCCTGTGGCCCGGCAACTACTCCGCATACACGATCGCTCGCGAGCTCGAACTGCACCGGCAAGGGCAGCTGTACGTGACACAGCAGAAGGAGATCGCGCGCCTCGAGGAGGCGATCCGCCGGTTCAAGGACTGGGCGAACCGCGTACCCGACGAGCGCCACATCAAGCAGGCGCGCAACAAGCAGCGCCAGATCGACCGCATGGAGAAGGTCGACCGGCCCGTGCTCGAGCGCCGCAAGATCGCGCTCGAGCTGCGGCCGCACGTGCGCGGGGGTGAACGGGTGGTCGAGCTCGACGGAGTCGGCGTTGCCTTCGGCAACGCGCAGGTCCTCGACGGCGTCGACCTGACCGTGCTCCGCGGCGAGCGCGTCGGCGTCGTCGGTGACAACGGCGCCGGCAAGTCGGTGCTGCTGCGGATGCTCGGCGATGAGCTCGCACCGGACGACGGCGAACGCAAGGCAGGTCCGTCGATCCGCTTCGGGCGACTTGCTCAAGATCGCCGTCCGGACGACCCGCAGGCGACGCCGCTCGACCTCGTGCGGCGCACGGCGCCGATCTCCGAAGGCGAGGCGGTGTCGCGGCTAATGAAGTTCCTGTTCGGCTACGAGCAGGTGCGACGACCGCTCGACTCCCTGTCCGGCGGCGAGTGGACACGGCTGCAGCTCCTGCTGCTGATGCTGGAGGGCGCGAACTGCCTGCTGCTCGACGAGCCGACCAACCATCTCGACATCGAGTCCGTCGAGATGCTCGAGAGCGCGCTCGAGACGTTCCAGGGGACGGCGATCTTCGTGTCGCACGACCGCTACTTCCTCGATCGGATCGCAGACCGCATCCTCGAGGTCTCGGACGGGTGCGTGCGCTCGTACGAGGGCGGCTGGTCGACGTGGCGCGAGCGCCACGCGGTCATCGCCTAGGCCGCGGCCGAATGGTGCGGGGCCGACCGGACGGTATCGTGCCGGTCGGTCACGTCGACGAGGCAGCCCTGCAGCATGATCGGGTGGTACTCGGCGTCGCGGACCGCGACCGTCTCGTCGAGGACCCACACGATCCTGCCGTCTGCCGCCATGAGGCGGTATTCCATGCGGAACGTCTCGCCGGTCTCGTGCGTGCGGCTCACCTCGGCCGACACGCGCTCGCGGTCATCGTCATGCAGGACGGTGATGAAGAAGCCCGGCTCGAGCCACTTCGACACCGGGTAGCCGAGCATGCGCTCGATCTGCGGGCTCATGTACGTCGTCTGCAGCGGCAGCCCGATCGAGTTCACGTACGTCGCGAGCGGGAGCTGCTCGACGAGCGTGCGGTACTTCGCCTCGGCCTGGCGGAGGCGCTCTTCGTGCTGGTGGCGCTTCGTGACGTCGCGCAGCGACACTGCGAACAGCAGCGGCCCCGGCACGTCGACGCGCGTGATCGCGAGCTCGGCCGGGAACGAGCGGCGGTCGGACCGAAGCGCGGTGATCTCGAGCCGTGAGCCGAGCAGGGGGCTGCCGGCGGTCAGGACGTCGGCGAGCGCTCCGCGGTCTTTCGCCGCGACGACCAGCTCGAGGAACGACTTGCCGACGGCGTCGGGCCGCGTCCAGCCGAACGTCTCCTCGGTCGCGGTGTTCACCTCGACGATCAGGCCTTCGTGATCGACGAGCACCACGGCGTCGAGCGCCGCGCGGAGGATCGCGTCCTTGCGCGCCTCGCTCGCGGCAAGCATCCGCTCCGACCGTTTCCGCTGCGTGACGTCGATCATCGTCGCGATCACACCGACGACCTTCCCGCTCGCCTCGCGGATCGGCGCCGCCGAGATCATCGTGTCGATCGGCGAGCCGTCGCGGTGCAGCCTGCGGACGTCGAGGTCACGCACCTTCTCGCCGGCTGCGATGCGCTGCAGTGTCTCGAGGAACGCCGCCAGCTCCTGCTCGGGGACGATCGGGCTGACGCGGCCGATCGCCTCGTCGGCCGTCCAGCCGAAGATCTCGGCGGCGCCGCCGTTCCACGAGCGGACGCGCCCGTCGAGATCGAAGTCGACGATCGCCGTGGGAGAAGCGTCGATCAGCGCGCGGTGGTGCTCGTAGGCGTTGTGGATCTCCTCGAACTGCGCGGCCTGCTCGAGTGCCGTCGTCGCCTGGTTCGCGAAAGCGCGCAGGATCTTCAGCCGCTCGGCGTCCGGGCGCAGGCGGTCGGCGGGGTCGTCCACCCAGAGGTAGCCGATCCGGTTTCCGCGGCGTGCCTGCAGCGGAACGAACAGCCAGTGGTTCTGCCAGCCGTACGGGCCGCGCCCGTCGCGCTGCGAGTTGTACCCGGCCGGGCGGTCCGGGAGCGTCGCGCGCGCCGCCGCATGCGGGATCACGTAGCAGCCGGCGACGTCGAACTCGGGGCGGAGCAGTAGCTCGAGCTCGTCGGCCGAGAGCGGGACGCCCATGTTCTCGCCGTCGGCGAAGCCGACCTGCGCGACGGTGCGGTGGAACCCGTCGTCGGAGAGCAGCTGCACGGCGACCTTCTCGAACCGGAGCGCTTCCGAGATCGCGGCGCACACCTGGCCGAGCAGCGTCGGCGTGTCGGACGTCTCGTTCAGCGTTGTCGAGACGGCGAGCAGCCGCTCGAGCGCGTCGCGGTTCGCCTGCGCGCGCGCTCCTTCCTGCGCGGCCTGCACGGCGAGCGCCGCGTGCTCGCACACGGCAACGAGGACGTCGATCTCGTCGCCGCTCGGGCGGCGGCCCGAGAGTGGCTCGTCGACCGAGAGGATGCCGAGCAACTCGCCGTCCGGTCCGCGCATCGGCATGAACAGCGCGTCGTCCGGATGCCATGCGGTCGGGTCGTCGGAGACGACGAGGTCGGGCGTGTACGTCGTGCCGCCGACGGAGTCCCAGTCGATCTCGCCAGCCGTGATGAAGTACGCGCCGCGCTGCAGGAAGCGCGCGTCGAGCAGCGGCTCCCACTCCGACGGCGGTTGCACCTGGCCGAGCAGCGCAGCCTTCGCGTCGTCGCTTCCGTAGACCGTCGTGACGAGGAAGTCGTCCCACTCGCGGCGGTACAGGTTGATGACGACGATCCGGAACGCGAGCGAGTCGGAAATCGTGCGCGCAATCGCGCCGAGGAGCTCAGGAAGCTCTTCGCCGGTGCGAACGAGCCGCGTGACTTCGAGCAGTCCGCGGAGTCGCGAAAAGATCGTGGACTGGCGCAGGTCGACGGTAGCCACCGCCTAGAAAGGATCGGCCTCCGCAAATCACCGGTCTTCCCCCGTTCGAGGGAGGTGGGCAAGTGATATCGCCGTGTCCGATTGCTCGATCACGAGCGGATCGTGGGTCGCGCAGACGACCGCGGCCCCGGTGTCCCGGGCGAGGCGGGAGAGGAGGATCGCGACGGCGATCGCGTTCGCCCCGTCGAGCCGCGAGGTGGGCTCGTCCGCGAGGAGGACCAGCGGCTTGGTCGCGACCGCCCGCGCGATCGCCACACGGGCGCGCTCGCCCTGCGACAGCCGCGCGACGCGCTGGGTCGCGCGCTCGGAGAGGCCGACCGAGTCGAGAGCCGCCAGCGCGTCGGGACGGGTGTCGTGGCGGCCGCGCAGCGCGAGCGCGAGCTCGACGTTCTCGAGGGCTGAAAGGTGCGGCACGAGGCCGGTCTGCTGGCCGACGTAGGCGATCTTCTCGCGGCGGATCCGCGCGCGCGACGCGCGGTCGAGCGCGGTCAGCTCGGTGCCATCCACGGTCACGGTGCCCGCGGCCGGCAGCTCGAGCCCGGCGAGGATGTGCAGCAGCGTCGTCTTGCCGGAGCCGGACGGCCCGGTGACCGCGTGCAGGCGACCGGCGTGCAGCTCGGCGCCGATGTTCTCGAAGACGGTGGTGGTGCCGTAGCGGTGCGTGAGGTCTCTTGCCGACAGCACCATGCGCGTCGAAGAGGTGTCTGACACCGTGAAGGTCTCAGACACCCGGTCGACGGCGGGCATGTCGCCCATGCCTTCGACGATCACGACGCCGTCTCCGAACCGCGCCGTCGCCTTGCTCCCGATACCCGCGCGCAGCAGCAGCTCCTCGGGCAGGCGCAGCCATCCGCCGCGACCGACGACGATCGTGTCCGTCTCGCCGTCCGCGCGCGACCATTCCTCCGAGACGCGGCCGTCACGGATGCGCACGATGCGATCGGCGATGCGCGCGGACTCCGGGTCGTGGCTGACGATCACCGTCGTGCAGCCGTGCTCGCGCACGAGCTCGCCGAGGACGTCGTAGACCTGGTCGGCCGTCGCAGCGTCGAGCTCGCCGGTCGGCTCGTCCGCGAGGAACACGCGCGGGCGATGTGCGAGCGCTGCGCAGAGCGCAACGCGCTGCTGCTCGCCGCCCGACAGCTCGGTGGGGCGGCGGTCGCGCTTCGCGGCAAGCCCGACACGCTCGAGCAGCTCGTCGGCCCGGCGCAGGCGCTCTTCGCCGGTCGTGCCGCGCAATCCGAGCTGTACCGCGACGAGCCGTCGCGCCGTGAGCTCAGGCGCAAGCGCGCGCGCATAGTGCTGGTCGGCGTAGCCGAGCATCGTCGAGCGGTACCGCGCGAGCCCGCGCGACGGCAGCTTCCCGAGCTCCTCGCCGTAGACGCGCACCGCGCCCGCCGACGGCCGCTCGAGGCCGGCAAGGAGCCGCAGCAGTGTGGACTTCCCAGAACCGCTCGGGCCGAGCACCGCGAGCACCTCGCCGTCGGCGACGTTCAGCGAGAGCCCCTGCAGGGCAGCGGCATCGCCCTCCGGCGTCGAGTGCACGCGGAAGACGTCGCGGAGCTCGATCGCGGTCGTAGTCATTTCCCGCTCCGTCGCCGCGCAGGTCGGCGCCTGCGCTCTTTGCTGAGCTCCGTCGAGCCTACGCTCATGCTGCGGCCTCCGCTGCGCGCGACGGTGCACGTCCGCGCAAGATCGTCGCAGCGCCGACGAGCAGCACGGCTGCCACGACGTAGCCCACGAACGCGATCGCGAGCAGTGGCCAGTCGAGCGCGAGCACGAGCGGCGGCTCAGGCTCGGCGGCGCTCGCCGTCACCGAGACGAGCGAGATGACGAGTGTCGAGAGGATCGTCCCGAGGATCACGCCGCCGGTCACGCCGAAGATCGCGACCAGTCCGGCGCGGAGCCGAAGGTGGGTACGGATCGTCGCGGGCGATGCGCCCTGCGCCTCGAGGTCGAACAGCTCGCCGCGCTCGTCTCGTACGTCGCCGACGACCGACAGGACGAGCCCGACGAGCGCGAGCAGGAGCGCCACCGCTGCCGTGCCGGCGAGTGTCAGCAGCGCGCCGCGGGCAAGCGGGTCGGCGCGGAGCTGCGCGAGCGTGGCTGCGCGCGAGGCGACGGCGAGCTCGGGAGCCCGCGGGGGTGTCGAGCCCGCGACCCAGAGCTCGTCCGGTGTCCCGAGCCCGGGCGAGCGGGTGTCGAGCCGCGTCGCCGCCTGCGAGAGGTCGGCGACGACCGCGTCGCCCTGGATCGACGGGAACCGCTGCACGACGCCGACGATGCGCGCGGCGATCTGCTCGCCCTCGACGTCGATCGGGATCACGCCGTGCGGGCCGGCGGCCTCCGCGACGTGCGGCGTCACGAGCACCCGCAACGGCTTGCCGTCCGTCACCTGCACCGGCCGGTAGATCGCCTCCTGGTCGGGGGTGAGGATGTAGCCGAGCGTGCCCGGCTTGCCGCTGATGCCGCCGGTCCCGATCCAGTTCGGCAGTGGCACGGCAACGCCGTTCACGCGCAGCGTCCCGAACGACAGCGTTCCTTTGGCGCTCGGCTGGATGCCGGTGCCGGCGTTCGCGGTCGTCCGGCCGTTGTTCAGGATGTCGAAGCGGATCTGCGCGAGCGTCGCGTGACGGAACGGCACTCGGCCGTGCAGCAGCACGGTGTGACCTGCGCGCGTGTGCCCCAGCCCGACGGCGACGTAGTCGCCGAGCACGGAGCGGAAGAACGCGCGCACGCCGATGTCGTCGCCGGTGCTCGTCACCGGCAGCGTGAGCTGCCTCCCCGCCGGGAGCGCCGCGGTCCTCAACGGAGTCTCCTCCGGCGCGACGACGGCTGCGAGCTGCGCGCGCGTCTTGCTCGCGAAGTCGCCGCGCCAGCCGCCGACGTCCTCGATCGTCTGGCGCGGCAGCGCGAGGAAGCCGAACGTCGTTCCCGACGGGACGTTGCCGGAGAGGCGCACGACCTGCGTCGACGGTCGCTTCAGGTGCTGCGCGCCGTGCGGCACGGGAACGAGCTGGTTGAAGTCCTCGGTCAGCACGTACGGAGCAGGGACGGCGAACGCCGCCTCGTCGCGCTGGCCCTGTGTGAGCGTCGAGCGATAGCCGACCGCGAACAGCGCAAGGCCGAGGCTTGCGACGAGGAACGTCGCCGCGACCGCCGCGTGGCCCGGGTTGCGCGCCAGCGAGGCGGCGGCGAGGCGCAGCGCCACCGGGCCGCGCCGTCCTGCGCGACCGAGCGCGCGCAGCGCGGGCGCGAGCAGGCGCGCGGAGATGATCGCGGCGGCGAAGACGATCAGCGCGGGCACGAGCAGCAGGAAGGCGTTCGTCCCGCCGCCGCCGGTCAGCTGTTGGGCGCCGACGGAGCCGCGCGCCCAGCCGACGAGCACGACGGCGATCGCGCCGAGCGCCGCCATGTCGAGCGGCGTCAGCGCGAGGCGGCCGAGCTGCACGCCCGGCGCACGGACCGTTGCGTAGAGGAGGAGCCCGGCAGAGACCGCGACCGCGATCGCGGCGGCGATGCCGCCGCTCGTGAGGAGCGCGTGGTCGACGACGTCGCCCGCGGGCGAGCCGGCGCGGGACGCGATCACCGCCGCGATCGCTCCGCCGAGCGCCCAGCCGGCGACGGTCGCAGCACCGGCGACGATCGTCGACTCGGCGAGCGTGAACAGCTCCACCTGCCAGCGACGCGCGCCGAACCAGGTGAGGCGTTGGCGCGCCTCGGTCACGTCACGCCGCAGCGCGGCCGCGGCGAGGATCGTGAACGCGATCAGGAGTGCGCCGCCTTCGCCGCCGAGCAGGAGGAGCCGACGCGCGGCCACGCGTGACGCCGCGGCCGCCGTTGCGAGCGTGTCGCTCGGTGCCGTCACCTGGAACTGGTCCGAGCCGGCTTCGAGGGTCGCGGTCACGCGCTCGACCTTCCGCTGGAACGCGTCGATCGCCCACGGGTGCACCTCGCCGTGTCCGACCGGCAGGAACCAGCCGTACGCGCGGTAGAACGTCTCGAGCTCGGGTGTCTTCGAGAGCGCGGCGACGCCGTTCGCGATCACGGTCGGCGACGGCTGCGGCGTGTGGTACCGCACGGCGCGCGCGACCTGCTCGGTCGGCGGCGTCGGCAGGACGAACGGGCCGAACGGCGCATCCGGCTTGAGCGTCGCGCGACCGACCTCGATCAGGTTCAGGTCCTTGGTCGCAGGGATCGGCCCGGTGCCTTTCAGGCGCAGCACCTCGCAATGCGCGGGCACGCACGGCTTCGGCAACCGGCCGGAGACGAGGTTCACCCACTCGTTCAGGTCGTCGGCTGCGCGGACGTTGACGAGCCGCTGCTGGATCGACGCTTCGCGGAAGAGCATCGCCGCGACGGGCTTCTCGCCGGTGAGCGCCTCGATCCTCGGCGTCACCTGCGGGTCGAGCTGTCCGAAGCTCGTCGCGGCGCCGCTCCACACCACCTGCACGGTGCGATCACCCGGCTGCAACCGCCCGACGGCGAGTTGGAGTGCGCGGTCCTGCATGACGAGGCGTCCGGCGAGCACGGCTGCCAGGACGGCCGCTCCGGCGACGATCCCGAGCGCGACGAGCGCGAGCCGCTCGCCGCCTGCTCCGAGCCGGGAGCCGACGAGGCGCAGCGGGAAGGTGATCCTGCGCAACACCACCAGCGGTAGTCTACCGGTGTTGCCGAGGTATGACCTCCCCAATGCAGCACCGCCTCCGCTCCGGGAGGTTCAGCTGCTCCTGAACAGCGAGGACCTCGAGAACGAGATCGACTGGCTGCCGGACTGGCTCGCCGAGCGGGGACTGGCCCGCGCCGAGCGCCGCGCCCGCGCGCTGCGCGCGGCGCTCCGGGCGCTGGTGCGCGCGAACAACGGCACGCCGCTGGACGACGAGGCGGTCGCGACCGTCAACACCGCCGCGCGCCGGGTCTCGATCCAGGTCGACGCCTCCGGCACCGTGAGCGTGGCGACCGACGGCGACGCGCTCGACCGCGTGGTCGCGATCGCGCTCGGCGCGATGCTCGACGGCAGCTGGGGGAGGCTGAAGGCGTGCCGTCACTGCCGCTGGACGTTCTACGATCGCTCGCCGAACCGGTCGGGCACCTGGTGCTCGATGCAGCTCTGCGGCAACCGCACGAAGACCCGTGCGTACCGGAGGCGGAAGACCGCCGCACGGTAGCCTCGCGCGGTGCGTCTCGACCGCGCTCTCCTCGCCGGCTTCGCGCTCGCGTTCACGCCGGGGTTCAACGCGGCGAACGTCGGTGCGGTCGCCGACACCGCGTCGAAGCAGTACGGCGTCGGGCTCGGCGTCATCGGGCTCTTCACCACGGCGCTCTTCCTGTCGCACGCGGCGATGCAGGTGCCGATGGGACGCCTATGCGACCGGCTCGGTTCGCGGGCCGTCGGTGTGTCGGGGCTCGTGGTTGTCGCGGTCGCGTCGGCGGCGACGCTCTCGTGGCGCCAGGCGTGGTTCGCGATCGCGATGCGGCTGGTCGCCGGGTTCGGGACGGCGGCGTCGTTCGTCGGCGGCAGCGACTACGTGCGTGCGACGAGCGGCTCACCGGTCGCGCAGGGCCTGTACGGCGCGGTGAGCATGGCGGGCGGCGGCCTCGCGGTCGGGCTGCTGCCCTTGTGGGCGAACTGGCGGACGCCGTTCGTCGCTGCGGCCGTCGTTGCGGCGATCGGGGCGGTGGTCGCGCTGTTCGCGCCGCACGCGCCGCGGTCCGTGCACGCGCCGCAGCGCACCACCGTGCGCGATCGCCACCTCTTGCCGCTCGGCGCGTGGCACGCGGCGTCGTTCGGGTTGTCGGTGGTGCTCGGCAACTGGACCGTGACGCTCCTGCACCGCGCGGGCGGCGTGTCGGAGGCGACGGCGGGGCTCGCGGGCGGGCTGATCCTCTTCCTCGGCGTCATCTCGCGACCGGCGGGCGGGCGGCTGATCGACCGTCCGACGCTCGTGCGCGCGAGCTTCGTCGCGACCGCGATCGGGACGGTCCTGCTGGCCGTGGCGACGCCGTTCGCGCTCGCGGTCGTCGGTGCGGCCGTCGTCGGGCTCGCGGCGGGGATTCCGTTCGCGCCGTCGTTCTCCGGCGCCGCCCGCGTGCGTCCCGACGCGCCGGGTGCCGCGGTCGGTTTCGTGAACATGATCGCCGCGGTGACGATCCTGGTCGGCACGCCGCTGCTCGGGCTGACGTTCTCGCTCCCGGGCAACGGGCGCATCGGCTTCGCCGCGGTCGCGGCACTCTGTCTCGCGACGGTTCTCGTCCGGCCTACGCCCCGAGCAGCAGCGTGAGCAGCGCCTTCTGGACGTGCAGCCGGTTCTCTGCCTCGTCCCAGATCGCCGAGCGGCTGCCGTAGAGCACGTCCGCGGTGATCTCCTCCCCGGGGTGGGCGGGGAGGCAGTGCATCACGAACGCGTCGGGCGCCGCGAGCGCGAGCAGTGTCTCGTCGAGCCGGTAGGGCGCGAGGTCGTGCAGCCGCCGGTCGCGCTCGTGCTCCTGCCCCATCGAGATCCACGTGTCCGTGACGACCACGTCCGCCCCGGCCACGGCCTCGCGGGGATCCGTGACGGTGGCTTGTAACAGACTGTTACTTTCGTAGCCCGGCGGGCAGGCGGCGACGACCTCGTAGCCGAGCAGGTCGCCGAGCGCTGCGAGCGACGTCAGGACGTTCGAGCCGTCGCCGACCCACGCGACCCGCACGCCGTCGAGCGTGCCGAGCCGGTCGCGGATCGTCAGCGCGTCGGCGAGCGCCTGGCACGGATGCTCGAGCGCGGTCAGCGCGTTGATCACCGGGATCGATGCGTGCTCGGCCCACGCCTCGAGCTCCTCGTGCCCGTGCGTGCGGACGGCCAGCACGTCGAGGTAGCGGGACAGCGCGCGGGCCGTGTCGTGCAGCGATTCTCCGCGTGACAGCTGGAGCTCGTCGGGTGTGAGCGGGATCGCGACGCCGCCGAGCTGTGCGATGCCGGCCGAGAAGGACACGCGCGTTCGCGTCGAGTGCTTCGCGAAGTAGAGGCCGAGCGTGGCGCCCGGGAGCAGCGGCTGCTTCGGCTCGGCGCGCAGCTCGACGGCGCGGTCGAGGACCGCCTCCGCCTCGGCGGAAACCAGGTCGCCGATGCGCAGCAGGTCGCGCCCGACCAGCGACACGGAGAGCGGTGTGGTCACGACCAGCGCTCCTTCGCAGCGGCGACCGCAGCGCCGACGTCGATGCCGCGACCGAGCAAGTAACAGTCTGTTACTTGCTCGGGTGGGGTGAAGCTCCCGTCCCGAACGGACGCGGCCACCTGCTCGTGGGCGTCCCGGAAGGGCACGCCTTCGGCGACCAGTGCTTCCGCCGCGTCGGTGGCGAGCAGCAGCGGGTCCGACGCGGCTGCGGCGAGGCGGCCCGCGTCGAACTCGAGGCCCGCGACGAGCGCCGTCAGCGCGCCCAGTGCGCCGGCGACGTCGCGCCGCGCGGCGAACACCGAGGGCTTGTCCTCCTGCAGGTCGCGGTCGTAGGCCAGCGGGAGTGACTTCACCGTCGCGAGCAGACCGGTCAGGCGGCCGATCGCGGTGCCCGCCTTCCCGCGCGCGAGCTCGGCGACGTCCGGGTTCAGCTTCTGCGGCATGATCGACGACCCGGTCGACGCCTCCTCCGGCAGTCGCGCGAAGCCGAACTCGCTC
>Ga0070680_100002122_pt1 | contig 14654 bp, 15 predicted proteins | sample KBSC73BmetaG_FD_64672 | JGI IMG/M metagenome (GOLD analysis project Ga0070680, IMG submission 64672) | Corn rhizosphere microbial communities from Kellogg Biological Station, Michigan, USA - KBS C7-3B metaG | ecosystem: Host-associated > Plants > Roots > Rhizosphere | place: USA: Michigan...
GAGGCGAGAATTTAGAAGCGCAGATATTTGATCTCAGACAACTACTCTGGGACCGTTCGGCCCCCGTGTCTAGGTAACGACAACTGTTCGTGCCATCACGCCACGCACGGCGGTCTTAGAGCAGTTGTCCAGTATCGGATATCCGCGCCTCTAACTTCTCGCCTCGCGTGCTTTGTAGTTAGCAGTGTGTTAGTGTGCGACCTTAGCCCTCGCCCGCGGCTCCCGCTCCGCCAATGAGCTGGTTGACACCACCTCGGGCTCTATCGGCGCTCCTGCACGGCGGACGACGTACGCCTCCATCGCGAAGTACTCCGGCAGGCCGAGCCTGTCCACGCGCATCGCCGTATTGCGGTTCCGATCCTCTACGCGCTGCCAGAATTCGCGATCGTCCTGGCCCGGGAATGGGGCGCGATCCTTCTGACTCTGGTGCTTGAAGATCGCCATCTTCTTGGCGCGCAGCTCGTCCTCCGACAGCGGCACGAGCACGTCCGCCTCGGCTATCTCCCATTCCTGCCAGGCGCCCCTGTAGTACCACATCTCGGGCGATGGGCCTGAGTACTGGGCAAGGGCGCCTTGCACGGCCTCGAGGCACATACGGTGGGTTCCGTGGGGGTCCGAGAGGTCCCCCGCAACGAAGACCAACTCGGGCTTCTGCTCCTCGAGCAGCTCGAGGACCTTGTGAACGTCCTCCGGGCCGATCGGGTCCTTTCGCACCTTACCCGTCTGGTAGAAGGGAAGATTGAGGAAGCGCGCCTGCTCGCGCTTCATGCCGAAGGTCTCGATCCCCGAAACTGCCTCGGCCTCACGGATCGCGCGCTTCATCACCTGCACCGGGAACGCGTCGATCTCGCCCACCTTCTTCGAGTCGAGAAACTCCTCCACTTCCTGAATCAGCGCACCCGACGCGGAGTCATTCAGATCGAAGTCGTGGCCGAAGCGCCGCAGAAAATCAGCGTACCTCCGCACCTCGTGGTCGAAGACGGCGATGTTTCCCGACGTCTGGTAGGCAACGATGATGTCGTTCTTGTTCTGGAAAAGCTTGTTGAGCATACCGCCCATCGAGATGACGTCGTCATCCGGGTGCGGCGAGAACACGACGACGCGCTTGCCAGCGGGAAGCTTGCTGCGGCCGCGAATTTTCGCGATGAGGGCGTTGAACACCGCGCCGTTGAGCGGCCCGGCTTTCCCATATTTGGCGAGCAGCGAGCTGAGATGGTGCTCGCGATAGTCGGTCTCGTCCAGCTTGAGTACCGACTTCTCGGTGATCTCGCTGAGCCAGATCACCGCCTCGATCTCCATCTCGCGCGTCCACTTCACTTCGCCGATCACCCAGGGCGTGCGCACGCGGGTGAGCTCGGCGGCGGCAGCGGGATCGACGTAGAAGACGGCGTTGGGGTGCTGCTGCAGATAGGTCGCCGCGACGTCGGGGTCGGGCTCGCCTTCGACGGCGCGCCTGATGATCGCCGCCTTGTGCTCACCGGTGGCGATGAGGGCGATCTCGCGCGCCTCCATGATCGTCGCAACACCCATGGTGATCGCTTCGGTGGGGACGTTGTCCTCGCCGAAGAAATCACCGGCAGCGTCGCGACGCGTTACGGTGTCGAGAGAGATCCTGCGGGTGCGGGAATCCACGCCCGATCCGGGCTCGTTGAATCCGATGTGCCCCGTCTTTCCGATGCCGAGGATCTGGAGATCGATCCCGCCGGCAGCTTTGATCGCTGCTTCGTAGGCATCGCATTCGTCATCCACGTCGTCACGCGGCACGTCGCCGCGCGGGATGTGGACGTTCTGCGGCTTGACGTTGATGTGGTTGAAGAGGTTTTCCCGCATGTACCGCACGTAGCTGTGGATGCTTTGCGGTTCCATCGGATAGTACTCGTCGAGATTGAAGGTGACGACGTCGGAGAAGTCGAGACCTTCTTCGCGGTGCATCTTGATCAGCTCGCGGTAGATGCCGATCGGGGTGCTGCCGGTGGCGAGGCCGAGGACCGCGTGTCCACCCGCCGCGCGGCGCTCGCCGATAATCGCGGCGATTCGCCTGGCGATGGTCCGCGCGATCTCCTCGTACTCGACGATGACTACGGGGACTCTTTCCTTGGAGGAGGCCATGGGGGGAAATTTAAGGCGGGAGGCCGCTTCCCGCCTCCCGCTATCGCGCTTCCCAGTTCACGATTCGCGAACCCAGCACGGCCTGCTGCACCGCGTCCGCGACGTCGCGCCGAAGCTGCACATGCCGGGTGTTGCTACGCGTCGGGTTTACCCGGTTCGTCAGTACGACCACGAAGAGATCCTTCTCCGGATCGATCCATATCGAGGTGCCCGTGAAGCCGGTGTGACCGAAGCTCCACGGCGAAAAGAACTGGCCCGCGCTGGATCCGCCTTCCGGGGAATCCCAGCCGAGCGTGCGTGAGGATTCCTTGCCCTGACGGGCGGTCCAGCGCGCGATCGTCGCCGGCTTCACGATCCGAACGCCGTTCACGCCTTCTCCGCCATTCAGAATCATCATCGAGAAGAGGGCGAGATCGCGCGCCGTCGAGAAGAGTCCGGCGTGGCCCGCCACTCCGCCCATCGCCCACGCGTTCTCGTCGTGGACGGTCCCCCACAATAATCCGCCGCGCGCGTCGTCGACCTGCGTCGGGGCGATGCGGGGCCTCAGCGTTATCGGCGGCTGAAACTGCGTGTCGGTCATGCCGAGCGGCTTGAATATTTTTTCGGCGGCAAGGACGTCGAGGGTTTTCCCTGTGATCCTCTCCATTACGAGCTGGAGAACGATCATGTCCCAGTCGCTGTAGATCATCTTCGTGCCCGGCGCGTACTCGAGCGGACGGGCGTTGATCTGATAGAGGTACTGATCGCGGCCGCGCGCGGTGGAGTAGATGTTCGCGCCCGCTTCCAGGCCGCCGCTGTGGGTGAGCAGCTGTCTCACCGTGATCTGGGCCTTCTCCGGAGAATTGAACTCCGGGAGATAGGAAGCGACGGTGCGATTGATGTCGAGCTGTCCGTTCTCCTCGAGAATCATCGCGACGGTAGTCGTGGCGATGACTTTCGTCAGCGATGCCAGGTCGTAGAGAGTGTTGGTGTCGACCGCGGGCGAGCCCGGCTGATTCCAGTCGATGTATCCGTAACCCTTCATGTACGCGATGTGCCCATTCCGTCCGACGGCGATCGCCACGCCCGGCCCCACCGCTTCCTCGATTGCGACCTTCACGATCTTGTCGAGGGTTTTCGGAAGCAGGGTGTCGAGCCCGGAATTGTTGACGCCCATCTGGGGTTCGACGTACTTGATGGGTACGGGTGCGGCAGCGATCCGGGCGGGCGGCTGTGGTGGCGCGCACGCGGATACTGCGGCGGATGACAGGAGCGCTATGGCGAGGAGAGACTTCATGAGCCGTGGCGGGTACGAGGTCCAAAGGCCGGGCCGGCTCACCGGCTCGGGGTTCATAGCTATGACGATTGGGACGAGCACCGACAACTTTTTCGAGGACGATTTCGTGGGGTTATCTTTCTGGTGTGGTGGACATCACCTGGCAGTGGTGCCGATTCGGCGAGCTGCGCCCCGAAGAGCTCTACGCGGTCGTAAGACTTCGCGAAGCGGTTTTTGTGGTCGAGCAGAACTGTCCGTACCCGGATGCCGACGGCCGCGATCCTCGCGCCTGGCACTTACTCGGCTGGCAGCAAGGGGAAAAGGAACGAATTCTCGCGGCGTATGCGCGAGTGTTCGAGCCCGGAGTACGATACACCGAAGCGTCTATCGGACGCGTAGTTACAGCTCAGGCGGTTCGCGGGATGGGTGTAGGTCGCAAGTTGATGGCCGAAGCTTTGCGACGTGTCGACGCATTGGTGCCGGGTGAAAAGATAAAGCTCGCAGCCCAGCGCCGACTCGAGGAATTCTACGCGGAATTCGGCTTCACGACCGTTTCCGCGCCCTACGAGGAAGACGGCATCATCCACATCGACATGGTCCGCTAGTCCGGATTCCCATGATAACAAAGGCACGTTACGACGGCGGCGAGACGTTCGCCGATTTCCTGGCTCGGCCGACCCTCAACCACGAGCTGTGGGTTGCATTGACGCACCGCGTCTCGATCCCGCTCGAATATTCCGGCCGCGTCGAAGCGCTCGGCGGTCACTGGCACCTGATGGTGCTCAGCGAGGATTGGTGTGGTGATGCGGTCAACATCGTCCCGATCGTCGCGAAGCTGACGGAGTCCGTGAGCAACATGGACCTGCGCATTCTCGCGCGCGACGAGAATCTGGACATCATGGATGCGCACCTGACGGGCACGTCGCGCTCGATTCCGATCATCATTCTCCTCGACGGGAAGTTCGAGGAGTGTGGATGGTGGGGGCCTCGGCCTCGCGCGTTGCAGAAGTGGGTTGTCGAGACCGGAATGAAGCTCCCGAAGGATCAACGCTACAAGGAGATCAGGACCTTCTACGCGAGGGACCGAGGGCTCACGACGTTGGAGGAGATCGTTTCCATGCTCGAAGCCTGCTGCGTCGCGAGCACTCGCCCGCGGACCGCGTGATCTAGCGGGAACCGATCTGCGAGCGTTTCAACCGTAGAGTAAAGGTCGATCCCTTTCCGACTTCGCTGGACGCGTCCAGCGAGCCACCCATAGCCGTAGCGAGCTTCCTGCCGATTGGGAGCCCAAGCCCGGTGCCGGTCGAGACGGTACCCTTCGATTTGATTTGCACGAAGGGGAGGAAGATGGCTTCGAGCTTGTCCGACGGAATTCCCTTTCCCGTGTCGGACACTCGAACGACGGCGTCGTCGTTTTCGATTTCGGATTCGACGGTAATAATCCCGCCCCGGTCGGTGAACCTCACGGCGTTGGCGAGAAGGTTGAGGACGATCTGCTTCACTTTCACCGCGTCGACGTCGGCGATGATCGAGAGATCGCTGCATTTGTACTCGTAACGCAGCCCCTTTTGCTCCAGCTGTGATCCGATGAGTCCCTCCATCTGCGCCAACACATCGTTCAGCACCGTCGGCTCGAGATTCAGGTCGATGGACTGACCGCTCTCGAGCTTGGCGAAATCCAGAATGGTGTTGATGAGACTCAGGAGGTGCTGCTGACTCTGCTGGATGCGCAGGAGATCGGCTCGCTGGGATTCGTTGAGCGGACCATGGATCTCGCGCTCGAGGAGCTCGGTGTAACCGAAGATCGCCTGCAGCGGGGTTCGGAACTCGTGGCTCAGAAGGGCCAGGAACTCGGATTTTATCCGATTTGATATCTCGGCTTCTTCGCGCGACCGCCGCTCGCTCTCGAGCAACTCGTCCTTGATTCGGTTGGCGCTCGCGAGCTCGGATGTTCGCGCTGCCACGCGAAGCTCGAGATCTCGATGCAGCTCGCGCGCGGATGCCTCGGCTCGTTTCCGCTTCGAAATGTCTCGCACGAGCCAGCGGTATATGCCGGGGCCACTGTCCCTCCCGATGCGCGCAACCGAAACCGATACGTGGATGGGCATGCCGTTGCGGGCCGCGAGCTTGATCTCCCATTCGTCCGTTCCGGTCGATCCGCACAGTTGATCCAGCTGGTGCCGGAACGCGGGGCGCGCCGTCTCCTCGAAAAAAGCGGGGAGCGGCTTGCCGGGAAGAAACTGCGGCGATACGCCGAGGAGCTGCGCGGCCATTGCGTTGGCCTCGCGGATCACGCCCTGGGAATCGGTGAGGATGCATGCGTCGGGGCCAAGCTCGAACAGCTCGAAATACTTCTGCCGCTCGCGCTCGACCGCATCTCGCGATGCAGTCGTCTCGGTGGGCTGTGACGCTCCGATCTCGCGTGGCTTGCGCGGGGACTCACGCGCATCAGTGACCGTGCCTTGCCGCTGTGGCTCCATCCTCTCCCACGCTTTGGATGAGCGGAAACGCTCTCGCACGGAGAGAGATGCAACTCCAGGGCCCACGCCCGGGAATATTTGTGCTTGACGGGACGGGGAAAAGCGACGAGGCACGGCTTTCACCGTGCCTCTCTCGCGCTCCCGGCTAGGGTTGGTTCAACTTCGGCTCTGATCCGCTCCGCTCGACCTGCGTCCTCCGCGAGATGCTTCTCCGCCCTTTCTTCCGGCGACCCGTGCTTCTTCGCTGGTAAATTCGTGAGCAGTTCCTTTCTGGTGCGCGGCACGTCCGCCCTTCGCCGCAATAGCACGCTGCGCCTGCGGATCCATCGCCGCAAATCCGCGCGGTGTTTTTCTGGTCCCGCTATTGCGCGATTCTGCGTTGCTCTCGTTCCGACCTTCGCTCGTTCCTTCGTCGATTCCGCTCGCTCTGCTTCGCTCGTCCAACCTGTTGCCTAGGGTGTTTCTCTCGTCTGCCATTATCCGTCTCTCCTGCCACGATATTCGAGTTGATGGTCCCCGCTCTGCGCAGTCATCGCGCAAGCGATGGGACTGGGCGAAGCGAGGCGGGCATTTCCCGGCTATTTTGATGCGCAAGCGGCAGGCCGCAAATCCAGCGGAGGTAGGTATCTCCCCATTTCTATTTAAGATGTGGATTTCTTCCCTTCTCACATGTCTGTGAGTGTTTATGTTACTAGAGGTGCGTAAAACACTACGAGGTTGCCAGTGAATCCAGTCGAAGCCGAGACGCTGTCGAAGATCGAAGTGCTCGCGGACCTCGAGCCGCTGGTTTTGGAGTTGATGGCCTCCCACGAGGCAAAGCGGGTGTTGTGGTTCCCCGCGGAATTGCTGGAGCCCGCCCCTGGGGAAGACCCCGATCGTCATCTGAAAGAGCTCCGCGAGCGGGCGAGGGGAATCAGCGACCCGGCGCGCGTCGCCCTCGCTCTCAATCTTCTCACCGAAGAAGGCCTTCCTCACTTCCATCGATTGCTCGCCGTCTATCTCGGCACCGACAGCATCTGGGCCCGCTGGAATAATCTGTGGACCGCGGAAGAGGACAGGCACGGGGCGATTCTCCACGACTACACTCGGGACGCGGGTGTCTTCGATCCCGTCGTGATCGAGAAGATGCAGTTCGACTACATCAAAGCGGGATTCGAGCCGGAGTGGGACAAGGATCCGTACCGCGTGTTTGTCTATACCTCGCTGCAGGAGAGAGCGACGCAGGTGTCACATGCGAACACCGGCAAGTTCGCGTCGCAGTACGAGCCGACGATCGGCACGGTGCTGGCGAACGTGGCGAAGGAAGAAGCGCGGCACTACACGTTCTATCGCTCCGTCTTCAAGGCCGTGCTGGAGCGCGATCCGAATCAGGGCCTCGTCGCTGCGGCGAAGATCATGCCGGCGATCGACATGCCGGGCGTGAACATGCCGCACTTCCGGGAGCTGGCCGATGTCGTGCGCCGCGCGCAGATCTACGGGCCCCGGGACTACCTGAGGATCGTCGAGGAGCTGATCAAATACTGGTCGATCGACACCATGGACGGCCTGAACGATCTGGGGCGGAAGGCGCAGGAAAAGATCATGGAGATCCCGGAGCGTCTCGAGCGGATCGCGAAGGTGATGGAGCTGAAAACCAAACCCAAGAGCTTCGCGTTCGACGTGATCTTCAATCGCGAATTCGCGATGGATTAGCGGGGGCTAAACCCCTGACAGCCCGAGATCGGCCGAGCGCGCCTGCATGGCGGTTATCACGAACGCGATGTGCTCATCCAGATCCACGCCTAGCTCCTGAGCGCCGTTCACGACGTCCTCGCGGCTAACCCCGCGCGCGAAGGCTTTGTCCTTCATCTTTTTGCGCACCGATCTCGCGTCCACCTCGTGCACGCTCTTCGTCGGCCGCACCAGCGCCGTCGCGGTGATGAGGCCCGTCAGCTCGTCCACCGCGAATAGTGTTTTTGCCATCCGCGATTCGCGCGGTGTATTCGTGTACTGCGCGTGGCCCAGTATCGCGACCAGAATATCTTCGGGATATCCCTTCGATCTCAGGATTCGCACTCCCTCCGAAGGGTGCTCCTCTGTCGCCGAGCGGGCGTTGTTGGGAAAGCGCTCGTAGTCGAAATCGTGAATGAGGCCGGTTGTGCCCCAGCGCTCCTCGTCTTCGCCGAATTTGCCGGCGTAGGCGCGCATCGCGGCTTCCACCGCCAGCATGTGCTTTCGTAGCGACTCGCTCGGCGTGTACTCGTGCATCAGCGCGAGGGTTTCGGAGCGCGGCGGAAGCGTATTGGAATCAGTCATCGCGGTTTGCTCACCTCTTTCCCGGCGGATTCGGCGTGGGAGTATCTCCAACCCTGCCGAAATCTATGAAGCCTTTCTTGACGTTTGTCGAGAGGAGCTGGACATCGATCTCGTCGCCGACGTCCACGCCCTTCTGGCCGCGGACCAGCATTCCCTCGACTGGAGGCCCCACGAGACGCACGAATGTCCCGCTCGCGTTGTTGCCAGTAACGATTGCCTTGAAGTGCTCCCCGATGCGATTGCTGAAGAGCATCGCGGCCGCGATCTTCCGCACGGTTCGCTCTACCTTGCGTGCTGCGTCTTCTTTCAACGTGCAGTTGCGCGCGATCGACGAGAGCTCGTCGTCGGTGTAGGGTGGGGGAGCGGACGCCAGAACCGCCTTGATGATTCGCTGCGTCACGAGGTCGGCGTAGCGCCGGTTGGGCGCGGTTGAGTGCGTGTAGTCCTGCACCGCGAGCCCGAAGTGTCCGGGCTCTACGACACCAGGCTGATCGAGAATGTATTCGCCCGGTCCCATCAGCTTGACGATCGCGAGCGACAGGTCGGGGAAATGGTCCGGGTCCGCTTTCCTGCGCGCGAGCATGAAGTCGTGCAGCGCCATCACGTCCGGCTCCGGTGGAAGCGTCGTCCCGAGCTCGCGCGCGAGATCCACGATTCTCGCCCACCGCTCGGGACTCCGCACGATTCTTCGAATCGCCGACACGTGGTGCGCCTCGAGAAATCGGGCGACCGAGCCGTTGGCGGCGATCATGAAATCCTCGATCAGATCCGTCGCGCTGTTTTTCTGCGACCTCTCTATTGAGGTGACGGTACCGTCCGTCGATACCGCGCGCGCTTCGACGGTCTCGATCTCCAACGCACCGTTGTCGAGGCGCGTCTTGCGGAGAGCTGCCGCGATCTTCGCCTGGAGCCGAAGCTGCCCTTCGAGCCCCGCGACCTTCGGCACTTTCTCGGGAATCGGCGCGCCCGAATCGAGCCAGCTCCCGACGCCGTCGTACGTGAGCTGTGCCTTGTTGTTCACCAGCGCGCGGTAGATATCCGCGGATCGCACCGTCCCATCCGCGCCGACAACCATGTCAATGGCGACGGCCTTCCGGTCGGTGCCCTCGAACAGCGAGGTCGCTCCCGTCGACAGCTCGATCGGGATCATCGGAAAAATCACCGCACCGGTATAGACCGTTGTCGTCTGCGCGGCTGCGTGCACATCGATCGCCGATCCCTTCGGCGCTTCGACGTCGACGTCGGCGATCGCTATCACCAGCCTCGAGTCGCCGCCGTCCAGCTCGCTCGCGAACTCCACCTGGTCGAGATCGCGGGTGTCGTCGTTGTCGATCGAGGACCAGAGAAGATTTCTTAGATCCTTGGGCGGAACACCAGTGTCTGCGTGCTTGCCGAGCATCTTCAGCTCGGCGGCGACGGCCGGATCGGTGTCAGGGTCGAAGCCATCGTCGATCATCACCTGACGCGCGACATCCCGAAGATCACGCGTCAGCATGGACGTCGTCCTCGAGAAGCGGTCACGTTGCGAGAGGGCATTTCGGAATTGTCTTCAGCATCAGGTGCGCGATATCTATTGCCAGCTGGATCAGGAGCAAGGCCCCGAGCATCACGGAGACAGGCACCCACGGCCGCTTATTGGGCGCGAGCGTCCGCGCGTAGAGCATTCCACCCACGCCTATCACGACGGCTTCGGCGACGAAGTCCGCGATCGGATGAGAGTATAGCCTCAGGCCGATCATCGGACCGCCCGGCCACGTCGGCTTGTTTCCCGTGATCCAATCGAGCAGCATGTGCGAAACAACGACGGCCGCGAGAACGGCCCCTCCTCTCCAGTCTCGCGTGGTGATCCCGTAGCCGGCAAGCGCTGCGAGCGCGAGAAACGCCACTGCCGGGATGGAGTGCGAGAGCATCTCGACCGGATTGGATTTTCCGGCGAGACAGAGGCCGGCGTCGACCCAGTCCGGCGCATAAGTCGCGACAACGAGAAGGGCGAGCCCCATGCTTCGCCGGAGGCGCTTCGCGGCGAGCGCGGCACCAACGTGTCCGACGTACATCTATTGGCGAGCCGGAAAGCAGCAGACGGACCGATCTATGATGAGTGATACCGGTATTGCGATGGGAAGCGCTCCAGAATGGCACGCGGTGCGACGGCGACACGTGTCACAATTCGTGCCGCCTGAATGCTCGATTGACGAAACCCCATACCGGCCCAATGCGGCTGGAAGGCAACGATGAAAAAGTCAAAGGCCAGTCGCGCCCGGCGGCTGATTCATGCGTCGTGTAACTTTTTCATGAGTGCGCGCGCACCACATCCGACTGTCCAAAAGAGACTGAATGCACGTCAAGAACCTCGAGTGCTCCGCTTGTCACCGTGAATACGATGCCAGGCGTCTTCACAACGTCTGCACGGAATGCGGAAAGCCCCTGCTCGTGCGTTACGATCTCAAGCGCATCGCGAAGTTTTTGACGCGCCAGACGCTCTTCGGGCGGAGGGCGGATCTCTGGCGCTACCGCGAGCTTCTTCCCGTCCGTCGCGAGGACAACATCGTCACGCTCGGCGAGGGATGGACCCCGCTCCTCCACGCGAAATCGTTGGGGCAATCGCTCGGAATGAGCGAGCTTCACGTCAAGGATGAATCGCTGAACCCGACCCAGAGCTTCAAGGCGCGCGGAATGTCGGTGGCCGTCTCAATGGCGAAGGAGCTCGGCGCGAAAAAGCTTGCCGCGCCATCGGCGGGGAACGCCGCCGGCGCGCTCGCGGCGTACGGCGCTCGCGCGGGAATCGGTGTGTATCTCTTCATGCCGCGCGATACGCCGCGCGCGAATATCGTCGAGTGCGAGGTGGCAGGCGCCCACGTGACGCTCATCGACGGACTCATCACCGACTGCGGCGCCGAGGTGGCGCGAAGGAAGGAGAGCGAGGGCTGGTTCGACGTATCCACTCTCAAGGAGCCCTATCGTGTGGAAGGGAAGAAGACTCTCGGCTACGAGATCGCCGAGCAGTTGGGATGGACGCTTCCGGATGTGATTGTGTATCCGACCGGGGGCGGAACGGGACTGGTTGGAATGTGGAAGGCGTTCGACGAGATGCAGCAGCTTGGCTGGATCGGTGACAAACGTCCGCGAATGGTCACCGTGCAAGCCGCCGGGTGCGCGCCGATTGTCCGCGCGTTCGAGGCTGGAGAGAGTGCCGCGGAACCAATTCACAACGCCACGACGATCGCGGCGGGACTCCGCGTTCCCAGGGCCATCGGCGATTTTCTCATCCTCGATGCGATTCGTGATTCCGGGGGAACGGCAGTCGCCGTCACCGACGACGAGCTGGTCGAGGGGGCGAGGGATCTGGCCCGCATCGAGGGAATCTTCGCGGCGCCAGAGGGTGGGGCGTGTGTGCCGGCGGTGCGAAAGCTCCTCGAGCGCGGTGACATCAAGCCCGACGAGAAGGTGGTGCTGTTCAACACCGGGTCGGGGATCAAGTACATCGACGTCTTCGACCAGGGCGAAATTGCCAGAGCGTCCCGCGCCAAAAAAGCTGGCGCTCTTGGGCCTGCGCTGAGATCCTAGCGAATCCCCACGAGCTTGTGCGTCTGGATGCTGAGACGCCATTGAGGATGACGCAGACAATATTCGATTGCGTCCTCCGTATTGCGCTCGATGGCAGGACCGTCCATCGGCTGGAGGAAGAAGTGACGGAAATCGAGCGCCGCGAATTTCTCGGGCGGCGCATTCTCCTGCGGATAGACCAGCTTGAGCTCGCTGCCGGTCGTCTGCACGAATGGCGCGCCCGCCTTGGGACTCACGCAGATCCAGTCGAGAGATGCGGGAGCCGGGCGCGTGCCGTTGGTTTCGACGGCAACGTCGAAGCCGCGGTCGTGAAGGGCGTCGATCAACGCGTCGTCGAGCTGGAGGAGCGGCTCGCCTCCGGTGCACACGACGTATTTTTCGCGACCGGGCGTGCGATCTGAATGGCCAGCCGGCCCGCCCCAGCATCTATCGATCGCATCCGCGAGCTCGCGCGCGCTCCCGAACTTGCCGCCATCCGGTCCTGTTCCGACAAAATCGGTGTCGCAGAACTGGCAGACGGCGCGCGAGCGATCTTCCTCGCGTCCCGACCAGAGGTTGCAGCCGGAGAACCGGCAAAAGACCGACGCACGCCCCGCCTGCGCGCCCTCTCCCTGCAGCGTGTAGAAGATCTCCTTCACCGTGTAAGTCATCGCGCGAGACTCTTCTCTGACGCGTACTCGATGGGATCGGCGAGACCGGCTTCCCTGAATCCCTTCAGCCTGAGCTGACAGGCATCACATCTCCCACACGCTTCGCCGTGGGCACCCGGGTCGTAGCAGCTCGTGGTGTCCGAGTAATCGACACCCAGGGACGTTCCGAGGCGGATGATACCGGCCTTCGTGAGGGCGATGAGCGGAGTGCGAATGGTGAGTCTCGTGCGGCCTTCGACTCCGGCGCGGGTGGCGAGATTCGCCATCTTCTCAAAAGCTTCGATGTACTCGGGCCGGCAATCGGGGTACCCGCTGTAGTCCAACGCGTTCACGCCGATGAAGATGTCGATTGCTCCGACCACCTCGGCGAGCGCGAGCGCGTACGACAGAAAAATCGTATTTCTCGCGGGAACGTAGGTCACGGGAATCTCACTCTGGCCTTTGACTGGCCGCTCGAGATCTCGATCCTTGGGTACCGCGATGTCCGCGGTGAGGGCGGATCCGCCGAATGCCCGGAGATCGATGTCCACGATCTGGTGGCGGACGACACCCGCCCGTCGGGCGATCACCTTCGCGGCCTCAATCTCCGACGAGTGGCGCTGCCCGTAACGAAACGTCAACGCGTGCACGGCGTAGCCTTGGCTGCGCGCGAGCGCCAACACGGTCGTGGAGTCGAGTCCACCGCTCAGCAGGACGACGGCTGGCGGTGCACTCTGTATTGGGGAGGGGGAGGGCGAATTCACGTCTTGGGGTCTCTCCCCCAATTTACACGGCCGCCGCTGTCTAGAGCGCGGCGTCCAGAGCCGTCAAAAGCTCCTCGGGCACAAGCGGCTTCGACAGAACCGCGTTCGCGCCAAGGACCCGGACTCTCTCCTGACCTTTGGCGTCGATGCTCCCGCTGAGGACGATGACCGGGATGTTCGAGGTGTTCGAGTTCATCTTGATCTTCTTGAGCGTGTCTTCGCCGGATCCGCCGGGCATGTTGATGTCCAGCACGATGGCATCCACTGGAGGCTGTTTTTTCGCTTGCATCAATCCCTGCACGGCATCGAACGCGGTGAGGACCTTATGCCCTTTCTCGCGGAGTACTCCCGCCACCAGATGCGAGTGGACGCGATCGTCGTCCACGATGAGGACGGTTGCCATTAGGCTCTCGCCGCCAGCGCGACGAGACGCGGACGCAGATTCGCGACGGCCACTGTGAGCTCGTCGAGCGCGCGCAGCACTCCATCGAGCTTGCTCGCGCGACCCATCGCTTCGAGTACCCCGGCAGCCGCGGCGACGATGTCCGCCTTGATACTGCCGGCCGAGCCGCGCAGCGCGTGAGCTCCGGCATGCAGACGTTTGGCGTCGAGCGCCGACACCGCGGCGGTGATCTCCGTGACGCGCGGTCCGAGGTCTTCGAGAAAGAGCTCGGCCAGCTGGCGCGCGAGCTCCCGATCGCCACCTACGACCGTCATCAGAGCCGTCTCGTCCAGGGAGGAAAGAGGCTCTGTCAAACCGTCGACTCGTCGAGCTGCTTCATCATTTTGTCCGAACAAGTTGGGCAGATGCCATGCGTGAAATCCAGATCCGAGTGTGTCATGAGATACGAGTCGACCTGTTCCCAGTAGTTCGCCTCATTCCTGACTTTCTTGCAGTAGCTGCAAATGGGCAAGAGCCCCTGAAGACGCTTTACGTGCGCAAGGGCCTGCTCCAGCTCGGTGACGCGAGCGTTGAGCCTCTGCTGCAGCATCACCATTCGCTCGCCCACCCGAACGCGCGCTTCGAGCTCCACGGGATCGAAGGGCTTCCCTATGTAATCGTTTGCGCCTGCCGACAAACCTTCCGCGAGATCGGCCTTGTTTGAACGCGACGTAAGCAGAATGACGTACACCGACTCGAAGCCGGGCGTCGCGCGCAAGCGACGGCATATCTCGATTCCTTCCACGCCAGGCATCATCCAGTCGAGGATCGCGAGCGCTGGCGAGTCCTTGTCCTTCAGCTCCTCGAACGCTCGCCACGCGGCGTTGCCGTCGTTCGCTGTGATCACATCCCAGCCGTGACGCCGGAGCGTCGCGTCCAGCAGCTTGCGAGTCACGGCATCATCATCGGCGATCAGAATTCTCATTTTGTATGACTGGTGCTAGCGACTGGGAGCGCTAGCGGGCGAACGAGCCATGGCGGGAGGGGCTGACCAGCGGGTTAACCCCTAGTACGGCAAGTTTACATCCAGATGTCGCGCTCCATTTCCACCCGAAATCATCGCGTGGTCGCGCTCACACCGCGAATCCGGGAGGGTCGCCTGCGGGCAAAAAAAAA
>Ga0070680_100002129_pt1 | contig 14642 bp, 15 predicted proteins | sample KBSC73BmetaG_FD_64672 | JGI IMG/M metagenome (GOLD analysis project Ga0070680, IMG submission 64672) | Corn rhizosphere microbial communities from Kellogg Biological Station, Michigan, USA - KBS C7-3B metaG | ecosystem: Host-associated > Plants > Roots > Rhizosphere | place: USA: Michigan...
GCTGTCGCGGTTGAAGTCGTCGAGCGCCGCCCCCGACTTGCCCCAGAGGATGGTGAGCCCCCAGCTCGCGGTCGTGAAGGTCCGGCGAAGTGCCCGGGTCGCGCGATCCCGGGCACGGCGGGACGGCACCAGGGTCAGCACGCTCGTCACGAGGGCGGCCGTCGGCAGCGCCACGACCACACCCAGGCTCGCCATGATGAGATCGGCGCGGGCGCCGGCGAGCATGGTCGTCCCGAGCGCGCCGATGCCCGGAGATTCCAGACGCGCCGCCGCTCCGATGAGGAAGAGGCGCTCCGCGATCTGCACGACGAAGAGGAGCACCCACCAGAAGACGATGACGCCGAGGAGCGCCCTCCGGGACGGCACTCAGTCGCACCCGCGGCGGCTCACCCTACGCGCGCGCCAGGACCGACCACACCATCGGCAGGTCGCGGTGCAGCAGCGTCCACTTCGCCTCGGGCGTGACCTGCCAGAGCTCGCCGGTGTCGGTGCCGACGAGCACGCAGCCCGGGCCGTCCGGCGAGACCGAGACGGACAGGATGTTGGCGGACGACGGGGAGTGATCGACGTCGCCCAGCGAGCGCCAGGAGGCGCCGCCGTCGACGCTCTGGTAGAGCCTCGAGCGGGCGCCGCCCGGATCGCGGTGGCTCGAGAAGGCGCTCGGCGCGCAGCCGACCGTCAGCGCGTGCGGGGCGCGCGCATCGATGCACATCGGCCGCGTGTAGCGCGGCTCGATGCCGGTCCACAGATAGCGCCAGGTCGTGCCGCCGTCCTCGGAGCCGAAGAGCCCGGCCGTGCGCTCGCTCATCGGCTGCGGGTCGTCGGCGAAGCGCCCCAGACCGGTGGTGGCGTAGAGCACGCCGGGACGGCCGGGGCGGCCGACCAGGACGTGCACGTCGGGATCGTCGCCCGGCGCCACGCAGGTCCAGCTGGCGCCGCCGTCGGTGCTCGTCGCCACGCCGCCGACCTCGATGCCGACCCACCAGCGGTTCGGATCGACGGGATCGATCGCGAGCGCGCGGGCCCGGGCGCCGGCCGGGCTGTTGGGCAGGCACCAGCGCTCGGCGCCGGCCGCACGGGTGAGCGACTCGATCCTGGTCCACGACTCACCGTCGTCGCGGCTGCGATAGAGCGCGGCCGGCTGGGCGCCGGCGTGGATCGTGTGCGGATCGCGCGGATCCGCGGTCAGCTCCCACACCACCTGGCCCTCGGCGCCACAGCGGCGCCAGGAGCGGCCCGCGTCGGTCGAGCGGTAGACGCCGTCGTCGGCGCCGGCGAAGACGGTACCGTTCGACGCGAGCAGTGCCCGCAGCGTGCGGCCCTTCAGGTCGGCGGCCGGCGCCGGCGCGTTCGCGTGATCGGCGACCAGGAGTCCGTCGCTCGTTCCGATGAGCATCTTCATGGCCTGCCCTCCAGGTGACGGGATTATACGTCCGGTGCCGGGCGACCGGCCCGGCGCCCCAGGTAGGCGTCGATGACGCGGGGATCGCTCAAGACGTCGCGCGGCGCGCCGTCGGCCAGGTGCTCACCGAAATTCAGCACGTAGAGGCGATCGGCGAGGTCGGCGACCATCTGCATGTCGTGCTCGACCCAGATCATGGCCAGTCCGCGCTCGTGCTTGATCCTCAGGATGTGGCGGGCGAGGTCCTCGCGCTCCTCGCGGTTCAGGCCGGCCGAGGGCTCGTCGAGCAGCAGGACGCGCGGCTCCAGCGCCAGCGCCCGCGCGAAGCCGATGACCTTCTGGATGCCGAAGGGCAGGGCGGACACCGGCTGGTGGCGATAGCGCGTCAGCTCGACGAAGGCCAGGATCTCCTCCACGACGCGCCGGTGCTCGACCTCGGCGCGGCGCGTGCGATGCGACCAGAGGCCCTCGCCCAGCACGCTCGTCGCCACGCGAGCGTGCCGCGCCACCAGCAGGTTCTCGAGCACCGTCATGTGCCCGAACAGCTCGCCGTGCTGGAAGGTGCGGGCCAGGCCCAGCCGCGCCATCGTGTGGGGCCGGGTACCGGTGACGTCGCGCCCGCCGAACAGGATGCGGCCGCCGGTCGGCCGGTAGAGGCCGCCGATGCAGTTCAGGATGCTGGTCTTGCCGGCGCCGTTGGGGCCGATGAGCGCGAGCAGCTCACTCGTCCGTACCTCGAAGGTCACCCGCGCGAGCACGCGCAGGCCGCCGAAGGACAGGGACAGCTGCTCGACGCTGAGCGGCGGCTCAGCCATACCAGCGTCGGCTGCGGCGGTACTGCTTGACGTCGCGATAGCTCCGGCGCGCGGAGCCGGCGGCGCCGAGGTAGAACTCGCGGATGTCCTGGTGGGCGAGCAGGCGCTCGGGCGGGCCGTCGAGGACGATGCGTCCGTTCTCCATGACGTAGGCGTGGTCGGCGGCGTCGAGGGCCACCTGCGCGTTCTGCTCGACGAGCAGGATCGTCATGCCGAGGGTCCGGCGGATCGTCTGCAGGCGCGTCATGAGCTCCTCGACGACCACGGGGGCCAGGCCGAGCGACAGCTCGTCGACGAGCAGGAGCTCCGGCCCGCACATGAGGGCGGCGCCGATGGCCAGCATCTGGCGCTCGCCGCCGGAGAGCAGGCCCGCCTCGCGCGCGCGGACGCGAGCGAGGGCCGGGAAGTATTCGAAGACGGCCTCGGCCATCCGCCGCCGATCGAAGCCGGGGACGTGGCCCGGGACCGTCGCCTCGAGGTTCTCGTCCACCGACAGGTTCTCGAACACCTTGCTGCGCTCCGGGACCAGCACGATCCCGAGGCCGGTCACGTGGTGGGGCGCCCGGTTCTCGATGCGCTGGCCCTTGTAGAGGATACGGCCCTCGGTCACGCGGGCGTCGTCGATGCCGAGGAAGCCCGAGATGGCCCGCAGCGTCGTGGTCTTGCCGGCGCCGTTGGTACCGAGCAGCGCCACGACCTTGCCGCGCGGCACGATGAGCGAGACGCCCTGCACGGCGGTCACGACGCGGTGATAAGCGACCTCGAGCCGCTCGACCGCGAGGAGCACGTCGGGCGACGGTGTCGCCGACGTCACGCGCTCACCGCGCGCGCGTGCGCTGCTGGAACGGCCACAGCAGGAAGTAGTTCTGGACGCGCCGCCAGATCCCGACCAGCCCCTGCGGCTCGTAGAGCAGGAAGAGGATCATCACGAGACCGAAGGCGGCGTAGTTCACGGCGAAGACGGAGGTGGCCCACGTCGCCGGCGTCGGCAGCACCGCCATCAGCCACTCGATCAGGTAGGGAAACAGCGTCACGAACACGGCGCCGAGCACGGCCCCCAGGATCGAGCCCATCCCGCCGATGATCACCATGGCGACGTACTGGATGGTGAGGAAGAGCGAGAACGCCTCGGCGGAGACGAACCCCCGGTAGTAGGAGAACAGCGCGCCGGCGACGGCCGTCATCGTCGAGCTCACCGTGAACGCCAGGACCTTGTAGGCCGGCACGTTGATCCCGAGCGCCTCCGCCACCGCCTCGCGCCCCTGGATGGCCCGCCAGGCCCGGCCGGTCTTCGCGCGGAGGAGGTTGAGGCCGAGCAGCACCGCCGCCGCCGCGAAGGCGAACAGCACGTAGTACCAGGCGCGCGGCGCCGTCAGCGCCACGCTGCCGAGACTCGGCGGATCGATCACGACGCCGGTGGAGTAGCCGCGCCGGGCCTCGTACTCGTTGCCGAGATAGATGACGACGAAGTGCAGGGCGAGCGTCGACACCGCCAGGTAGAGACCGCGCAGCCGCAGGCTGGGCAGGCCGAAGATCAGGCCGATGAGCGCGCCGACGACGGCGGCGGCCGGCAGGGTCACCCAGAAGGGCGCGTGGAGCTCGCGGAAGAGGATGCCGGTGGTGAAGGCGCCGGCGGCCAGGAGCCCGGCGTGGCCGAGGGAGATCTGGCCGGCGACGCCGTTGACGAGCATCAGCGCGACGGAGCCGATCACCGCCAGGAGCACCTGGTTGGCGAGGTCGAGGAGGAACGGCGCGTCGAGCAGGGGCACGGCCAGCGCGAGCAGCAGGAACACCGCGCACGCCAGGCGCTGCGCCCGGGTGTCGAGCAGCACCATGTCGCGCGCGTAGCTGGTGCGGAAGTACCCGCTGGCGTGCGGCACGCTCATACGCGGTCGAGCTCTTCCCGGGTTCCGCGCAGCCCCCACGGCCGGACGATGAGGGTGGCGAGGAGCACCAGAAACGGCACGACGTCAGAGAGCAGCGGATTGACGTAATGGATCAGGAGCACCTCGGCGGTGGCGACGATGAGCGCGCCGATGAGCGTGCCGAGCAGGCTGTCGAGACCGCCGACCAGCGCGGCCGGGAACGCCTTGAGGCCGATGACCACCATGCCCTGATCGAGCGCCGAGTCGGAGGCGATCAGCATGCCGACGAGACCGCCGGTGAAGGTGGCCAGGCTCCAGGCGAGCGCGTAGATGCCGTGCAGGCCGATGCCGCGCTGGGCGGCCAGCAGCGGGTTCTGGCCGACGGCGCGCATCCGGATGCCCCAGCGCGTGCGGCGCAGGAACACCCACAGGCCGAGATAGACGGCCGCCGTGGCGAGCACCAGCGTCAGCCCCACCGCCGAGACCTTGGCGGTGGGGCCCACGGCGAGCGCGACGTTCTGCCAGCCGAGCGTGTGCAGCGGATGCTGCTCCTGCGCGCCCCAGACGAGCACCATGGCGCCGCGCAGGAGGATGCCGAGCGCGATGGTGGTGAGCACCGCCGCCAGCACCATCTCGCCCGTCAGGTGCCGCATCAGCAGCACATAGACGAGCGCGCCGAGCACGACGGCCAGCAGCGCCGCCACCGCGATCGCCACGAGCGGATGACCGGAGAAGAGCGAGGCCGTCGCGTAGAGCGCGTAGGCCCCGAGCAGCATCAGCTCGCCGTGGGCCAGGGAGACGACGCGCGAGACCCGGTAGATCAGCACGTAGCCGCAGCAGATCAGGGCATAGATCGACGCCAGCACCACGATGTTGACGGCGAGCTGCATCGAGGGCGTCAGCGCTTCACGGGAATCGCCTGCCAGTCCTGGATCTGGATGATCGCCTGCTTGGCGGAATCCCAGTGCCAGACGCGATAGTACTGGGTCGTCCGGAAGTGGTTGTCCGGCGTCCACTCGAGCGGGCCGCCGCGCAGGCCCTTGAGGTCGACCTTGAGGTTGTTCATGGCCCCCACCACCTTGGCCGGCGTGGGCGGCCACGACGTGTTCTTGAGCGCCGTCTCGGCGACCAGCCCGGCGATGAAGCCCTCGGCCAGATAGGTGGCCGGGTACTTGAGGCCGGCCTTCTGCGTGGTGGCGCGGATCTCGGCGTGGATCGGCAGGTTGTCCTGGAAGAAGGCGTTGGTGCCGACCACGTAGAACGTGTCGTCCTTGAGCCGGGCCAGCTCCTCCTCGGCGTTCAGATGGGCCCAGGTGATGTAGCGGCCGTTCCAGCCGAGGCGGCGGAGCGCCTCGAAGGTCCTGACCTGCGAGACCCACGGCGACCACGAGTACACCCAGTTCGGGTTGGCGTCCTTGAGCTTGGTCGCGAACGGCGTGTAGTCGGGCACGGGCGGCGGCGTGATCTGCGTGTCGACCGCCGTCATGCCGAGCGTCTTGGCCAGCTGCTCGGCGTACTCGATCTCGGCCCGCGCGATGGGAATCGCCATCGTCGCGAAGCCGATGCGGACCGGCTCCTTGGACTGCGCCTTGACGAAGGCGAGCGCGGCCTGCGAGTCGAGGGTGGCGCCGTACGCGGTGGAGCAGAACTGCAGCGCGTCGGCCGGCGGGTAGGTCTCCTTGGGGCAGACGGCGCCCGCGTAGTAGAGCGGCACGCCGGCGCGCTTGGACTCGACGACCAGCGGCGCGTACGTCGAGGACGGGCTGCTGCTGACGAGCATCAGCACGCGGTCCTGGGCGATGAGTTTCTTGGCGTTGGCGGCGGCCTTGGACGGCTCCCCCGAATCGTCCAGGACGAGCATCTGCACCGGCTTGCCGTTGACGCCGCCCTTGGCGTTGAGATTGTCGACGTAGGCCTTCATCGCTTCCAGGACCGGCGCGAAGTTGGCGGCGGCGGGGCCGGTCATGGCGCCGGTGGCGCCGATCACGTAAGCCTCCTGGGCGCCGGCGGCACCGACTCCGAGCAGGCCCCATGCGAGCAGCGCGAGCAGCAGTGTCCGCTTCATCGTCGTCCCTCTCTCCTCATGGATTGAGCACGTCACCGGCGCCCTCGGCCAGCAATCGCTCCTCGGCGTCGCCGTACATCGACTCGACGAGGTCGCGGAAGCGCTCGTACATCTGCGCGCGCTTCACCTTGCGCGTCGGCGTCACCGGCTCGCCCTCTTCCTCGGGATCGAGCGCCTTGGGCAGGATGCGGAACGCCTTGAGCTGCTCCACCCGTGCCAGGAGGGTGTTGGCGCGCGTCACCTCGGCGCCGATCAGCGCCCGCACGCGCGGATGCTCGGCGAGGCTGGTGAAGCCCGTGTACGCGATGTCCTGGGCGCGCGCCCAGTCGGCGACGGTATCGTAGTCGATCTCCACGAGCGCCGCCAGGTACTTGCGCGCGTGGCCGAACACGGCGACCTCGGCGACGTAGGGGCTGGCCCGCAGGATGTTCTCGATGGTCGCCGGCGCCAGCGTCTTGCCGCCGGCGGTGACGATGAAGTCGCGTGCGCGATCGACCAGCCGCAGCCGTCCGTCCTTCCACTCGCCGACGTCGCCGGTATGCAGCCAGCCGTCCTCCGCCCGGACCTCGCGCGTCGCCGCCGGATTGCCCCAGTACTCGTCGAACACGTGGTCGCCGCGGATGAGGATCTCGCCCGACTCGGCCAGCCTCAGCTCCCAGCCGGCGGCGACGGTACCGACGTCGCCGGGACGCGGGAACCGCTCGCGCTGGCCGGTGATGATGGCGCCGGCCTCCTCCGTCTGGCCGTAGATCTCGCAGACGTTCACGCCCCAGATCTGCCACAGCGCCATCGTCTCTGGCGGCAGCGGGGCGCCGCCGCTGATGACGAGCGCGAGCGCGTCGAAGCCCAGCTTGTTGAGGAGCGGGCGGAAGGCCGCCGCCCGGGCGAGCGCGTAGGCTGCGCCGCCAAGGGCGCCGGCCCGTCCCTCCCAGAGCGCGCGCGCCCGGCGGCGGCCGACGCGCATCGCCAGCTCGTAGACCAGCCGCTTGGGGCCGCTCGAGCCCTGCACCGCGACCAGCGCCTGCGAGGCGAACTTCTGCAGATAGCGCGGCACCGTGAACAGCACCGTCGGCGCGACCTCGAAGATGGTCTGGGCCAGGTCCTCGCCGTCCTCGCCGAAGTGCGGCACCAGGCCGGACAGCAGCGGCAGCGTCACCGCGACGTCGCGCCCGAGGACGTGGCACAGCGGGAGATAGACCACCGTGCGCTGCGGCTCGGCCAGCAGCGGATAGTGCTGGACCATGTTGTAGGCGCCGGCCAGATGCCGCCCGTGCGCCACGACGGCGCCCTTCGGGCTGCCGGTCGTGCCCGAGGTGTAGACGATGAACGCGGGGTCGCGCGGGTCGATCGCGGCGGCGAGCCGCTCGAGAGCGGCGTCGGCGTCCCCGTCGGCGGCGGCCAGCACCGCGTCCCAGCCGCGGATCTTGGGATGGTCGTAGGTGAACATGGCGGAGGTATCGACGACCACGATCCAGCGCAGCGCGGGGAGGCGATCCGCGAAGGGCAGGATCTTGTCGACGTACTCCTGGTCCTGGGCGATGAAGACGGCGGCGCCGCCATCGCGGAGCTGGTACGCGACCTCGCTCGCCGAGGCGGTCGGATAGACGCCGTAGGTGATGGCGCCGAGCGCCTGGGCCGCGAGATCGGCGATCATCCATTCCTCGCAGGGATCACCCATGATGGCGACGCGCTCGCCCCTGGCGACGCCGAGGCTCTGCAGGCCGAGGGCGGCCCGCCCGACCAGCGCGGCATAGTCGCGCCAGGTGCGCTCGCGGTAGAGGCCGAGGTGCTTGGAACGGAACGCGACGGCGGTGGGCTTCGTCCGGGCGTGGCTGGCCAGGAGCTGCAGCGCGTTCGATCGGGCCAGCTCTCCGGGGTCCATGGGGCCATCGTAGTATGCCCGACGCCGGCGCCTCTGGTTTGCCCCGGCCGCCCGCCAGTTCGGCGGCTAGCGTCCCTCCGCGCGCACGGCCGCGGCCAGCGCCAGCCAGCGGTCGTTGGCATCCTGGAACGCCTGTCGCGCGTGCGCCATGTCGTAGGGGCGCTCCTCGAGCGTCTGCGGGTCCCACTCGCTCCGTGCCACGCCGAAGAAGTCGCCGCCGTAGACGTGGATCGCCCCGGTGAACTGGCCCAGCGGGTTCGTCACCGCATGGATGATCGACGCGCCCAGGAGGGCCACGCCGCGTGCCTCGATGTGCTTGTCACCCGCGGCCTCGAGCCCCTGCGCCGTCCGCCGATAGAAGACGTTGTCCTCGCGCCCGCCGTACAGGCCGATGACGGCCCACATCCGGTGATCGTGCGGGTAGATCGCCATGCCGGGCGCCCAGATCACGTTCAGGATCGTCAGCTCCGGCGAGTGGTGCAGGGTCCTGATCTGCCCCATCCTCGGCGTGCCGAGCGCCCGTTCGACGTCGTCGGGCCGCGCCATCGCCCGCCCCACGACCTCCCGTATGGCGACCTCCGGGCTCGATTCCCGTAGTCCAGCGCGACACTCCTCCACGAGCCGGTCCACGTCGAACATAGGTCCACCTCCTGTGCCGGTCGAGCCGTCGTACGCGGTCTCTCGGCACGGTACGACCACGGACACGGCGTGTCCACTGCATCCGAGATCCCGGCCGGGGCCGCCCGAGCGAGCCGCTTCCCTCCGCGGCCCGGAACGTCTAGGATCGTCGGCGTGTCCGGACCGCTCACCGGTGTTCGGGTCGTCGACTGCACGACCGTCGTCCTGGGACCCTGGGCCGCTCAGCAGCTCGGCGACCTCGGCGCCGACGTCGTCAAGATCGAGCCGCCCGAGGGCGACACCACGCGCCAGCTCGGCCCCATGCGCAACCCCGGCATGGGCGCGTTCTACCTGGCCGTCAATCGCAACAAGCGCTCGATCGTCCTCGATCTCAAGCAGGACTCCGCGCGGCAGGTGCTGCGGCGGCTCGCCGAGGGCGCCGACGTGCTGCTGCACAACTACCGGCCGCGGGCCGCGCGGCGACTCGGGATGTCCTACGAGACGTTCCGCGCGATCAACCCGGGCATCGTCTATGTCGGGACGTACGGCTTCCGCGCCGCCGGCCCGTACGGCGACAAGCCCGCGTACGACGACATCATCCAGGCCGCCTCCGGCCTCACCTCGCTGCAGGCCTCGCTCTTCGGCGAGCCCAAGTACGTGCCGACGATCGTGGCCGACAAGACCAGCTCCATGACGGTGCTCGTCGCCGTGCTCGCCGCGCTCTATCACAAGGCGCGCACCGGCGAGGGGCAGGAGGTGGAGGTGCCGATGCTCGAGAGCATGGCCGCCTGGGTCATGGTCGAGCACCTCTACGGCGAGACGTTCGTGCCGCCGATCGAGTCGGTCGGCTACAAGCGCGTGCTCAACCGCTATCGCCGGCCGTTCAAGACGAAGGACGGCTACCTGGCGATCCTGCCGTACACCGACCAGAACTGGCGCGACTTCTTCACCATCGTCGGCCGCCAGGACCTGCTCGACGATCCGCGCTTCAAGACGCTGGGGACGCGGCTCAAGCACATCGAGATCCTGTACGAGGAGCTGGGCAAGATCGCGACGACGCGGACCAGCGCCGAGTGGCTCGTCGAGCTCGATCGCCGCAACATCCCGGGCATGGTCGTGAACTCGCTGGAGTCGCTGCTGCGCGATCCGCACCTCGAGGCCACGGGGTTCTGGCAGGTCATGGAGCATCCGACGGAGGGAACGCTGCGCCTGCCCGGCATTCCCGCCGCCTACAGCAAGACGCCGGCGAGCATCCGCCGGCTGCCGCCGCGCCTCGGTGAGCACAGCGTCGAGATCCTGCGCGAGGCCGGCCTGGGCGCGACGGAGATCGACGCGCTGCTCGCCTCCGGCGCCACCCGCGAGGCGCGCTAGCCGCCGAGCCTGCCGTACACCGCGGCGGCGAACGTCTCGGCCGCCGCGGGCGCGAGGTCGAAGAACAGGCCGGGCTCGTTGACCTCGACCTCCATCACCCGGAAGCCGTCGCCCGTCTCGACGCCGTCGATCCGGGCGTAGAGCGGCGCGAGGGGCAGGGCGCCGATGGCGCGCCGGGCGGCGGCGAGCACGGCGGGACCGGCCGGCGCGGCCTCCACCGATCCACCGAGGTACTGCTGGACGCGAAAATCGCCGGGCCCGGGGCGCTTGAGCACCGTGTGGGTCGCGGTCCCCTCGACGAAGACGACCGACCATTCCCCACGCGTGCGGATCTCGTCGACGAATGGCTGTACGAGCGCGGGCTGGCGGAGCGTCCCCGATGCCAGCGCCGCCACGACGTGGTCGGCCTTGCCGTCGGTCACCAGCACGGTGTCGTGGGCCGAGGCCGAGACGAGCGGCTTCACGACGGCGTTGGACCACCCACGCTCGGCCAGGACCGCGGGCACGCGCGAGGCGGCGTCGCCCTCGAGCACGACGCTGGGCACCGTCGGAACGCCGGCCGCCGCCAGCTCCAGCAGGTAGCGCTTGCTCAGATTCCAGCGCACGAGCGGCGTCGGGTTCCACACGCGGGCGCCGACCGCGTCGAGGCGGTCGAGCCAGGCCGTGAAGGCGTCGATCGCGTGGTGATAGTCCCAGTTCGAGCGCAGGATCACCGCGTCGAAGGCCTCGAAGTCCTGCTCGGCGCCGTTCCAGGGACGTGCGTCGACCGCGACGCCACGCCGCTCGAGCGCCTCGCCCACGAGCGTGTCGCTGGCGGAGATGTCCGGCCAGGTCGTGCAGGTGACGAAACAGACGCGCGCCACCGGGCGGATCAGCGCGGCAGAGCTTCGGCGATGTCGCGCGCGTGGCCGAGGACGTGGGCGACGGCGACCTGATAGAACACCGACGCCAGGGGACCGACGACGCCGCCGGCCGAGCGGATGTGACGGGTGAACAGCGCCTCGTCGGCCGCCTCGACGGCCCGGATGGTGGCGGCACGGTTCGTCTCGAACTCGGCGAGGAGCTCGGCGGCCGAGAGGTGCGCGCGCCTGGCCACCTGGCGCTCGTTGTAGGCGTCGTTGCCGCCGCGCATCGTGCGCGTGGGCGGCGCGTCCGTGGCGGCAGTGTCGCGCGCGATGTCGAGCAGGCGCGGGTAGGTCCACTCGATCGACGCGACGTGGGCCAGGATTTGCCGGCCGTTCCAGCCGTTCTCGTAGCGCCCGTCTTCCAGGCGCTCGGGCGGAATGGACCGCACGATCTGGAGCACCTCGTCCCGACTGGCCCGGAGCGCCTCCAGCAGCTCGCCCTTCGCGAGCGTGTGCCCCTCGCTCATCGGGCGCCCACCGTCGTGGCCCGGCGAATGACGTCGACGTAGCCGGGCACCACTTCCATCCGCGGCCCATGGCCCTTCGCGAGCAGGAGGGCGTGCGCCTCGCGCAGCCGCCAGCACGACACGAAGACCATCAGGTGATGCTCGAGGTGATGGTTCGCCCAGTAGGGGGCCAGGAGTGCGCGCTCGAGGACGCCGGCGGTCGTCGTCCGCGCGTTGCGCAGCGGATCGTCGCCGTCGGGCGCCATCGCGTGCTCGCTGATGCTCCGCAGACGGGTGCCGAGCTGGTACCAGGTCGCCAGCGGCAGCAGCCACAGCAGCACGTAGAGATGGCCCTGGCCGGCCGCGGCCAGCCCACCGGCCAGGACCGCGTTGGCGGCCAGGGGGCGACGCAGTCGGCGCCAGCCGGCCGTGGGCCGCGAGCGCATCACGCGGATGACCGCGGTCCACCCGCTGAGATCCTGAGCCACCGCCCACCAGAAAGTGCGGGGGGTCATCGGCACGGCCGCCGTGAGCTCGCGGTCGGGATCGTCGGGCTGCTGCGTGTGGCGGTGGTGCAGGTGATGACGGCGGCGATAGGTCGGCAGGTCGGTCCAGATCGGCGCGGCGCAGAGCCAGGAGCCCACGCGGTTGTTGGCCGATTGGCCGGGGAAGAGTAGCCAGTGCGAGGCCTCGTGCATCAGCACCGCGAGACCGAGTTGCCGGCCGCCGATCACGACGACGGCGACCATGAACGTGAGCGCGGAGGGCCAGACGGTGTAGAGGAGCGCGGCGCCCGCGACGACCGACCAGGCGTGGAGGACGAGCCACGCGCCCCGGCGCGCCGATCTCCTGCGCAGATCCTGCAATTCGGAAATCGTGAGCAGATCGCCAGCAGTCACGATGCCATCATACGTCAAGTCGCCGATCGGACCGGGGGCGCACCAGCGCGTCGCGCCCGCGATGGGGGCGCGCGGCGATCACGGTGACCGCGTCACCCGGCGCTCTACGTAAGTTCTGGAATCTGTCGGGTTGGTTTCTACAGTTTGCCCGCGCGTCGCCGCTCGCCCTGGCGGTGCGGGCATTCGGAACACGACGATCTGGCGAAGGGGCAGCACGCGCACGCGACGGGTGCACCGTGGGCCCCGCAGTTGCACGTCGATAGCACCTGCCTCGAGGGACCCAACACCTCCCGACGGCCAGTAAGGAGTTCCCGTTGGATAGCATCCATCGCCTCGACGAGTTCCGACAGCATGGGCCGATGACCTGGGGGCGTGACGAGAATGGCTGGATCGGGCACGCCGATGCCATTCTCGACGCGCTGTCGCGCCACGGCTATCAGGAATACAAGCGCGAGGTCGCGCGAAGCCACCGCGACCGGCAGCCGACCGGCGGTGTGTGGCAGGGGCTCGATATCGAGACGGGCTCGGTGGCCTCGGTCATCTGGATCAGGCGCGGCATCACCGACGACGCCACCGTGTTCATCGACATCGACGGGGAGCCTGTCGTCGGTGGATGAGCCCCACGCCTCGGTCGAGCCGTGGTGGGGTGATCTGGACGCCGCGGTGATGGCCTGCCTGCAGGCGAAGGGCGCGCTGGCCCCACACGAGGTCGGCCACCACGTCGGACTCTCGGAATCGGCCGCCGCCTCGGTGCTCTGTCTGCTCGCGCTGGAGGGCAAGGTGCGGATCTGTCTCGTGGAGCACGTCGTCATGCGCTCCGCCGAGACGCGCGCCGCCTGACGCGCTCGAGCGCGGCAAGCTGAGGGGCACCCGCGTTGCAGCCCTCCAGGCGCGACACTGCATCCGTACCATCTCCGGGAGGTTGATCGTCGATGACTCCACGACCCCTGTCCACCGTTGCCGTCAAGCCATCGAAGCGCGAGCCGCTGCTCGTGGACCTCGGGCTCCAGGGGGGAGGCGCCCACGGCGCCTACACCTGGGGCGTGCTGGATCGTCTGCTCGAGGAGCCCTGGCTGAAGATCGAAGGGGTCTCCGGCACCTCGGCAGGGGCGATGAACGCCACCGTGCTGGTCTCCGGCCACGCGGCGGGGGGTGCCGAGGGCGCCCGTGAGGCGTTGGAGAGTTTCTGGAGCCGGGTGGCGCACGCCGGGTCGTACAGTCCGATGCGCCGAGGGCCAATCGACATGCTGCTGGGTCGCTGGACCCTCGACAGCAACCCGATCTACATCGCGCTCGATCTCGTGTCGCGGATGTTCTCGCCCTACGACATGAATCCGACCGGGTTGAACCCGCTACGCAAGGTCCTCGCCCAAAGCGTGGACTTCGACCGGCTCGCCGGCTCGCCCATCAAGCTGTTCGTCACCGCCACCAACGTCCGGACCGGCCGGCTGCGAACCTTTCGCAACAAGGACGTCACCCCGGACGCGCTCCTCGCCTCGGCGTGCCTGCCGTTCATGTTCCAGGCCGTCGAGATCGACGGCGAGGCCTACTGGGATGGCGGCTACGCCGGCAACCCGCCGATCACGCCGCTCGTTCGCGAGTGTGACTCGAACGACACCATCCTGGTGCCGGTCAACCCCATCGAGCGCCCGGGCATCCCCCGGAGCGCGCGCGAGATCATCGATCGCGTCAACGAGGTGTCCTTCAACGCGAGTCTGCTCAAGGAGCTGCGCATGATCGCGGTCCTGAGGCGCGTCGTGAACCCCGGCGACCAGGAGGGGGCCCGGTGGGCGGGGATGCGCATGCACATGATCGCCAGCGAGACGGTCGCCCGCCTCGGGGTCTCGTCCAAGTCCAACACCGAGTGGGAGTTCTTCTGCTTCCTGCGCGAGGAAGGGCGTCGCCGGGCCGACGAGTTCCTGGCGGCGCACGCGGACGACCTCGGCCACCGGTCGACGGTCGACATCGAGAAGCTGTTGACCGACTGAGCGCTCGCGGCCGGCGCGGTCAGGCCGCGCGCTCGCCGGCGAGGCGGCTGATGTGCATGGTCAACGAGACCGTGAGCTCCAGCGCGTCGTCGGCCACGTGCAGCCGGGCCGCGTCGACACCGACCGCGGCGCCCTCGAGCGGGACCAGCGTGTCGGGCAGGACGAAGCGCAGCGCCAGCGTCCGTCCGACGTCCCACGCCAGACGCTCGCTTCGACTCTGCAGGGCACGATTGACCAGACCCACGACCCGCCGATCGAGCAGGGCGGGAACGTGACGCAGGTCGGCCTCCTCGATCACGGGCCGGAACAGGAGACGGCTCGCCGCGCCGGTGCCCACCACCACCGGCCTGAGCATGAGCACCAGACGATCGACGGTCATCGTGACG
>Ga0070680_100002138_pt1 | contig 14605 bp, 17 predicted proteins | sample KBSC73BmetaG_FD_64672 | JGI IMG/M metagenome (GOLD analysis project Ga0070680, IMG submission 64672) | Corn rhizosphere microbial communities from Kellogg Biological Station, Michigan, USA - KBS C7-3B metaG | ecosystem: Host-associated > Plants > Roots > Rhizosphere | place: USA: Michigan...
GAGAAGGAAGATCTTCCCGTCGCCCACGTCGCCGGTGCGGGCGTGCCGCTGGATCGTGCTCGTGATGAGCGACACGTCCGCGTCGTCCACCACGCACTCGATCTTCAGCTTGGGCCGCAGGTGGATCGCCAGCGTCGAGCCGCGGTAGTGCTCGGTGATGCCCTTCTGCCGCCCCGAGCCCTTCACCTCCGTGATCGAGATGCTCGGGAAGCCGGCGGCCAGCAGGTCCTCGCGGATCGGCTCGAACGCCTCGTGCCGGATGTAGGCGACGACCATCTTCATGCCGTCGCCTCCTGTGTCGTGGAGGTGGCTATCGGACGCGGCGCCAGCGAGGGCGTCGCGCCGTAGCCGATCAGCTCGGGCTCCGGGATGAACTGCTCCGGGTAGCCGTACATGCCGTGCTCGGAGATGTCGAGGCCGGCGTCCTCTTCCTCCGTCGTCACGCGGAGGCCGTAGGTCTTCTTGATCACCCAGAAGGTGCCGAAGCTCATGGCGAACACGAACGAGAAGGCGATCGCGAAGCCGATGCACTGCGCAGCGAGCTGCGTGAAGTGACCGGAGTACACGAGCCCGCCCTGCGGGTCCCCGAAGCCGTTGTACTGGGCGAGCCTCGGAGCGGTGAAGAGACCGCACGAGATCGTTCCCCAGATGCCGGCCAGGCCGTGCGCCGAGAGCGCGCCCACCGGGTCGTCGATCAGCTTGTCGATCGCGTAGACGCCGAGCACCACGATCACGCCCGCCACCGCGCCGATGATCGGAGCCGCCCAGATCTCGACGTAGCCGGACGGGGCCGTGATGGCCACGAGCGCGGCGATCGCGCCGTTGCCCGCCATGCCGATGTCGATCGCCTTGGTGCGCCAGTAGGCGGTGGCCACTGCCGCGATCACGCCCGCCGCGGCGGCCAGGTTGGTGATGAACAGGATCTCGGGGAAGCGGCCGTCGAGCGCGTTCAGCGTCGAGCCCGGGTTGAACCCGAACCAGCCGAGCCACAGGATCAGCACGCCCAGCCCGAACAGCGGCATGTTGTGCCCCGGGATCGCCCGCGGCTTGCCCTCGACGTCGTACTTGCCCTTGCGCGGCCCGAGCAGCAGCAGCGCCGCGAACGCGCCCGTGGCGCCGATCAGGTGCACCGCCGTCGAGCCCGCGAAGTCCTGCATGCCGGCGATGTTCGTGCCGAGCCAGTGACCGCTCTGCAGGAAGCCGCCGCCGAACACCCAGTGCGCGCCGATCGGGTAGATGACGCTGGCGAAGACGATCGCGTAGATCACGTACACGCCGAACTTGATGCGCTCGAGCGTGGTGCCCCACACGATCGCCAGCGACACCGCGCAGAACACGAACTGGAAGAACCACTTGGACTCGATCGTCGCGTCGGACGTGCCCATCACCGGGAAGGTCTTCAGCGGATCGCCGAGGTTCGTGAAGAAGAAGCCGCCGCTGTGGCCGAGCACGCTGCCCGCGCCAAAGGCGAACGCGAAGCCCACAGCCCACCAGCAGACCGCCGCGATGGAGAAGTTGGTGAGGATCTTCGCGATCACCGTGCCGGCGTTCTTCGCCCGCGAGAAGCCGATCTCGAGGAACGCGAAGCCCGCCTGCATGAACATCACGAGCGCGCCCGCGACGATCACCCACAGCGAGTTCACGCCGACCGACATGTCGAGCTTGCCGGCGATCGCCTGGCTCAGGTCATGGGAGTCGGCGAGCGCCGACGTGGGTGCGAGCAGCGCCACAAGCGCCGCGGCGGAGAGCGGCAGAACCGCTCGCTTCAATGCTTTCTTCACTCGGGCACAGCTCCTTTCTTGGGTGATGACCAAGCTAAGGAGCGACCGGCCCGCGGTCTTTGTACGCGTGTCGAAAATTCGCGGCCCGCGGATCGCCCGCAGGTCTAATGGCCGCGATCAGGTGTGGCCGGGCGCCGGTAGCTGTCCGGCGCCCGGCCCGCTTACCTTCCTACCCGCCCCTCTCCAGCAAGCGGGGACCGGGTTGCCCGGCCTGCTGGGACACATGGGCGTGCAGCCTTGCGACTCGATCGGCGTGCGAGTCGTAGATATGGATCTGGATGGCGACGACCACCGCCGTGAGCGCAATGGCGCCCACCGGCACCCAGCGCCGCCGCGCGAGCGGAGCCAGCGGCAACACCCAGACCACGTACCAGGGGAGCATCCAGCCCAGCGTGGCGATCAGGAGCAGCAGCGTGCCGGCGCCGGCTACCAGCCAGTCGCGCCTCCACCACGTGTACGCGAGCAGCCCTGCCGCCCCCGCGTAGAAGATCAGCTCGTAGGTGTGGTGGCGCGCCGGCGTGAGCACGCCCTGGCCCAGGACGAAGCTGAGGTACCCGGGCACGTTGGCGATCGGCTTGGTGAACTGGTCGTGATGCTGGAGCAGGTTCAGCATCGACAGCACGTGCGGGCCGAAGGCGGCGAGCGCCAGCACGCTGATCGCCAAGGTCGCGGCCGCCGCCCCGGCGAGGATCCGCCAGCGCGCGCTCGACCCCACCAGCACGAACGGCAGCACCAGTCCCGCCGTGACCTTGATCGCCACCGCGGCCATCAGCGCGGCCCCTCCCCACTCCGGCTTGCCGTCCAGGATCAGCAGCGCCGCCGCGAGCAGGAACAGCGCCATCAGCACGTCGTTGTGGCCGCCGCCCACGGCGTACACGAGCAGCAGCGGGTTGAGCACGAAGAACAGCATCGCGGGCACCGGCCGGATGCCCAGCCGCCGCGCGCACATCCACACGAGGGCTCCGCAGCCGAGCGCCGCGAGCCCGGTCAAGGCCTTCAGAGCCCACATCGTGCCCGCCACGCCCAGCGGCACGAACGCGTACGAGAGCAGCGTGAACAGCGGCCCGTACGCGGTCGGCGTGTGCAGCCACACCGGCCCGGTGAACGGCACCGACGGGTCGCCTGGAATCACCGCTGCTCCGTGCAGGTACGGGTTCACGTGGTAGAGCGCGCCCATCCGCGCATACGCGACGTAGTTGAAGATGTCCGTCGAGAGCAGGGGCGGCGCGAGCGTGAACACGGCCACCAGCGCCACCGCGCCGGCGATCGCCACCCATCCGGGGATCCAGCGAGCGCATACGAGCACCACTACGTAGAGAACGCCGAACAGGATCAGCTCCCGGCCCAACCCGTCGGCGCTGAGCGGCGAGCCGTGCCCGTGGAACGGGCCGGCCATCCAGCCCGGCAGTCCCCTGCGACCGGAGGGCACAAGCAGCTTCGGATCAAAGCTGGCCGCGGTGGCGATGCGCACCGACACGAGCAACATCGCCACCATTGCGGCCGTACCCAGCAGCGCCACGGCCGCGCTCACTGGGCGAGCCCTCGCTAGGGGACTGATAAGCACAACGCTCTCCCCCTCAACTCAAGGGGGAGAGCGTTAGACCGGGCTAAGACCCGTGTTAGGACTCGATGAGACTTAGGGGCCAGGGACCGTCTGCGTCTGCTGCGGCGCCTGGCTCGGCTGCTGCTCGAGCGTGACGGTGATCGACTTGTTATTGCCACCGCGCTCGATCCCGAGCGTGATCTTGGTGCCGGCGCTCCGCCCGGAGATCTGCGAGACCACGTCCGCGGAGTTGTTCACGGCCTTGCCGTCGATCGTCTTGATCACGTCGCCCTGCTGGACGCCCGCCTTGGCGGCGGGGCTGCCGGGCTGCACGGAAGCCACCGTCGCGCCGGCGGTCTTACCGTCCGAGGTGGCGATGCCGAGGTAGCCGTGCGAGACCTTGCCGGTCTTCTCGAGCTGGGTGATCACGGACTTGGCGGTGTTGATCGGAATCGCGAAGCCCACGCCGTTGTTCTGGCCCTCGCCGCCGGCGCTGTTGCCGTTGCTCGCAATCTGCGCGTTGATGCCGACCACGTTGCCGTTCGCGTCGAGCAGCGGGCCGCCCGAGTTACCGGGGTTGATCGCGGCGTCGGTTTGGATCGAGTGCGCGATCGTGAAGCCGTTGGGCGCGGTCATCGAGCGGTCGAGCCCGGAGACGATGCCCTCGCTGAAGCTGTTCGTGTAGCCGAACGGGTTGCCCAGCGCATACACGGTCTGGCCGACCTGAAGCGTGCTCGAGTCGCCGAGCGTGAGCGGCCTGAGATCGAGCCCGGACGGATCGATCTTCACGATCGCCAGGTCGTCTGTGGGGTCGGTGCCGACCAGCTTGGCGGTGTGCGTCTGGTTGCTCGAGTCGAACGTGACGTTGAAGCGGCTCGCGCCGTCGACCACGTGGTCGTTCGTGAGGATGTCCCCCTGCTTGTCGAGCAGGATGCCTGTGCCGAGGCCGCTGTCCGTCGTGATCTTCACGACACCCGTGTGGGTGTTGTTGTAGATCTGCGTCGGAGTCTGGCCGGTGGAAACGGTGCGGGCGGTGGGCGTGGCCGTGTTGAGTGCGACTGCGTCGTGATCGCTGCCGCTCGAGGCCGACCCGCCGTCCCGCAGCGCCACGATGCCGAACGCCAGCGCCACGATGGCGACCAGCGCGGTGAAGGTTGAGAGCCTCAGGCTGAGGAGGCGGTGGTGGGGCTTGCGGGTCATGACGGTCCTTAGGTCCTTTCAGAAGGGGTCGTGACCGAACATTGCCGCGGTTGCTGAGTGGCCCGTAACGGCCCGATAAGAAGTAACGAAGAGGCCCTACTGCGCCGGTGGGATCCCCTTCAGGGGTACAGTGCGCAGCCCTCGCGCGGGTTCAGATGGCGACCGAGCATCGTTTATCCATCTCGTTCACGCCTTCTCTCCAGGCGCCCGGCCGCGCGCGCCGAGTGGTCGACGAGTTCACGGCCGACCTTGATCCCGATACGAGCGACAAGCTCAGGCTGATGGCCAGTGAGCTCGTGACGAACGCGGTCACGCACTCCGACGCGCCGAGCGATCACGCGGTCGTTCTCGAGATGGCGATGAGCGCCGACAACGTGCGCCTGGTCGTGTCCGACGGCGGCGGCGGATTCGAGCGGCAGGGCTACCCGAACGTGGCCGACTTCGGCGGCTGGGGGCTGTGGCTCGTGGACCAGCTCTCGACCGCCTGGGGCACCGAGGTCGACGGCGACCATCGGGTGTGGCTCGACTACGCGCTCAGTCCTCTAGACCAATCCGCCGGTCGAACCCCGCAGGTGCGTGGATATTGAACATCCGCACCGGCACGTCGCCGTCGTTGCGGAAGCCGTGCTCCACGCCGGGCGGCACGAGCACGAACGTGCCGGACGGCGCAACGGCTTCCTCGTCGCCGAAGAAGAACGTCAGCTCGCCCTCCAGGATGTAGAAGGCGTCGTCCTCCTCCCGGTGGACGTGGGCCTCGAGCTCGCGCCCCGCCGCGATCTCGATGATTCCGAAGTTGAAGCGCGGCGTGTCCGCCGTGCGCGCGAGGAACTCGACGTTGCCGAGACGGTGGCCCTGCCCGGACGGGACCACCACGGGGCGCCGCCGCTCGTCAGCCAACGCTCCGCACCGCCTCGAGCGCCTGCGCCTCGTCGAAGAACGCCTCGCAGCGCCAGGGCATCCCGTCCTTGAACGTCCACAGGTGGTAGATCACGTTGTTGAGCTCGATGCCGCTGCCCTTGGCCCGGCCGATCAGCCTCACGTGCATGAACACGCGCTCGCCGAGGTCGATCATCTCCTCCGGGATCCACCTGAACTTCTCCCACTCCTCGAGCCAGAGCTCGATCCCGCGCAGCATCTCGTCGCGCCCGTAGTAGTCGTCGGTGTCGGGCACCGAGGGGTCCTGGTTGAACACGGCGTCGGGATGGAGCGCCTCGCCGAACTCGGCGAGTGTGCGGCTCGCGTAGATCCTGCGAAGAAGCTCGACGTACTCGGTCGTCACGTTGAAGCGATTATCGCCCGGACAGCTCGGCCCAGATGGCCGCGTGGTCGCTCAGGCGCGCCTCGCGCCAGTCGTGGCGGTAGTCGCAGGCGTCCACCTCGAGCCCGCGCACGAGTATGTGGTCGAGCCGGTAGCCCATCTTGCCGTTGGGATAGAGCCAGCTGCGGTCCCTGCGCAGGTAGCCGTGGAGCGCGCGGAACGCATCCACGTAGCCGTGCTCGGTGAGCCCGACCACGATGCCCAGCTCCGCCCGGTCATGGCGCTCGCCGTAGTCCGGGCGCAGCCTTCCCGTGCGCGTGCGCGCGAACGAGCTGACCTCGCCCTCGCGCGACTCGTACTGCGGCGTGTTCAGGTCGCCCACGAGCACGCGCGGTGTGTCGCTCGGCGCCGCGAGGTACGCGGTCACCGCCTCGAGCGTGCGCACCTTCACCTCGTTCGGCTTGCTCGAGATCGGCGAGTGCAGGTTGCAGAGCTCCACGGTCGTGCCGGCGATGTTCACGCGCGCCACGAGCAGCCGCTCGTGCCACGGCACCTCCGGACCTGGCACGGGCTCGACGGGCTCGCGGCCGGCCATCAGCACGCCGAGCCGGCGGTCGGGCTCTAAGCGCACGAGCGGGTCGTGCCCGTCGAGCGAGGTCACCACGTGCTCGTAGCCCAGTGCGTGGAGCGCGCCGCGCCACGCCTCCATCGAGGTGACGCGCACCTCCTGCAGCGCCACCACGTCGGCCGGCTGCGTGGCCAGCGCCTCGGCCTGGGCGGGGACGGTGCGCACGCGCCCCTGCACGTTCCAGCTGACGACGATGCTCACCGCACGCCGCGCGCGCGCAGCGCAAGCGCCAGCTCGAGCCGACCGCGCGGATCGTCGAGCGCGCCGTCCAGCAGGTCGCGCAGCTGCCCGAGCCGGTAGCGCACCGTCTGCACGTGCACGTGAAGAGCCTCGGCCGCGGGGCGCGCCTCCCCCTGAGCGTCGAGCCAGGCCGCCAACGTTTCGAGCAGGCGCTCGCGGGTGTTCTCCGGCAGCTCGTCGAGCGGCGCGAGGCGGCGGCGCGCCAGGTCGCCGGCCAGCGAGCCGCCGCTGTGGAGGAGCAGCTCGAGCAGGTGGTCGTCGGCGATCACGAGCCGTTCGGGGTCGAGCGCGTCGAGCGCCAGGCGCGCCCGCTGCGCGGACTCCGCCGCGCGCTCCGGCGGCACCGCGGGCCCGAGCGCGGCGGACGCCTCGCGCAGCGCCGCGCGCAGCTCGCCGCGGCGGCCGGGAGCGGAGGGATCCGGCACGAGCACCCAGCCGAGTCCCTCGAGCTGCGCAAAGGGCATGGACTCCGGCAGGCGCGCACCCGTGCGGTCCAGGTGGTCGGACTGGAACACGAGCACCGCCACGCTCTCGGGCAAATCCCAGCCCGCGGCCTCGGCGATACGGCGCAGGTCCGCCGGCGGCGCCTGCGGCTCGGCCAGGAGCGCCTCGATCAGCCGGCGAGCCTGCTCCTGGCGCTCGCGCATCGCCAGCGACTGCTCGAACGTGTAGCCCTCGGCGGTGACCGCCGAGATCTCGTCGATGTAGGCGAAGATCGCCTCGGCCAGCGAGTAGAGCTCCTGAGGGTCGACCCCCGCGGAGTCGCCCGCGCGCGCCATTCCGCGCCAGGCCACGCGCGCGCCGGCGCGGTAGGCGCTGAGCAGCGCGTCGAGCGAGCGGCCGCTGCGCGCCTCGCCGCGGCCGAACGCGAAGTACACGTCGTGGCCGGGGAGCTGCGCCTCGTCGCCGCCCGCCACCAGCTCGAGGAACCCCTCCATCGCCTGCTGCACGCCGGTGCGCACGTTGCGGTCGAGCCCGCGCTCGTAGGCTGGCACGGCCACCTGCACGGCATCGATGATCTCCTCCACCAGTGCGGGCAGCGCCGGCTGGAGGCGGCTTGCCACCTCGGGGGAGATCGCCTCCCAGGGTGCAGCTGTTTTGTTCATCTGCACAAAAGTAGCCCTCGGACTTGTGGCCTAACGGCCTAGAAGCCCAAAGAATACGTCCGTATGCTCAAACACATGTCACGACTAGAGCGCAACGCCAACATGACCGCCGCGATCCTCCCCTTCGCCGCGTTCATCGCGGCCGTGGTTCTGCTCTGGAACGAGGCGGTGAGCTGGCGCGACCTCGCGATCTTCGGGGGCATGTACTTCGTCACCGCCATGGGGATCACGATCGGCTACCACCGTCTCTTCACCCACCGCGCGTTCGAGGCGCCGCGGCCGGTCAAGTACCTGTTCGCCGTGCTCGGCTCGATGGCGGTGCAGGGCCCGCTGATCGACTGGGTGGCCGACCACCGCAAGCACCACGCTTTCACCGACACCGAGGGCGACCCCCACTCGCCGCACCACGATCACGGCGAGGGTTTCAAGGGAGCGATCGAAGGTCTCTGGTACGCGCACATGGGCTGGCTGTTCGTCACGCAGGGCACCGCGCAGAAGCGCCGCTTCGCGCGCGACCTGCTGGAGGACCCGGGCATGCGCAGGATCAGCCGCGCGTTCCCGTGGCTCGTGCTGCTCGGGCTCGCCATCCCGTTCGCGCTCGGCTTCGGCCTGACGGGCAGCGTGGCCGGCGGCCTCACGGCGCTGCTCTGGGGCGGCTTCGTGCGGATCTTCATGGTCCACCACGTCACCTGGAGCGTGAACTCGGTGTGCCACTTCTTCGGCCGCCGCCGCTTCGACACCGACGACTACTCCACCAACGTGCTCTGGCTCGCCCTGCCGTCGCTAGGCGAGTCGTGGCACCACAACCACCACGCGTTCCCGCGCGCGGCCAAGCAGGGGCTGCGCTGGTGGGAGATCGACCCGTCCGGCCTGATCATCCTCGGGATGAAGAAGGTGGGGCTGGCGCGCAACGTGGTGCTGGTGAGCCGCGAGCGTCAGCTCGAGCGCAGCGGCGCGACCGGCAGCTCGGCGCCGCGCCAGGCCTGGAAGCCGCCGGCCAGGTCGGTGGCGTCCTCCAAGCCCAACTCCTGACGGGTCGCGCATGAAGTACGTGCTCCTCTACGAGTCGGCGGACGACGTGGCGAGCAGGGCTCCCGCGCAGTTCCCCGCCCACAAGGCGCGGCTCGACGAGTTCCACGCGCGCGGGGACCTGCTGATGGTGGGCACCTTCGGCGATCCGCAGACGCAGGGCTCGATGGCGATCTTCCGCACGCGCGAGGCGGCGGAGGAGTTCGCGCGCGAGGACCCGTTCGTGTTGAACGGCGTGGTGGCGCGCTACGAGATCCGCGACTGGGACGAAGTCCTCACGAGCTGAGGACGGCGACGCAGTCGAACTCCACGGAGGCGCCGAGCGCGAGCCCGCTCACGCCGACGGTGATGCGCGCTGGCACCTCGTCGCCGAACACGCTCAGGTAGGCCTCGTTCATCTCGTCGAACTTGCCCATGTCGGTGATGTAGGCGTTCACCTTCACCACGTCATCAAGGGAGGCGCCGCACTCCTCGAGGATGCGCTTGATGTAGGCGAGCGCCTGGAGGGTCTCGCCCCGCATGCCACCCTCGGCCAGCTTGAAATCGGCGTCGGTGCCGAGCGTGCCGGCCACGTAGATCGTGTCCCCCACCTGCACCGCATGCGAGAAGGCGTTCAGGCGCGGCACTCCCTCGACGTTCACGCGGCGCTTCATCGCCGGGGAGCATCGCGCATCTGCGCGTGCGAAATCAACGGGCGGCCCGCCCGATCACAGGCCGCCCGCTCAGCGCCGTCTGTACCAGCGGTGGCGCCGCTGCATCGCGCGGCTCGCGAGAGCGTCGGCTGCTGCCTGCTCCCGGTCGGCCGCGGCGCAGTAGACCGTGTACTCCTCGGTGCCACCGCCTGAACGCCAGGAGTCGTATGCGCTGACCGCCTCGTCACGCGCGGCCTTCCACGCGGCAGCGAGTGTGTCGCCGTCGTCGCCGGGTGGGCCGGGCAGGACCAGCACGTGGCTCTCGGGCATGGTCGAGAGCAGCGATTGGGAGAGGGTGTCGTGCGAGTGGGCCATGGCTGGGGTAACCGCCAGTACCCCCTATGACGCGCCGACGCGCGAGAACCTTCCCGCGCTTATACGGGACGGCGTGCGATGCCCAGGATGTGCGCGATCTTCATCGTCGGGAACGCGAAGCGAACAGGGAACCGGTCCACCTGATCGATCTCGAAGCCGGCGGCCGCGATCGAGGCCTCGGTGTCGCGGTTGAGCCGGCAGCCGCCGAAGAGGTGCGGCCACACGTGCGTGAGCGTGTCCTCGACGCGCCCCTGCAGCTTCCCGCTCGAGTGCACGTGCTCGAAGAAGTGGAGCTCGCCGCCCGGCTTGATCACGCGCCGCAGCTCGGCCAGCGCCGTGCTCTGGTCGGGCACGCTGCACAGCACGAGCGAGGCCACGCCGGCGTCGCAGCTCGCGTCTTCGGCCGGTAGGCGGTCCGCCACGCCGGGCACGACCGTCACGTTGGCGCTCACCTTGCGCGCGGCCTCCTCGGCGCGCTCGCGCAGGTAGGGCTCGGGCTCCACCGCCAGCACCTCGGTCACCGCGGTGGGATAGAAGGCGAAGTTGCGCCCGTCACCGGCGCCCAACTCGATCACCCGTCCCGCCAGCCCCGCGAGGTTGCGCCTGCGGTGCTCGAGCGACTCGGCGTCCTCCTTCATGCGCACCCATGCGCGCGAGAAGAAGCGGTTCTTGATGTCGGAGGTGCCGCGAGCCGTTGCGATGCCGCGTATTCTGACTTGCCTTACGGAAGAGGGGGGCTCGTGAATACGCGTATTGGTGGGGTGGCTGTTGTCGTGCTCGTGGCGCTGTGTGCGCTGCCGTCCGTCGCGCTCGGAGCGATCCACGTGGACAGCCTGAAGGTCACGCCGTCGACCACCGCGGCCGGGGCGCACCCGGACGTGACGGTCAACGAGGCGTTCTCCTACTCCGACACGAGCGACAGCATCCTCAACAGCACGCTGCACTTCCCGGCGGGCCTGCTCGGCAACCCGCAGGCCAGCGCGAAGTGCTCGGACGCGGCGTTCCAGGCGGACAACTGCCCGTCCAATACGCGCGTGGGCAGCACGGTGGTGGGAGCGAGCATCGGCGGCCTTCTGCCCACCAACTCGAACGGCGACATCTACAACCTGGTGCCGGACGCGACGCACCCGGCGGTGCTCGGCATCGTCGTCCGGCCGTCGGTGCCGGGCGCGGGGAAGATCTTTCTCAAGTCGCCGGTCAGCCTGCGCACGAACGGCGACTTCGGCATCGAGTCGCCCGTGAACAACCAGCCCAACTCGGTGTCCGGGCTCAGCCTGCAGATCACCTCGACGCAGATCACGCTGTTCGGCACGCGGCCGTGGCTCGCGTCGCCGTTCATGTCGAACCCGACGTCGTGCAAGGTCGCGACCTCGAGCATCGACGCGACCTCGCACGAGGCGCCGGGCACGGTCTCGAGCGCCTCGACCAGCTTCACGCCCACCGCCTGCGACGCCGAGACGTTCGCTCCAAAGCTCAGCGCCACCATGGGACAGAAGGGCTCGACCGTGCGCAACACGCACGTGCCCTTCGTGGCCACGCTCTCGCAGGCTCCGGGCGAGTCCGCGCAGCTCAGCGCCTCGGTCACTGTGCCGGGCTCGCTGTCGGCGGGCGTGAACGCGGTGCCGGTGCTGTGCACCGTGGACCAGCTCGCGGCCGCGGCCTGTCCGGCCGGCGCGCGGATCGGCATCGCCACGATCGCCAGCCCGCTGCTGCCTGTTGCGGTGCAGGGCCCGGTGTTCAGCGTGATCCATCCGGGCCAGCTCCCCGGCGTGGGCGTGGAGTTCGGCGGCGTGCTGCCGTTCGTGCTCGGCGGCAGCTCGGCGCTGACCGGCGGCCGGCTGCAGAACGTCTTCACCGGCCTGCCTGACGTGCCCCTGACGAGCTTCACGCTGGCCATCGACGGCGGCAAGAGCGGCTTGCTCGTGGCCAACCGCAACATCTGCACCGGCGTGCCGCCGACCGTGGATGCCGCGCTGACGGCGCAGAGCGGCGCGAGCAGGAACCTCACGTCGCCCGTCACGCTCGTGGGCTGCACGGGCAGCTCAGCGCCGCACGCCAGGCTCACCGCCCGCGGCCTGCGCGGCAAGCATCCCGTCCTCCAGCTCACCGTGACCAAGGGCGCGGCCAAGCTGCGCAGGCTCTCCTTGACCCTGCCGAGGGCGATCCGGGTGGGCAAGGCCAAGGGCGGCCTGAAGGCCGTGGCCGGCAAGCGGCTGTCGAAGCGGGCGGTGAAGCTCACCCGCAAGGGCAGGCTGACCGTCAGGCTCCCGGGCCGCGGCGCCAACCGCGTGACGGTGAGGCTGAGCGGCGGGCGCGTTCATGCGAGCAAGGCGTTGAAGAAGCGGCTCAAGCGCCACAAGTCAGTGCGGCTTCGCCTGAAGCTCACGACGACTGACGTGCAGGGGCGCCGCAACGCCCTGAACGTGAAGTTCACCGGCCGGCGTTAAGCCCATAGCCCATAGCCCATAGCCCATAGCCAGGTGTTGGCTGCGGGCTATGGGCTGCGGGCTACGGGCTAAAGCTGCCTCCCGTCCCGCCGATACTCTTCGATAGGTAGTTCGCTAAACTAATTATCAATGCAAATCACTCTCGATCAAGAGCTCGCCGGCCGCCTCCGCCTCGCCATCACGCGCACCGCGCGGCGACTGCGCCAGGAGGCTGACGCGGGGCTTTCGCCCTCGCTCACGGCCGCTCTAGCCACGATCGACCGCCACGGGCCGCTGACGCCCAGCCGCCTGGCCGAGATGGAGCGCATTCAGCGCCCCACGGTCACGCGCCTGCTCTCCACGCTGGAGAACGACGGGCTGATCGAGCGCCTGACCGACCCCGACGACCGCCGCGTGAGCCACGTGTCCATCACCAAGGACGGCCGCGCGCTCGTCAAGAAGCTTCGCTCCCGCAAGAACGCGTACCTGTCAAAGCGCCTGCGTCACCTCGACGAAGACGAGCTCGAGACGCTTGAGCGCGCCACCGCGATCCTGGAGCGCATCCTGGAGAACCCTGAGTGAGTGCCGTAGCGGCCCAGCTCGGGAGACCGTTCGCCTCGCTCGCAGTACCGAATTACCGGCGCTATTTCGCCGGGCAGGTCGTCTCGCTCAGCGGCAACTGGATGCAGACCGTCGGCGAGCTGTGGCTCGTGCTGTCGCTCACCGGCAACCCGCTGGCGGTCGGCATCACGACTGCCCTCCAGTTCACGCCCATGCTCCTGGTCGGCGCATTGGGCGGCGTGGTGGCCGACCGCTTCGACAAGCGGCGCCTCCTGATCCACACCCAGATGGCGATGGCTCTGCCGGCGATCGCGCTCTGGCTCCTGGTGAGCTCCGGTGTGGTCCAGGCCTGGATGATCTTCGCCCTCGTGTTCGTGCGCGGGACCGTGAACGCGGTCGACAACCCCGCGCGTCAGGCCTTCCTGGTCGAGCTGGTCAGCCCGGCGCGGCTCGTGAACGCGGTCGGCCTGAACAGCGCTCTCGTGCAGGTGGCGCGGGTGGCGGGCCCCGCACTGGCCGGCGTGACAATCGCGACCGTGGGCGTGGCGGACTGCTTCCTCGTCAACGCCGCCTCGTTCGCCGCGATGATCGCGGCGCTGCGCCTGATGCGCCCCGACGAGATGCACATCGTCGAGCCGACGCCGCGCAAGCCGGGGCAGCTCCGCTCCGCGCTGCGCTACGTGCGCGCCACCCCCGCCCTGCTCATCCCGCTCGTGCTGATGGGCGTGATCGGCACGCTCTCCTACAACTTCCAGACGCTGATGCCGCTGCTCGCGCGCTTCACCTTCCACGGCGACGCAGGCACGTACGCAGCGCTGACCACCGCCATGGGGATCGGCGCGCTGGTGGGCGCACTCGTGGCGAGCACGCGCCGCGAAATCGGCCCGCAGCTGCTCGTGGCCGCCGCGGTGGCGTTCGGCGGCGGCCTGCTGCTCGCGGCCGCGGCGCCGAACCTGACCAGCGAGGCAATCGCACTCGCCCTCACCGGCGCCGCCAGCGTGACCTTCGCCTCCAGCGTCAACTCGAGCCTGCAGCTGCGCGTCCGGCCCAACATGCGCGGCCGCGTGATGGCGCTCTACTCCGTGGTGTTCCTCGGCAGCAACCCGATCGGCGGCCCGCTGATGGGCTGGATCTCAAGCGCGGCCGGCCCGCGGGCCGGACTGCTTCTCGGAGCGAGCGCGGCGATCGTCGGCGGCCTCGTGGCGCGCGTGGCGTTCGCTCGCATGGAGGACACGCACACGGACGAGATGCGCGCCGTCACCATCGCGCCGGCCGGACCGCGCCGGCGGGGGCACAAGCCGCAGCCCGCGAGGGCTATGGCTTCGCGAAGACCAGTCTGAGCTGTCCCGGGCCCTTGTGCTTGAGGGCGAAGAAGCGCACCTTGCCCTTTCGCTTGCCTCGGTAGGCCGCGCCCTTCTTCGTCTTGACGATGGTCTTCGTGCCGTCAGAGAAGCTGGCCTGAACCTTCTTGATGCTCTTCTTCACGGCGCCGCCGACAATCGTGTACGTCTGCTTCTTGTTGGAGAACGACGTGAACATCACGCCCTGCGGGCCCAGCTTCTGGCCGCACACGCTCGAGTTGGGCTTGCCCGCCTTGGCCTGGATGCAGAGGCTCCCCTTCGGGCTGGTGCCGTCCCAGGCGAGCAGCTTGAAGCCCTTTCCCCGGACCACGACCACGTGCTGCCTCTGCGTTCGGGCGACTGACGTGGCCACCACCACGAGTGCGGCCACCAGAGCCGCGGCCACCAGCAAGCCGAGCCATCTGCGAGTCACGGCGCAACACTAACCGCGTGCGGGTGCCGAAGGGAAGGGCTACTCCGGCCGCG